>Ga0208868_1000131_pt1 | contig 16990 bp, 18 predicted proteins | sample CryBogCBE23Oct07_FD_184583 | JGI IMG/M metagenome (GOLD analysis project Ga0208868, IMG submission 184583) | Freshwater microbial communities from Crystal Bog, Wisconsin, USA - CBE23Oct07 (SPAdes) (version 2) | ecosystem: Environmental > Aquatic > Freshwater > Lake | place: Crystal Bog... | reverse complement strand
GTATCCAATTCTTTATATTTTCAAAAGTTGATTTTATATTTTAACTTTTAAATTTTATACACAGAAAGACCGCCGGAGGGGCTTTATTTGAAAGTTGATTTAATGAGAGATATGTCGGCACCATGTGTAGGTAGCAAAAAAAAGTAGATAGCAAAGAAGCCACCGTGTTACTATGCCTTTTCGGGGAGTGCCGAAGATAGCTGTTGGAGATGCATATGAAGGGATACTAATTGATCTTTATTTAATTTCTTCATATGGGTGTTTATCATTTTCTTTAGCTCATTCATCTCTTTAGTCTTATTGGCTCTCTCTAGTTTCTTCTGCTCCTTTGCATTGTTGTCTAATAGCTTACGCTTTATAACTTGCTTCCATGTGTATGTCTTTGTAGTCCCATCCTTAAGAAGGGTAGTTGTCGTCCTGTCATAAGTAAGAGTATCCATTATTATTTACATATATATATGTAAATATATATTTAATAGAAATAAAATATTTATTCATAAAAATTATTTTAATTAATTATTTAATTTATGTTAAATATAAAAATATATACTATTATATATCATGTCGATCTCAAAGATTATGACGCTCATTGATGAAGTAAAGGACCAAATCAATCAAGGGACATATTTAGAACTATGTAATGAGTTAAAGAAATTATATGAAAAATATGGAACAGATGAAGACGAAAGAAAGCGAGAACGTGAAATAGAACGACAAGAAAGAGAGCAAGAACGTGAAATAGAACGTGAAAGATTTAGACAAAGAGAGCGAGAACGTGAAATAGAACGACAAGAAAGAGCACGAGTACTTGAAATAGAACGACAAGAAAGAGCACGACAAGAAATAGAACGACAAAACGAAGAGCTAAAAAGGGAAGACGCTATTAGGAGACGAGACCATAATAATGAATTAGAATTTGATAGGACATTAGAACGAAAAAGTAAAAAAAATGGAGATGAATTTAAAATTAAAATAATTGGTAAAAATCCTGAAAATAAAAATCAGTATATATTTGAATGTGGGAATGATTTATACGAACGATACAGTGCTACTTTACCAAAATTAGGAAAATTCACAAAATTTACAAACTCCCGTAATAATGCAGTTATATTTCCATATAATGATGATGAAGAAGGACAAGAAATAGTAAAACGATATTATATTAATAGAAATTTTTATGCTACTTTTACATTAGAGAGCTTTAAAGGTAATTTTTACTTAAGTCTTTCATCTTTACGCTATGCCTAAGTAGGTTAAAGATTACTTAGAGCCCTAGTGTGCATCTGTATCTACTTTATATTTTTTTTAATAGAAATAAAATATTTATTCATAAAAATTATTTTAATTAATTATTTAATTTATGTTAAAGATATAATGTCTATATATATATATACATCTATATAATGGGAGGCTATCGCATACCCAATATGGGGCCCTGTACTGGCCAAAGCGCGCGCTATATACGCCGGCAAGGAATACGAAGGGGTATGCCAAGTCGATCGATAACGGTGGCTCGGAAATGAGCTATCGGACCTTAAATACCCCTAAAAATCAATAGTTCAAAAATGCTTCTCAGACCCCGCTTCAAATTTCTCAATCCTCATAAACCTTCAAAAATCATCAAATTTTCATCATTTTTGTATTGTTCTGTATGCGAATATTTCACAACTTTGAATTCTTGTTCTCGTTGCTCTTTCCTTCAAACCATAAGAAGGCGATATTTTATTTCAAACCCGTCGCCGCTCGGCACTCTCAAGGCATCCACAGAAGCCTCACAACGAAGTTGCTATTTATACTCTGAAGACAAAAAATATAAACTCTCTTAAATTAAGAGTCTCATCATAGCTACGCCTTCAGGACATCAAAAGAGATGCAAATTATAGAATGCATATATAAGCGGTGGGGGGTTGTAGGGGGGAGGCTCCCTTATTCAGTATGTAATACTTCATATTTTAAAAAGTTGATTTTATATTTTAACTTTTAAATTTTATACACAGAAAGACAGCCAGAGGGGCTCTTTTTGAAAGTTGATTTAATGAGAGATATGTCGGCACCATGTATGCACCATGTATGCACCATGTATGCACCATGTCGGCACCATGTATGCACCATGTATGCACCATGTCGGCACCATGTCGGCACCATGTGAAGGGGTCTTGTGTAGCAAACAATTTAAGATGACTTGAAGCCCCCGAGTGTATCTCGCCTTTTCGAAGGGGGCAAAATAATTATTTAATTAAACAAAGAAAAAAAATATTTATAATATATAATGACTGATACATACATTACAAAAACAAAATATTTAAATAGAAGTAAATTGTATAGAAATCAAAACAATGAAATCAAAGAATATCCATATGTTCATAAATGCACTACAAAGATCATCCCAAAGGATACAAAGGACTTAAAGAACAATATAAGAAAGTCTATCAATCAATTGACAAAAAAAGAACTATTGGAACTGTCCGACCATATCACAAAGATGATGCATAAGGAAACCTTCATACATCTTGTGCCCAAGTGTTGCAGTGCCAACACGCTGGGGGACCTTACGTCTCCTTCAGAGACTAAGGCACTTCTTCGTAATCAACATAGTCTTCAGGAGACTTCGGACTCTCTCGGCTTGCGCCCAAGTGTTGGTGTGCCAACACGCTGGGGGACCACAACGTCTCCTTTGGAGACTGTGGCGCATATGGACTCGTTATCGATAGATAATGACCCTTCAACTCCTTACCCTCGGAGTTCGTAAAGTTATAAGTCATTATGTTTAAGCCTGAATTGAAACTGCCCAATTGAACATAACTAAGGAACCTTTCAGGCACATGAAGAATATATTCATTATGCTTGATACTGAACTTTGGCAATGTATAACCTTGATGATATCTTTTATAAGTCATTAAGTAGTTTTTAATGTCTTCATTCAATTCGCAAACATATTTTTTGTCGTTGTTGTCATACTGCTTCTTAATAATTTTTATTTTATACATTGTATATATTGTAGCAAAGAAAAAAATATTTTAATTTAAATAATTAATTAGACATTTTTCATCTCTTATAAAATATACAACACATGGCCTCTAATGATAGCGGTGGCATATATTGCTTCTTTCCTTTTGAAAGGTTTGACCACAAAGGGAATGGAGTATTTAAAATAGGAAACACAGAGCAAACGTTCCAACAACGCATACAACAATATCACACTTATTTTGTAAATGGTGTGTGGGAGTTCTGCTTTTTAAAAATTGCACCCAAGCCACGAAAGCGTATGCCTTCAAACTTCAAACATATTCTCAATGATATTGAAACTTGGGTTTTACAGTATATAGAAAAAAAGCACGGCGTTATCATTGCCGATAGAAGACGAGTATTTAAACAAGGACAGAGTGAATGGGTATTTACAAATTTACCAACTGTGAGAGAGGCATTTGAACAAGCTAAAATTAATTATGAGCCACAATATCCAGACCTTCATTTTATCGTTGATTGTGTTGATATAAGTAAAACAAAAAAAGAATTAGATAGAAGCTATCGAAGCAGAATGGCAATGCCTGAGAAGTTCATATCAGAATATATATTTAATGTTAATAAAGCTGATAACATAAAATAGTTAATTATTGGCAGGTGTGGGTGTTGCATTCATATCAAAATGTAAGCTCCTATCTGTCATCAGTGCTAATTGACAGAGTTCATCAATCTTTTTTTTACTATCGGCATCATATAAATTATAATGAACTTGAAGCATTAAAAGTAGTTTATCATTTGGGCTACTCTTCATTTCAATATAAAAATCGTTTGTTATATTTAGCTTTGAATCACAGGCGCCCATGTTTATATTAAACCGAATAATTTAAATTCAAAAATAAATTTATTATTCATACAAACACAACAAACCCCTTTTAACGAATCAAGGGAGGAGGAGCGTCTATGGTATCTTGCGGGCTGTCTGCGGTGCTGAGGTCTGGGGCTGATGTTATGGATGGGCGACGTGTTGTTGATCGTGCCACTTTCGCACTGGGATACGCTAACGCTTTCTTCTGAATAACTTCGGACACACGGGGAGTGGGCTGACTCAATTTTATTGTCTTGTCTAAAAAAGTTAAAGGCGGTGGTCCTGATGGCTTCAAGTTGTTAAGCTTATGTAATAGTCCATGTGGATTATAATGACCGTGTAAATTATCCATTTATCGTTTTATATTGGGTTTTATATTTATGCAAATATAAAACATAGAATATAAAACATAAAATTTAAATGTCTATATTAGAATACATTGATTCAGATTATAGAATATCTGGCACTTCTTCAAATTTCCTTTATACTCTTGAACCGAAACAATTTGACAGCGTCTGTGTCATCAGTGCAAATATCCCAAAGAGTTATTATCTGATTCAATCTACGAGTAATCAGGTTATATTTACAGAAAACAATACACCGAGAACTATATTAATACCCATGGGTAATTATAGCGTGTCAGATTTTATCTCTACGCTGTTATCCCTGCTAAATGTTGGCTCTATAACTTATACTATTACAATCAATAAGTATTCATCTCTATTAACATACACAGCTACAGGGGGGACGCTCAATTCAATTTCATTTCCTGCGACATCATCTTTATATCGTCAATTGGGTTTCAATTATGATTCAGTAAATCCTGTTATAAACAATACTATCACAAGCCCACACCTTCCATTATTTCAACAGACGAATATCGTTTTCATTCGGTCGGATATTCACGAATCTACAAACAGTAGCTTAGGAGGTAATATTCTTCAGTCTATTACATGTGTGAATAATCCCAATATGTCTTCTATTACATATCAGAACTCAACTGACCCAAACTTATTAAGAAAAAAATATAGTCATAAAATTATTGTAAATTTTTATATAACAGATGCTGATGGCTTTATATTAGACCTTGGGGGGCTTCCTGTAAATATTGAATTGTTATTTTTCAATTATGATGACAGTCGGCAAGTGTTGAAACAAAAAGCCTATTTGGATAATTTGCAATTGCTATCTGATTCTGCTGTCAAATCTCAGAATGATACTCAACAGTTATCGTGATTACGCCAGTAAAAGGACAAGTCGCAAAAGTATTGCCACCATTGAGGGATGAACCAAGCCAGAAAGTGATTGGTAGATTTGTAGCATTGATAAAACTGCGTAATGAAAACGTTATATCGTTATTGACTGAGACCCATTGACCAGCAGTGCCAAGAGCTCCACCTGTTGCATTTGAAATATGCCCACTGTATCCAATGGCTTTGCTTGGTGAAACTAAATCACAATATACAAGAAATGGATTAAATGGGTTGGTTCCTACTGTGTTCTCAGTTGTAAAATAACATTGAATCGGTTTAAAAATAACTTTTTTAACAGTGAATGGAACACCGACTGTTATTGAAGCATATGGCGGAGTATTAGCATTAAAAGCTAATGAATATATTTGTGTATCGATTTGATGGGACATGGTTGCGTTTTACTATATAATAGTAAAACAATATATATATATATTATTTATTATTTATTTTTTTGTAATATTTATTGTTTCACTATTATATAGTAAAACGCAACAATGCAAACTAACGAATTAAATTATTCTTCAGGCTATCAAACAGAAAGCACCTTCAAAGAAATTCAAGCAACACTCAACCCACCCTTGAACATCAATCAAACCAGCGGTGCCGATGCTCGCTTTGTCATCCCTGCGGGTGTTTATAACTGGAGCAAATCACATATTGATTTAGATATTGTAATTGCTAATGCTGGAAACGCAACTCTTGACGCTCTACACCTCGGGCGTAATATGTTAGTCAATAGTATTAATCTAACTTATGATGGAGCCTCTCAAGCTCTCGTTAATATTCAAAACTGTCGCGTGATATCTTGTATGACTCTACCACAATTGAAGTTCTCTGATTTTCAAACTCGACCTGTCCATATGCAAAATATCACCAATAATGCAAACGTATTAGAACGCGGTGAAATATATGCACCTATTAAACATTCGAGTTTAGTTCAATATGCCGTCGGTGGAGGTGTTGCGACTTCAATTGGCAATACATATGCCGATCTATCAGGCGTAGGTGGATATGCTGTAGAAATTGACCAAACAGCAAACGGTGCCTTAGCTGTCCCTGGCCCCCTCTTCGGCGATACTGCCCCAGCAACTGCAATCGGAAAGCTTGGACCCACTCAAGCCACATGCTATGTTAAATTACGTATTAACCTAAGCGATTTTAAGAATACTCTATTCGCACAAAATAAAACTATATATTATCCTGTCAATGCAACTCTTACCATCAACTTTGCACAATATAACCAATGGGGATTTTCAATCACTGGAACAGCTAGTCCTTCTCTAGTTGGATCTGCCGACCTTGCGAATACAGTTTCTCTTGCATATGGACCTATTCTATGGATAGCATATGAAAACACTGAGAAGATAATTAAAAATTGCCAACTCATCACAAATGAAGGTTTAACAATGCGTATGCCTTATGTCTCAGTTTTACCTGCTGGTGGTAGCGTTTCAACTGGTGCTATGAATGCTACGAATCAAGTTCTCAATCGTTATAATCTACCTTTATCGCAAACCTACGGTAATAATATTCTTCGTATTTATACTGTTGTATGTCGAACAGATGCGGGAGTTGCGAGACTTTCGAATTGTAATAATGTCAATACAAATAATGGAATTTTGATCAATAATTTATATGGTTCAGTTCGTAGCTATATGGGACAATATGACCTCCAACAAGGCACGCTCAACTGTGCAAATGGTGAAGATTTCCGATATCTTCGTAATATGCTTGAAGGCTCAGCTATTACTAATCAGACTGTATTTCAAAATTTCAGCTTCTGGGTTGATAACTTTACTAATAGCGGTCCTTCTTGGAAGTGGGACGAACAAAACTCAGACTTTGGCGGTTATAGTATGATCAATGATTTAGGAATGCCTAAAAATGAAGTTTATGCGGTTGATCTTCAGATGAACTTTGGCGCATGTGCTGTTTATTTCATTGTAGTTGGTCAGCGTAATCTATATGTCAAGCCGGGTGTCGTTTCTTGCGACGCCATCTAAATATATTTACTTAATTATAGAGAATGAATAATATCTTAACAGTCAAACCTATCAACCTTAAACAAGGAAAAGGTCGCCCACCTTTAGGACATCAACTCTTTCCACAGCTGTCAGCGAATATATACATATCAGCTGGGACCAAATCAGGAAAGACAACTTTAATATCTCATATCCTAGACCATTGTGCAGGAAAAAAAACAAAAGTCTTTATATTTTGCCCCACTGTTTATATAGATAAAACATATCAACATATTACAGAACAGCTAACAAAGAGGAGAATTGATCACCTGATATTTCAGCACTTTATAGATGAGAACGGAGTCAATATATTAGACAATATCATTAATGAATTAATCAAAGAATCAGAACCCAAACCACAGACCGATGAGAGGAAGATCAAAAGCCATAAAATAGTAAATGGTGAGATTGTAAGAGAATACTATGAGGAGAAAAAAAAAGAACCCACAAAGGAAGAAAAAGACTCAACCAAAAACCCAAAATATTTTTTTATATTTGATGACCTCTCCTCAGATATGCGTCATAAGTCTATATATAAGCTATTAGCTAAACAGAGACATTTTCAAAGTAAAACCATCATCAGCACGCAAAGCATAAATAACCTAATGCCTAATTCTATAGGTCAATTAGATTATATACTTGTGTTCGGAGGACAACGAGAGGAAGCAATCGAAGGGCTAAGGCGTAAGCTTGATCTGCCCATTAGTGCTGAAGAGTTTGATAAATTATATCACGACTCAACAAATGAAAAATATAATTTTCTTTATATCGATAGACGCGAAAACTCATACAGAAAGAACTTTGATATTAAACTTGATTAATATATCAAAGGGTGTTCCCCCCTTTCAAACCCCCACATCTCAGATAAGTAATTTAAAATTTTATTTTTTGTGGCGGGGGGTTGTAGGGAGCGCCGTAGTGTTGGAACAACACGTACGGGAACCCTACGTCTCTTTCAGAGACTAGGGCGCAGGGGGTTTCCCCCTTATTATATTAAAGGCACCTTAGTTTTTCTAGTCGTCTGTAAATATCAATACTTGGTCCTGTGTGCCATAGTTTATATCTAGATTTTTTTTTATTGCTTCATATATTGTTGCGTATATATTTTGGGGGACATCATCTAAATCAATAGTTATTGAGCGTGATTCAATTCTTGGCGAATCTTTATTTAAAGAAAAGAAATAATCAGCGTATATTTGATATCGTTTAGACATCATAACATTATACATAAATGACGAATTAACAATTGAGAACCGACCCTTCACGCTAACGTATATATTTTGTAATGGTATGCCCATTAAATTATAATTTGCAATTGTAAAGCCCATGTGCCTTAGTCTATATTATAGAGAAATAAATTTTATGCTTAAATATGATGGAATACTCGTATTACCTTGAATGTTACCAGTTAGCATATACATAGTATCATTTACTGCGAATCTATATAATATCGTAAAAGACAGAGGATATACAGAACCAGCCGAACTATTTGTCATATAAAAAGCAAATAGACTTGGTGAATAAGCAGAACCATTAATATATAATTGACCGTTAGGAGCACCGCTATTGCTTGCCTGAATAGACCCAGAAAAAACAACCTCATATAACCCAGCAATTGAAAATGTCACCGTCTGATTTGATACGCTAATGTTATTATTAAATAACGTGGTGTTCCAATACATCATATTACTTGTATTATTAGTGCTTCTAAATAGAGCATAAGCAGGATTATAAGCAAACAAACCCGAGCTATTAGGTATGTAGCAAGTGTTTGAACCTTTGCCAACATATCCCGCTGCCCTACTTCCGATAACTGTCTCATATGATGCCGACGAACTACTCGGGGAGGCACTGCCAATATAAACATTGTATCCTGAGCCTGTTAATATATTCTGACCTGCACCGTTTCCAATTCCAATATTTCCATTTGTTTGAGCGTTATATAATGCAGTTGAACCAAGCCCGAAGGACTGACTACCACCCCCCGCCAATGCTTGAAATCCTATTGCAGAAGATGCCGAGCCCGTGGAACTTGTCCCTGCTTGATGTCCTAACCAGCAGTTATAATTTCCAGAATTTGAGGCAGATGTGCCATATGATATTGTATTATTTCCGCTGTCTTGTATACCACCGGTAAATATTGGGGCTGTTGTAGTTGCTATAGTATAATTACCTCCTGTGTTGCTCGTTGTTATATTTGTTCCTGCTGTAATACCTGTAATAGTTGCAGGTGCTGTATTTGTGATAACTCCAGAGGCAATGCTTATGCCTGTCCCTGCACTGATTGCTCCTTGTGCTCGAGCATTCGTAAAATATAAATTTGTTTTACCTTCCAACAAATCATCGGTTGTGCTACTTCCTGCAATAGTTCCAGCTGAAGCCTTGAGAACTCCTGAGAGTGTGCCTAATGTAAGCCCTGCAAAGGTTGGAGTGCTTGTAGTTTGTATATTTTGTTTTGTATCTAATATATACAAACCACTTGAACCAGTAATTTTTAAATTTGATGATATACCCATAGGACACACATTACCAGCGATGGAAGAATCACAATATAAAATTGTATTTGAAAAATTACCAGCGGGAAGAGTTAAAGGAACCACAGCAGAGAGAGACAAAGCATTTGCCGTGTCGATTGTGTTTGATGTTGAATTATATGAGATATTACCCCCATAATTTAAATTTGTTATTGTGCCTGTAGAATTTGCAGATATTAAACCCTGTGCTAACATTGCACCTTGTAAATATTTTGCTGTGAGTGTTGATGTTAATAATAGCGTTGCAAATTGTGCATTGGCTGAGGTGTTTATATCTTGGGGTAAATTTAAAGTTATATTACCTGTTGAGCCACTCACGCTGATTCTGTTTGTTGTTCCAGTGAGAGAAAGAACCCCAGAGTTTGATATTGTGCCTGTTGCAATAACAATTCCTGTTCCTGCTGTAAATGCCCCCCGTGCTCTTCCGTCGGTATAATATAAATTCGTTTTGCCTTCGGGTAAATCATCTGTTGTGCTACTTCCTGCAATATGATTATTTACCCCTTTTAATACTCCTGTCTGGCCGTTTAGAGTTATATAATTACTATCGACTGCTTGTGTATTGAGCAATGATTCGTATGCAAATGCTTCAGATTCTAAGAGCGACATTCTGCCTTAGTCTATATCAATTAAAAAAAATAAAATTTAATTTTATGAATCTATCGGCGCTTACTTATAGTTTAATAAGCATATGAGTTGGCTTCTTTCCCCTGCCTGCTCGTTTCTTTCCTAGTCCTCCTAGAGCTCCATGAAGTCCAGAGCTTAGACCAACTACACCAGCAAGGGGAGCTTGAAGAAGACCTTTTGCAAAGTCAAGAAAGCCTTTACCTCGTTTTGGTGCTCGTTTTCCTCTACCCCTTCGTCCTCTTACAGCAGGGGCAGCAACAGGGGCAGCAGCTAATTCAGGGTGTGTATGATGTCCTGTAGCTGAATAATAAACAGCATCATCAGCAAATGAAGCACCCATGCCTTTCTTTGCTCGTGGTTTTCTTGCCTTGGGTTTTCTTGCTCCCTTCTTCTTACCATAACCAAGAGCAGCGGCAACATCTGCTGCAGTCTCACCATAGGGCACACCTAGCTGAGGAAGAAGACGAGAAACTAGTTTATCATCTTTGACAACTTGATTCAAATGTTTGAGTCCTTCAATAATTCTTTTCGTCATGATATGTATATAAAACTAAAGAGAAAAAAATATAATAATTAAATATTAAATATACTTAATGCTTCTCTGAAAGTCTATTGCGTCGGCTTCATTGTGTTCTGTTGCCTCATCTGTGCTTTTACCATTAAACATATCTCGAAGAAATTGCATACAATGAATACCACAGCGATTAGAGTTTAAGTTCTGGTTCTTCTTCATATTATACTCGGCCCTTAAATAATAGGGAAGGTTTAAATGTTTCACTAAATCTTTTAATCCATTGTTAATGGTCTCTGTTGGTGGGTCGCCAAACGGGTCATAATAGAATAATATTTTTTCATTGTCTGTATCAACATATACAGCTGTCCAATGTTCCTTCTTGTCTTCATTGCGTTTATCTAAATTTACAATAAATCCAAATTCGCCATATTCATTATCAATGGTCTTCGCTCCCTCTTTTAAATCTGCTATCTCATCAGATGCCACAGTTTTTAAAAATCGGTCTTCATCATTCATGATATTATTAATTTGATCTTCTGAGAGTCCATGTGGAAGGCTTGAGACATGTAATTTGTTGCCGCATGTGCCGCAGCCGCCGATAGGGGGCGTCGCGGTTCCCCTACGTGTTGGCTCTGCAACACTAGGGCACCCGTTGCCTATTTGTTCTTCTTTAATAGATGATAATGATAATTCAGATGGTAAGGACAATTCATAAGGCTGTGATAATGGCATATGAAGGGCAATATCACTGTCAATGCTTTTTTCATCTCTTCCTTCGGCGCTTGGCTGGGCGCTTGGCTTGGTGCTTGGAGGATGTGGCATTTGTCGATTTAATTCTGCGTTTATTCTTCTTGTGTCTAATCTTTGCGCAATTGTTCGTTGCTTAGCTTCTTCTATTTCCCTTAATTGAGTTTCGTATTTTATTGCTGTGTCTTTTAATTGTTTTCTTTCAACTTCATGTTGATATTGAATTAATCTTTTTTCTCCATCTGCGATCTCTCTTAATAAGCGTTCTTTGTCGTCATCTCTTGGAATAGCTCCTACTGTTTGCGCCGCAGCCTCATTTATGAGGCGTCGCGGTCCCCCATCGTGTTGGCTCTGCAACACTTGGGCGCTGTTGATTTCTTTTTGTTTTTCTTCAGCTAACACTTTAAGCCTTTGAATTTCTAATTTTGCTTTTTCGTCTTCTATTGCCCTCAATGCTTGCTGTTCTCTTCGTTCTCGTTCATGTTCAGCTCTCAATGCTAATGCTTCCTTCTCATTTTTGGCTATGGCTTCTTCCTTGATCTGCTTAATACGTAGATTCATTAAATCAGTTTCTTCTTTATGCTTCAGCCTTAGTTCGTTAATCGTTGCCTGTCGAATCAATGCTTCTTTTTCTAATTGATTTTTTGAAATAGATTTTGCAACTTGTGCTCCTACAGGTGCTCGATTGCGTTTGACTCTTTGAATTATATTATTTATGGTTAAATTAACATCTTTAACTAAAACACGCTTTCCTTGGTTATTTAAATAATATGTCTTTTCTCCCTTGCGATAAAGTCTGGGTGGTCGATCTTTAATTTTCTTCGGCATATACTATATTGTATTAAAAATATTTTTTAACGGTTTAATGTTCGAGCAAATGCCATTCTAGCCTCTTGAACTGCATTCTTTATATCTTTCTTATGCTTGGCTTCCTCGCTGTTGAGCGTGTCATTTAATAGCTTCTTTTGGTTCTCTAATTCAGATTTTAAATTGACTATCATCTCTGTATATTCTTTAAAGGTATCAGCCATAAGCTTTGATTGTTGATATTCTGATTGAATACCCATTTTCACGCCTTTCTTCCTGCCTGCCCCTCGTTCATTGCGTTTTTTCTTTCCTTCTGTTGCTGGGGCTATTGGTTGGGCTGGTTGGGTTGGTTGGGTTGGTTGGGATGGTTGGACTGGAACAGGTGCAACTGATGCTGTGCGCTTCAAGGTTGGCAATGCTTGTTCTTGAACTGATTGTTCTTCTTCATATTCACTGTCGGACATTGTATATACTATATAATAAGAAATAAATAAATTAAATTAATATAATTAAATTGACTATTGAAAATTAATTTAAAGTAAGTAAATTTGTTTTGGATCAATACAACGAGATAACGCCACAAATAAATATTCTGGTCTGTCGCAGTTATTAAGGACAGTATAAGGAGCTTTAATGGTTAGCCCGATTGTCTTGTGGCAACTGAATGCATAGCCAAGCGTAAAGAGCTCATAGAAGATTTTTCTGTTTGGTTCTGTATTTGCGAATACGATCATGTCAGCATTGCTGTGAAAGTCTCGAGATTTTCTCAGAGTTATATTATCTCCAACAGAAACGACGTCAAAATGAATGCCTTTTATAATTCCTCTCGACTTGTCTGACTTCTGGGAGATGATAGGTAAGCCTGCTAAAATCTCAAACTCATCTTTATATTCGATCTTATTGATTCTTTTATATTCTTCTTTGTTGATGTTGCACGATGCGTCTTTATATTTGGGGTCTGAGTGATAAGTAATAGTATATTTAGGCATCTCATTAAATTCATTCGCTTCAATCATTTTGACAGCCTTGGGCATGTCATGCTGAAGGGCTTCAACAAATGCTTTATCTTTAATACGTTGATTCCCTTCAATATGTAAAATGTTATTATCACATAAAAATTTTAATTGAGGTGATTCAATTGTAAAGTTATTGTCTTTGATGCTCTTCCATTGGTTGAAATCTCCCATGCAGATAAATTTGATTTTCATATTTGTCTTGAGCCACACAAGGTATTTCATGACTTCGCTCGGCATTTGTTGGACTTCATCAATGAAGATATACTCGATGTATTTGAAACGCTTTCTAAGGTTGGCATTTGTTTTCTCCTTGCCAATTTGAAGACCTAGCATTTTATGAAATGTAATACCTTCATTATCCGAAGCGATATTGTTCTGGAAGGTCATCCAGCAGACATTCGACTTTTGCTGGATTTGTTTCTCCTTGCGTTGTCTTGTGTCTTTGATCTCTATTATTTTTTTTACTTTGTTTCTATATTGTTTTGCCATGAATGATTTACCACAGCCAGCCATGCCAGTGATAAGGAGCGAAGTCGAAGATGCAATGTCTTTTGTTTCTTCCCATGGTTTGCATTCTTTCATTTCTCCTGTAGCAACTCCAACACGCTCAGAGTATTTCATTGGACTGATGTCAGAGTATTCTGGAGCCTTCCAAACGCCGAGGCCAATAGCATTATTAAACAATGAATTTAATTCTATTGGTTTGTTTGTTGTGATGGCGTCGGTCTTGATGGCTAAGACTTGGGCGCCTTGGTCTTCTGCTTGCTTCTTGGCTTCCATCATAACAAAGCGACTGTAGCTCAAAAGGTATGAATATATGGGTTTGCCTGACATCAGCAGTGGGTATTCATACGCAAGCTGAAATATCCTGAGCTTCTTAGCATCGCTTAAGTATTCGTCTATGTCTTGTTCTTCTTCAGATAACATAATGGCTGGGTCTTCTGGGTCGATCATTGTTGTATTAGAAATGATTTTTAACTTAAGCTTTTGACTCTTGTCTTTGCTTGCCTTATCATATAAATATTTGGCTTCTTCTTCATTGTCAATGATTGCTGGCTGTTTTCTGATTTCGCCCTTGGTCTTGGATAGACAGCCGAGAGTAAGATTCACCGCGTCCTTCTTTTCATGGTCTGACAGTTCAGAGTAATAAATACCTTCGATAAATTTCTTGAGACTGACAGTAGAGCTTGGCACGAACTCATATTTAATGTCGGCTAAGCTAATCATAGAATTATTAACCATAAATTGAACTAACTCTGAACAGTGCCATTCCTGCGTGTTATCAAGTTGAACACAATAGAATGTAGTCTTCTTGAAGTTGCCTGAGAATGGCACTCTTTGACAGTAGCTATTATAAACGGGGAATTCGATTTTGTGGCAGATGGCGCCGAACTGTCTTTTTAAATCATAAGTATAGCCAGAAGAAGTATCTTCAATATAAGTCTTGTTAAAAGTTGTAATTGTATTGGCAAATAAAAATTCTGTTTCAGGAGTAAGAGAACTCAAATGAGACTCGCCGAATAATTCCTTCATAAGCTTGAGTCCGTGGGCTTGTGCATTCTTCAAGTTCTGGATATAATAAACAGATTGACTGTCGCTGAAGCCGTCGAGATTCATATTCATCAATGGGATCTTATTTTCTTGTCTGATGTAAGAAAATACTGCACTTAAGTTGTTTATTGGTATTTTTCTTCTCTTCTCATGCTTGTCGAAATAATGTTGTCTCATGTCGTCGTGTTCCTTGCCATCATTGCAGATATCGCATTTGTTTTGTTTGATATGTTCTTTTTCATATTCAACTAGTTTTTGATTTTTAAATACTCGCTTAATCGTTGAAGTGTTCTTGATTGAATATAAATGATTACCTCTAACCATTCCAAATATTGCCGACTGCTTTTGATTGTGTTGAGGTGGTGGTGTGATCACGTTGAAGCCAACATCACACAGCCTGAGATCAATTTTGTATTTCTCACAGAATGCAATGAGATTGCCAAGCATACAGCCAGAGGTCGTATTCTCCATTTTTAATTCTTCTAATAGTTTCTGTTCAGTCATTGAATTCAAATATTTGTATTTGCTTTTTTTCATATGCTCCTTTAGAACTTTAACGACACAATCGCGACTCAATAAGTCTTCTTGCACATTGACATCGACGACCGCGAGCCGTTGGTCATTGATCACACCGAATAGGTTTCGCCTTTCAATTGGTGAAGGGTTATGCATTGGGTTTGATTCAATTCCTCTCAATATGTTCATTGGGTAGGCGTCGCCCTCATAACGATAGCTGAAATACTTTCTGTAAATGCCCTGAAGCTGTCCTCGTCTGAATCCTGCGACGGGTTTATTGGTATAAAGAATTTTTGATTCTGTGAAATATAAAACTTTGTCTGCGAGCGTAGGCGTATAGCTGAAGACGTCGACGGGCGCTGACTGCTCGAGCTCATACCTGACATTGGGGCTATAGCCGAGTTTGCTCGCGGGATAGCCGAAGCGTGATATTTGTGTATAATGAAACTCAATACCTCCTCTTGTGTATGTGTATTGTTCGGCGCCACCTTCTGGATATGGTCGCATCAAGTCGGCGACGATCTCGATCGGGTAGGGATGCTCGGCGTCTTGATTGTGTGAGATTTTAATTCTGTTGGCTTCTATTGTTGCCTGTTGTTGTTGATACTTGGCGCGTCCTGCGTCTGCTCTCTTGTTGCGTTGCAACTCTCTATTGTATTGCTCATAGCGTGCCTTGCTGACAAAGCCTTTAACATTGGGTATGCGATAGCCTCCCATTATATAGATGTATATATATAATATAAAATATCTTTAATAGAAAAATAAAATAATTAAATAAATAATTAATTATTTTTTCAACTAAAGATATAACACATAATATATAAAGATATCTATCATGAGCAACACTCGCACATACACGCAAGAGATCACCTACATACGCAAGAACGGCAAGGAATCAAAATATATAGTTAGATGTGTGAAAGAAAGGAAGCTGATGGACCCAGAGCTAAAGACACTGAAGCAAAAGATAAGGCCTCTGATGAACATGATGAACAAAGAAGAATTAAATAATATTTTACTTTATATGAAGCAAATGAAAAAGGAGAATAACGAAGGGACAGTTCAGACGAGCCGAAGCCAAGCCGAACAAAGCCCAAATGGATTAAGTGCTTAGTTATGGTCAAGCGAAACACATAGATAAATTGCTTAGATGGTTAGCGTCAAGCGAAACGCATTTTTTTTGTTGCAAATAGCGCCGCAGTCTCAGAATGAGACGTTGCGGTTCCCCTACGTGTTGTTCCAACACTAGGGCGCAAAGATCAGACGAGCCGAAGCCAAGCTGAGCAAGGCACAAGCACAAAACCACAACCACTCGTTTTACGGAGTCGCGGGGCTTCAGTTCTTATTTATTATCTCAACTTCTTGAAATATCCATCGACACATACCCAAAGTTGCGACCGGCGACGGATTAATAATTTGACCCCTACACATGGTGCATACATGGTGCATACATGGTGCCGACAAGTCTCTCATTATATCAACTTTCAAATAAAGCCCCTCCGGCGGTCTTTCTGTGTATAAAATTTAAAAGTTAAAATATAAAATCAACTTTTGAAAATATAAAGAATTGGATAC
>Ga0208868_1000130_pt1 | contig 17063 bp, 18 predicted proteins | sample CryBogCBE23Oct07_FD_184583 | JGI IMG/M metagenome (GOLD analysis project Ga0208868, IMG submission 184583) | Freshwater microbial communities from Crystal Bog, Wisconsin, USA - CBE23Oct07 (SPAdes) (version 2) | ecosystem: Environmental > Aquatic > Freshwater > Lake | place: Crystal Bog... | reverse complement strand
TAATTGCGCCAATTGGCATCCCAATCTGATAGGCCGCGACCGCGATAGTCGAGCGCAAGCACGCGGCGTCCATGAAAATTTGCATGTTGAGCAATGCGCGTGAAATCTTTTGCCGAGCGCGCTAAGCCTGGAAGGCATACAAGTGGTAGGCGGGTGGCTGAGAGATTATGGTAGTCGTCATAATGCAGGCGAAGACCGTCCCTCGTTTGAATAAAACGACTCTCAGGAGGATTTATTGTTGGCCATAAGGTCTTCAAGTTTTTACTCTCATATTTTGGAGGCGATCCAGACAAGGGCGAAGAGGCGGGTTTTGTGTTTGATAATAAAGACTTTTACTCTTCCTTGACTTCCAAGGCGACACCAGCGAATTTGCCACTACTGCGGCCTCTGGTATTTTTACTGGTGGGTAGCGTTGTTGACTAGGATTTTATCATTCGCATGCGCTCTTATCTTGACTTCGAAAAGCCCGTCGCAGAATTGGAAACAAAAGTCGAGGAGTTGCGTGCGCTTGCAGAAAATGGCGAGGGCGTTTCGATCGGTGAGGAGCTTTCTAAATTAGAAGGCAAAGCGGCTAAGGCCTTAGCTGATCTCTACGCCACGCTCACGCCGTGGCAAAAAATTCAGGTTGCGCGACATCCGCAGCGACCGCATTTTTCAAATTATGTCACGCAGCTTTTCCAGGAGTTTACGCCATTGGCTGGGGACCGCCTCTTTGGTGAAGATGCAGCCATTGTTGGAGGCTTTGGTCGTTTTAGAGGTCAGCCGGTATGTATTATTGGCCAGGAAAAAGGTTCTGATACCGCTAGTCGGTTGCATCATAATTTTGGGATGGCCAGACCAGAGGGATATCGCAAATCTGTACGGTTAATGTCGCTTGCGGACAGATTCGGGCTGCCCGTTATCTCGCTTGTTGATACGGCTGGCGCTTTCCCGGGAATAGATGCGGAAGAGCGCGGTCAAGCTGAAGCAATTGCGCGATCGACGGATGCATCGCTAGCGCTTGGCGTTCCCAATGTTGCTGTTGTCGTTGGCGAGGGAGGTTCTGGCGGAGCGATTGCAATTGCAGCTGCGAATAAAGTCCTGATGCTAGAGCATGCTGTTTATACTGTTGCCTCTCCTGAGGCTTCAGCCTCTATATTGTGGCGCGATGCTGCTAAAGCGCAAGACGCAGCTATTAGTATGAAAATTACCGCACAAGATCTTCTAAAATTCGGTATCATAGATGTGATTGTCCCTGAGCCTCCAGGGGGAGCGCATCGCGATCCTCAGAATGCGATCGCGGCTGTGGGAGCTGCAGTCGATTTAGAGCTCGGCAATCTTGCTCAAATGTCGCGCGAGCAGATCAAAGAGGCTCGCGTTAATAAATTTATGGCCATTGGCCGCAAAATGTAAGACAGAAGTTAGTCGTGCTACAGAGAAATGAGTTAAGATTTATTATTAATTACTTTTTTTATCCATGATGTGTTCATGCCTTCTGTTTATTCGTGAGCATCGCTTAAACAGTGATTGTGAGCTTGGTAAGTTTTCAGTCATATCCTCGTGTTTTAAAGAAGCGATTGAACATAAAAAATAACCAGGGGCTCCTCTAATCATAAGTTGAGGAGTTTTGGTTAAAGGCTGCATAGCTGAGAGCATGAGCTTTGCACTCGCGTGAAGGTTGGGGCAATAGGATGAAATTTTTAAAGACTTTTTGCACCCCAATTTGGGCCTGCATGGCGTCTTTAGTCTTGGCTGGTTGTCAGGATAGTTTTTCCCATCGCTCCCAGGCCCCCATTCCAACAGAAACCCTGGCGTTAATGTCGCAAATCGGCACAGATCAGGATGCGCCAATGCTCATCCGCGCCTATAAAAAAGAGGCTGAGTTGGAAATTTGGAAAATGAGGTCAGATGGTCATTACGTGCGTCTGAAAACATATCCAATGTGTCGTTGGTCTGGTCAGCTTGGACCTAAAACACGAGAAGGAGATCGGCAGGTTCCAGAGGGATTTTACTCGATTACTCCGGCGCAAATGAACCCAAATTCCAATTATTATTTATCTTTTAATGTTGGTTACCCAAATCAGCTTGATCGGGCGCTCGGTCATACGGGTGGCGCGATTATGGTTCACGGCGCTTGTTCGTCAGCGGGATGTTTTTCGATGACGGACGCCCAGATTGCAGAAATATATGCGATTGCCCGATCGTCTTTTGATGGAGGACAGCAGGAGATTCAAATGCAATCCTTTCCATTTCGATTTACGGCAGAAAATTTAGCCAAGCATAGGCTTGATCCCAATATGGCGTTTTGGGAGCAGCTGAGAGAGGGAAGTGACCATTTCGACGTAACCAACCAGGAGCCTAAAGTCGCTTTTTGTGGTCGTCATTATGTCTTCAATGTTACGTCAGAGAATGGCCAAGCTTTTGATGCCGCCGCGCCATGTCCGCCCTTGAGTCAGTCAGCAGAGCTTATGCAAGCAGTGTCGAATAAGGCGGACAAAGACAATGCTAAGATTGCAGAGCTTGTTCGAAGAGGGGTCGCGCCTGTCAGAGTAGTCTACCAAGATGGTGGACAGCACCCATTCTTTTCAACGCGTTTTGCAGAAGTGAGCAGGCCTGAAGCGATTGTTCCGCCGCAAGAAATTAAACTTGATGGTGGAACGCTGCATGATGGCAATAAGCAGCCCTCGCAACTATCAAAAGCCCAGGATACGCATAACCATGCTGAGCCTGGCGGCAAGAAGTAAAAACACATCCAGATCATAGAATGAGCAACGAGACTGAGTAAATAATAAGCGTATTCAAGATTGGAGGCTTGACCATTTTGCGCTTCTGAGGGTTCCAGCCTTCGAAGAAATTTGGGGCAAAGCAATGTCCGCCTTGAGTAGAATTTCCCAATTAGGAGAGGGTAGCTAATTAGGGCTTGAAGAACGCAGCAAGAACATGTATGAATGTTCATGTTTTGTTTTTGAGTTTTTGCTCTGACCCTTCCAATGCGTTGGGTTAATTCTTCGGTCTCATAAGGGTAATGGGAAGTTAAATGCTCACGAAAAAGCAGAGTGATCTGTTGAGATTTATCCATGAGCGACTGAAAGAATCAGGCGTGCCGCCATCCTTTGACGAGATGAAGGAGGCCTTGGATCTGCGTTCAAAGTCTGGCATCCATCGTTTGATACTGGCCCTTGAAGAACGCGGTTTCATTCGCAGGCTTCCTAACCGCGCCCGCGCCCTAGAAGTGCTCCGTATGCCAGACTCCTCCACACTCAGGGGGGGGCAGTCGCGTGGCGTCAAATTTTCGCCGGCAGTGATTGAGGGTCGGTTGGGACGCACGCCCGCGCACCAGGAGCGACGTGAGGATGATGCATACCAGAGCGTCATCATTCCGGTGATGGGAAGAATTGCTGCCGGAACGCCGATTTCAGCCATACAGAATAATAGCCACACCATCAGTCTCCCTCCTGACCTTCTTTCGACAGGGGAGCATTTCGCACTCGAGGTTCGCGGCGACTCAATGATTGATGCAGGCATTTTTGATGGCGATACAGTTGTTATAAAAAAGCAGGAAACTGCAGAGTCTGGAGATATTGTTGTCGCTTTAATTGATGATGAGGAGGCGACCCTTAAACGTCTACGCAAACGAGGCGCCTCGGTTGCTTTAGAACCTGCCAACCCAGCCTATGAAACGAGAATCTTTGGGCCTGATCGTGTAAGAATTCAAGGTAAGTTAATCAGTCTTCTGAGGCGTTACTAATTTAGAGATATATAAGCCTCTTATTTAACATGCTTTGGTAATTTTATCTCGTAAATGCTGCAATATTACGTCTGTGACTATGAGTTTTCGCCACTATGCGGCTGTTCAGAGAAGCTTAAAATTTAACGTTTAAAAATCATTTTTGATGGAAAGCTATCCTTACCTGCCCGCACGGCTTCGGCGTTTTTTGCTGACATTGTTTGCGCTGTTCTGGACTGAGCCGCCGTCATGAGTATTTGTGCTCAATTCTTCCATTCTTTCATAACGCACGCCTAGAAAGAAAAGAATTTTCGCGTCGCCTGTAATTGGCTTAACGTTTGTTTTCGCGCTGATCTTGCGCGACGTGAAGGAGATAATTTCCCCCATTAGTCACCTCACCACAGCCCGTTCCAAAGTTAAAGAATCACTTATTCTTCAATTTAGACGCATAGAGGGTTAACGATCCGTCAACAAAGAGTCATTAAAGAGAAAATTACAGTATTATCTGTATTGGATAGAAGACGGTTCATCATGAGAGACCAAGCGCGCGACTTTGGTCCAAAGGCATCTCTTCTTAAGGTCATTGTCGATCAGTTTCTTTCACGCCCGTGTCATCCTTTGGGCGATATCAAGGAGTTTGAGCATCTTGTGCGTGGCCTATTGGAGTCAATTGACTCTCATATGGCAAATCAAATCCTTCAACCATTGATACTGCATCCTGATGCGCCAGAAAGTCTTTTTAAGAAAATATTTTTATTTGATAAAGCTGAATTATCTAAAAACAAAAAAATATCTAGAAGGCTTACACAAGTAGATCCCGCTTATATGCCTAACAGGCCTATGTCACAATTCAATGATATTGATAACGATATTCTAAGAGAATATGCATCGGATTTAAACTTTCACTTTTGTCCCTCTTTCGTCAATGTATTCATCGAGGCTGCGCGTGATGATATATTCCTTGCGCGCATTTTGTTAGAAAGAAATGATCCTGAAATAGAGCCAAAAGCATTGTTTCTGGCGGCCTCTCGCCTAGAAAGGCTTGGGATCATTAGAGAACTATCAATAAAAACAAAAACAGATCAGAAGGAAAGAAGATGCGAGGTTAAATCAAGCTTTGTACAAGAGGTCTCTTGCCTTGCAAGATTACATGACGTCGATGGTCTTGCAGCAATTTTTTCTCAGTCGATTGCATGCAGACCAGATAGATTGCGCGCGATTATAGTAGATCGATCTGGGCAGTCGTTTGGTGTATTATTGATTGCTATTGGCTTCGATGATTTTATAGCTTTTCAAATAATATTGTCACTGCATAAAACAAGTTATCTTAACGAAATAGAGATCAAAAGATTGCAGTTTTTTCTAATCACGCTGACTATTCCAATTGCAGAAGAAATTCTGATCGCCATGCTGGGCGTACCTGATAGGCATCAATTTTTTATATGCCCAACGCATCAATAGCCTTGCTCTAAAGATCAGTATTTGGCAGGACGTCGACAAAGACCCGACCTTGACGATCTTCAATTTCAATGAGCCATAGGTCTTGGTCGAATGATATTTGTCTGCTGATTAAATTTTCTGAATCATTACTATCAAGCCAAACGGCAGCATGTATCCTGGTAAAAAGTCTATCAATTCCATCAGGAACAGCTTCGCTCTGTGGTGCAGGGCCAAAAATTGCTGTGCGACCATCAAGACAATCAATCTTTATGAAAACAGCCCCAGCTTCGGCTGCGCCGCGTCGGCGGAGCATCGCAACTGCCCCTTGTATTTCTGCCTGGCGAATGACGGCGGAAACAAAAATGTCTGTTCTAAGTCGCATCGTATTTGGAATCTCAGAGGCTAGACACTACCCTTTACTCGCTTTGGTAGCCCGAACGCTGGGCGAGCTGCGACAGAATCTTCGGCGTTATAGCGCCGTTGACGGGTATTCCATTGTCTCGTTGATATTTTTCTAATGCATGTTTTGTGGCTTTATTCCAAATACCATTCGTTTTGACGACATATCCTAGTTTGAGTAATGCGCGTTGAAGGAAAATAACATCATTATTCTCAATTTTCTGCGGCTTTCCTGCTTCTATTAATTGAGAAATTTCATCAATTTGTGACGGTTTTTGCGCCTTTGTAGCTAAATGTGGGGCGGTGAGTTTTGTGGGGCTAGATCTGAGTGTCTCTGCTTCGATGTTTTTAATTTTAGCGTTATGGGATTGGGCCTCTAATTTATCTGTTTCCATGCGAGACGATGTAGAAAGCGTCTCCGATGGTCGCATCGGAGGAATTGGAGCGTTTGCTAATTCACTGATGTTATTGAATTGAGATCCTTTTGAGAAAAAGGGCGCTGGATGGCGACCATCTTGTAGAAAGAGTGCATTAATCGGAACGCCAACGCCTGCGATGAGACCAATAATAAGAACAGGGGACATGGATAGTCGGCGCAAAAAACCAAATTTTAAAGATTTGATGCGGCTTTTCTCAATGGTAGGCGTCGCCATTCTATCGTTTTCTTCCACGTAATCCGCAGCGACATTTCGAGTTTTTGCAAGGCGCTGAGAGTGATGACGCACTGAGATCTTTCCAATTGAGAGAAGCTAAAGTCTATTGCGCTAGGTATATCGTGATCATGTTATAGCGATATTAAATGACTGCTAATTCAGTCACAGCTAAATTGGTTGGCTGGTATGCGTGTCTGTGAAATTAAAATTATGGTTGATGAGGTCTTAACAAGCATAAGATTATTGTGGGTCTAAATTTACGAACACTCAACCTTGGCTATGATAGATATGGTCATGCTGGTTCGAGCCAGTCATGGAGTAAGTTGTGTTTTTTCTTTTTAGATCCTTTGTTTGCATTTTAATTGTCTATATTGCCGTTCAATGGCGTGAACCTGACGCTTCTCTTCGCCCCGTTACAGCAAAAAATTCAGAAGCAGTTTTGCCTTTGGGGAGCAAAGATTTAAAGCTTATGGCTCAAGCCAGCGCCGAGGCCGGGTTATTGGCAGTGTCCGATTTGGTGAAAGAAAAATGCCTGACTGCACCCCAAGAGTGCGTCGATTTTGTTAAGCGTGTTCAGAGACTTCAAAATCATTGATTTTAGTCAGTTAGCAGGTATATCTTTCAGAATCATCCAAATTGTCCGGATTGGCCATTTTAGCTAATGCCGCGACGTGGATGTCTTAACTTTAAGTTGAACGCGACAATTCAGGGGGGGCTTTGATGGTGGACGAAATCTCTTCGCATCCCACTGAAGCCAGCGCTAACCTCAAAATGATGGTTATGCAGGAAGAGTTGAAAGCTCTCAAAGCCGATAGAGATCGTCAAATTTTTGAAAAAGGAGAAATTGTCCAAAAAGCGAATAGTTTTGCAAAAGAGCGGGATGATTTGCGAGAGCAGCTCGTCACTGCTAACGAAAAAATTGATCAGCTTATTTGTGAACAAACCTCAATCCTTGATGGGACGCAACAGTCTACCCATAGGGCAGAGATCGCTGAAGCCAGGCTGCGCGCGGCAGAAGCAGAAATACTGAGATTGAAAGAAATTATTGAGCATGCTCCGCCGACTGATCCAGCCGAGCAATTGAAACGTTTAGCCATTGAAAAGACATCAGCTGCAGTAGAGTTTTTGCGAAAAACCCTGCCTGAAAACAGCACGCTGAGAATATTTGCCGTGCAATCCCTAAAAAAATCTACCGACGCCCTCATGGCTGTGAAGCCTCAACTGATTGACTATGTCAATCGTGGCCGGCGTCAACTTGAAGAACGGCTGAATAAGAAATAACTATTTGATTATTGCTCTGTCTGTCCCTCACGGGTGGTCGCTTTGAGCTTTGCTCTTTTCTTTACTGTCTGTCGCTGCTATCCCCGATATTATGACAAGCTCAAAGATTGATAATATCCGTAACTTCTCGATTGTCGCTCACATTGACCACGGCAAGTCGACCCTTGCTGATCGGTTGATCCAAGAAACGGGGACGCTTGCGGCGCGGGAAATGGTTGAGCAGGTTCTCGATTCAATGGATATTGAAAGAGAGCGTGGCATCACTATTAAGGCGCAAACTGTGCGTCTGCACTATCGCGCCAAGGACGGTAAAGATTACATTCTTAATTTAATGGATACCCCAGGTCACGTCGATTTTGCCTATGAAGTTTCTCGGTCATTAAAGGCATGTGAGGGTTCGCTTCTCGTCGTCGACGCCTCTCAAGGTGTTGAGGCTCAGACGCTGGCAAATGTCTATCAAGCGATTGATGTCGGCCATGAGATCGTTCCTGTCCTAAATAAAATTGACTTACCCGCAGCTGAACCCGACAGAATCAAAGAACAGATCGAGGAAGTCATAGGTCTTGACGCCTCTGATGCTGTGCAGATCTCCGCCAAAACCGGCTTGGGGATCCCTGATGTTCTAGAGGCGATCGTTGCTCGCTTGCCCTGTCCAAATGGAGATGTGAATGCCCCTTTGAAAGCTCTGCTTGTTGACAGCTGGTATGATGCTTATCTCGGCGTCGTTGTTCTTGTTAGAGTTTTTGATGGCACTCTCAAGAAAGGCCAAAAAATCCAAATGATGGGTGCTGGCGCGCATTATGAAGTTGATAGAATTGGGGTGTTTCGCCCAAAAATGCAGGATGTTTCCGTTCTTGGTCCAGGTGAAGTCGGTTTTATAACAGCGCAGATAAAGCAAGTCGCCGATACCCGCGTGGGCGATACAATAACGGATGAAAGAAAACCAACATCAGAGGCCTTGCCAGGGTTCAAGCCCGCGCAGCCAGTTGTGTTTTGCGGTCTTTTTCCTGTTGACGCTGCTGACTTTGAGGATTTGCGCGCTGCCATAGGTAAGTTGCGTTTGAATGATGCGAGCTTTTCATATGAGATGGAGACGTCGGCAGCGCTTGGTTTTGGCTTCAGATGTGGCTTTCTTGGATTACTGCATCTTGAGATTATCCAAGAACGACTTCAACGTGAGTTTAATCTTGACTTAATAGCGACTGCTCCCTCCGTTGTTTATAAAATAACGCTCACAAATGGCGATGAGATTGATCTACATAATCCAGCAGATATGCCGGATGTCGTGAAAATAGAAGAAATTCACGAGCCATGGATCCGAGCGACCATCTTGACTCCGGATGATTATCTCGGCTCAGTTCTCAAACTCTGCCAGGACCGGCGTGGCGTTCAGATAGACCTGAATTATGTCGGCAAGCGCGCGATGGCTGTGTATGATCTGCCGCTTAATGAAGTGGTTTTCGATTTTTATGATCGGCTCAAATCAATCTCAAAAGGATATGCAAGTTTCGATTATGCAATCACAGATTATCGCGCGGGCGATTTGGTAAAGATGAGCATCCTCGTCAATGCGGAACCTGTTGATGCATTATCAATGTTGGTTCATCGCACGCGTGCTGACGGCCGGGGTCGTCAAATGTGTGAAAAGCTGAAAGAGCTGATACCTCCACATATGTTTCAGGTGCCTATACAAGCTGCTCTGGGTGGTAAAATTATCGCCCGTGAGACGGTTCGCGCCTTCCGGAAAGATGTGACAGCTAAGTGTTATGGCGGAGACGTTTCAAGAAAAAGAAAATTGCTAGAAAAGCAAAAGGAAGGAAAGAAGAAAATGCGTCAGTTTGGACGCGTAGAAATTCCTCAGGAAGCCTTTATAGCTGCGCTAAAAATGGAAGATTAATTCCTTAACTGCTTCGAGCAAGGATGATCATTGCTGATCCGATAAACATAACTGACGCGCCGAAAAATCTGTTTTTAATATTTTCGTTCAATACTTTACCGCCAATAAGAACTGTTGTGAGTGCTGAGAGCCTCTTAATTGCAATTACATAAGGTGTGAATAATATACTCATTGCCCAGACAAGGCTCAAATTACCAAGAGCCAAAGCGCCACCGCTGCCGATTGTATAGAAAAGTTTTCGAGGGTCAGAGGATCGACGGCTAACAATAAGCCAATAAATTGATGCACAAATTGCAATTATAATTGTCAAACTTGTTATCCAAAGTAGTGGATTTGACGCTCTAACGCCAAGTTTATCTATGTTTGCTGTTATACTCCACAGCATAGCAGCAATAAGCATAAAGCGTGCGCCGGGGTCGTGCAGGAATGTTAGGTAATTTGATAAATTGAATCTGTTCGATTTTGCATCTAGCAGGCCGACCCCAATCACGGTCAAGACAACGCCAATAATTCCTACAATCGGGGTTTGTTCTCCAACCATTATTGGGGACGTAAACAGCATAAGTACAGGGGTTAAAAGCGTTAAAGGCGCAATGAGAGATGCATCGGAAAGTCTGTATGAGCGAATATAAAAAATATATGCCAATATATTCAATATTACAGAAGAAAAAATTAATGTGATAAATCCAGGTTTTATCAGTGATGTAATAGTAGCATGAGCGTCATAAATAAGATTGGGGTAAATGGTTAGAGTTGTTAATGAGAGCAGGCAAGCGGCAGAGAGCCACTGAACCGCAAGTATCGTAGAGTCATCAACCATATCAGTCGCTGTTTTTGTGCCCAGATCTGTTATGGTCTGGCACATTGCAGCTAAAAGAGAAGCGCCAAGCGCAACTATCGTCATATCCATATTTTTATTATTCAGTCGACGGAATGAAAGACATGTTTAGGTATATTATACAACGGGTTTATATGCATGCAGCAACGTATCGACACCATCACGAAAATCAACGCCAATATCTACAAATCCTAGATTTTTTAATTCAATGAGAGCAGCATCTAATTCCATAATTATTTCTGGAGACTCATCGCTAAGAAGGTGAATGATCCATTCCTCAAGAAGGTCTAGTCTTTTAATTTCTTGAAATAATTGAAACCACTTCCGAACTGTATTTTGTGTGTCTTTTAGGTGCTCGCTCGGATCGCTAATTGCATATCGATCACCATTTATAAATATACCGCCTGGTTTTAAAACTCTGAAAATTTCAGTAAGTGCTTTAGTGCGGTAGTTTTTCTCGAAATTATGAATAGCGTAGTTGGATGCAACAAATGCCATGCTGTTGTTGGGTAGTTTTTTAAGTGCTGCAAGCGCATCATCCTCGATAAACTTAACGCGTTCTCTAGAAGGTTGTGTCTTAAAATTTTCACGCGCCTGATCTAACATTTTTGCTGAGCTATCTACAGCTGTAAGCTGAACATTCGTGTTTTGATGTATTAACTCATAGGTGCTGATCCCGGTCCCGCAGCCAATCTCCAATCCCTCGATGTTGTCAGCAGATGCGGCAAAGATCTGGATTTTATGACCAATTTTACTGGCAAGAAGCGCTGAGTTTGGGCACATCAGTCTCAAAAAATCATATTCTTCAGCTAATACGCCTGAGAAAGGATTTTCTGCTATTGTAAGAGACATCTAAGCGCCCTCTTTGCGGTATGAATACTATTTTTTGAATTGGATTTGTTTTAATAAATTTAATATGTGTTCAATAGATTTGCAAATATCCCTTAATTCAAGACTATTTTGAATAATAAATCAGAAAAAATCTTGACATTATTGCAATATTTTTTTCAAAAAGCGCAAAAGCTTTGAGTAATCTGCATGAGAATAAATTGAATTTATGAGCTGATCTTGTCAGCGGTAATGAATTTTGCCAATATGTGCGAATGAGAGATTATTTGGCATGAGTAAAATAACCTTAATAATGTCAGCGATAGCCCTTATCGAGTGCGTTGGGTTATCGTCTTGTGCCCTATCAGAAGGTGGTGCAGATGGCGGTCGGGCGATTGGCTCAGATCAAGCTCAGCAGCATTGCCTAACCTATCGTAAGTATGCAGTCATCACGGCTCAAGAGAATAGGGACGCTTTTGGTAGAGAGGTTGTTCGATTTAACTGCCTTGCTCTTCCAAAAGATGTGCCGCCATTAAATAGTGGTTTCTATGATCCAAAAAATGCTTATTTTATTAATAAGAGACAAGAAAATCCTTGGCCTATACCGAGATAGACATTTTTTTATATGCATCTCCCTATAAATTAAAAGGTAACCTTCTGTACAGTCTTTAAGCTTAATTTGGTCATTATCAATAAATGGAAAGCTTATGAAAAATCCCTACGAGATATTGGGAGTTTCCTCTACGGCAACGCCTGAGGAAATAAAGAAAGCCTATTTAAAACTCGCAAAGAAATTGCATCCAGACTTAAATCCTGGAGATAAGCAGGCTGAGGAAAAATTTAAGGAGATCTCGGGCGCCAATGATCTCCTCTCAGATCCTGAGAAGCGAAAAAAATTTGATAGCGGAGAAATAGACGCCTCTGGCGCAGAACAACGACAGTATAAATATTATCGAGACTATGCCGCTCAAGGGACCAATAATCCTTACAATAATAAATCATCTTACGAAGATTTTGCAGCAAATGATGATTTTTTTGCTGAAATTTTAAGAAAAAGAGCTGCTCAACAACAAAAATCCCAGAGAAGTGACGTTTCTTATAGCTTGACGATAGATTTTCTTGATGCGGTGCTTGGGACGACAAAACGTCTCTTCCTTCCTAATGGTGTAGAATTAGATGTAAAAATTCCAGCAGGTGTTGAGGAGGGCAAAGTTTTGCGTTTGCGAGGGAAGGGGGCGCCAGCAATGAATGGCGGCTCCTCTGGTGATGCGCTCATTGAAATATATATTAATTCTCACCCCTTATTTAAAAGAGATGGCGATAACATATCGTATGATTTGCCGATCACTATCAAAGAGGCGGTTCTTGGCGCGCAGATCAAGGTCCCTATACCTGGCGGACAAGTTGTCCTCACAGTGCCTAAAAGATCCAATACAGGAAATATATTGCGTTTAAAGGGAAAGGGTGTGCAACGTGAAGGTATTCCTGGTGATGTTCTTATTAATTTAAAAATAATGGCTCCTACTGGAGTAGAGCCGGCATTAGAAAAATTCTTGGAGAGTTGGCAAGCTGAGGCCGATGAGAACCCGCGCAAGGATATCCAGCAATGATCTATACTGAAATAGAATTTTTGGAGCGAACCCAGCTTGACGCATCCACTCTTGAAGTATGGCTTAAGGAAGAATGGCTAATCGCTCAGTTCAGTGATGAAGGGCGTTGCTTTACTAAAATTGATGTAGCGCGCGTGACACTAATTTCTGATCTACAAAATAACATGGGCGTTAATAAAGAGGGTTTAGATGTTATTTTACATCTTCTAGATCAAATCCATAGCGTGAGACGTCAGATGTCAGATTTATTATTAGAAATAAAATCAAAGTCAGAGAAAACAGCTTGATGTTATTAATAGTTAAGATTCGTGCATTAGTAAACTATGCGTAAATTGTATCTGATGAATAGCAGGTATCGATTATATTGAGTTAATTTTCAACGCTCTCTTGAGTAGATCCATCAAGTAGGCAGCTCACAGTTATATCTCCCATAACATTTATGACGGTTCGGCATCGATCAAGAAACCAGTCAACAGTTAATAGCACAGCAATATATTCTGTGGGCAGTCCGACTGCAGAAAAAACCATCGTCATTGTGACGAGCCCAGCTTCTGGTATGCCAGCAGCTCCAACAGAAGCAGCAATTGATGTAATAGCAATTATAAATTGTTGTGATAAATTGAGGTGAAGATCAAGTATTTGAGCGATAAAAAGCGCTGACATTGCTTCATACAATGCAGTGCCGTCGTTGTTGAAATTAGAACCCACCAAAGCGCCCATGCTCGCCGAAGATTCTCGTAATTTAATATTATTACGTAGACAAGCATAAGTTACTGGCATCGTTGCTGTTGAGCTGCTTGTTGAAAAAGCCATGAAAAGAGCATCTCTTACGCCCTGTAGCAGCTTTATTGGCGATACCCATGAACCAAAATATATTCTCGTAAGATAATAAAGAGCCTGAAATAATAGAGCAATCATAACAGCGGTAATAAAGCCGCCTATGGGAATAAAATTTGAAAATCCATTAGCGCCTACAATGCTGGCGACAACGCCAAAAACTGCAAATGGAATTAATTCTAGGATCCAACTTAGTATAGTCGTAAGCGAGTTTAGGCATATATATAAAAAATCCTGGATATTATTTAATTGATAATTTTTGAAACGACGTAAGGCTATGCCAGTAGCCAGAGCGATGAGAATAACGCCTATTACTTTACCATCATCTGTGAAGGGACCCGCAATACTTTTTGGAACATTGTCAAGAAACTGACTAAGCGGGTCAATCTTCGTTGTTATTTTTTCTCCTGTGTTTAAGAGAGTAATATGCCCCCATTTGCCAGGCAGAATAATATTAGCAACAAATATTCCAATTGTTATTGCGACGATGGTGTTTAATAATAGTAATTTAATAATTTTTACGGCGTTGACATTGGTTAATTCAGCGTGAACCAAAGATTGAATGATCGCAAATAGTATCAGTGGTGGAGCAAGTGCTGATAGCGCTCTCAAGATCAGGCGTGCTGGTATGGCTAATGGGGCAGCATTACTTCCTAATATAACGCCGATAACAAGGCCCGTTATCACTGCATAAATTATGCGAAAGTATAATGGTGTTTTTTTCCACCAATTTATTAATTTGTTTTGGCCATTTGCACTCAAGATGAGTTCTTTCTTTTTCTCACCACGATGATTAGCTATGGTTAGCAATGTAGATTTATAAATGCTTTAGCTCATATTATTTATAATTCCAACTGACCATGGCTTATTAACTTCTCAAGGATCGGATGCCTTTTACAAGCCGCTCTATTCCTTCTTTTGCTGTGACTTGATCTAGCGCCCCAAAAGAGACTCTCAGATGACAATGTTGGTCTAGACCGAATGTCTCTCCAGGGATGACGGCAATTTTATATTGTTGGATGAGATGTCTAACATAATTTATAGACGATAAAGGGCTATGAAGCTGCAATAAAAAATATAACGCTCCAGCAGACGCCGATGTTCTCAAAAGACCTTCATGCTCTAGTTTGAACAGCTCGGATTTTAGTAAATCACGATTTTTTTTGATGCCTTGTATGTTTTCGTAAACATAATCGTAACCCTCTCGCAGTGCTGCCGTAGCTGCAAATTGGCTAATGACTGGGGGGCATATTATTAGTGTATCTTGAGTTTTTTGTAGTGCTAAATCAAGCGACGATGGGTAAAGCATCCAGCCGATACGCCAACTAGCAAAGCCATATGCTTTTGACATTGAAAATAATGAGATTGTATGTTTGTCCGCTCCGTTAATGCTCCCTGCAGAAAAATGTTTTATATTTCCATATGTAAAGTATTCGTATGCTTCATCGGTTATGTGATAAAGTCCTTTGTCAGCACAAAGCGCATTCACCGCTCGTATCGCTTCTTCTGAATATATTGCGCCTGACGGGTTATTAGGAGACACTGTTACAATCGCGCGTGTTTTTGAATTAATTGCTGATTTTATTGCTTCTATATCAAGCTGAAAATTATGATCAGTAGATACATAGACTGGACGAGCGCTGGCCATCGTTATAGCCATCTCATGGTTAAAATAATATGGCACGGGCAGAATAATTTCGTCACCCGGGTCAAGAATAGCAAATATTACATTTAAGAATGCTTGATTACTGCCCGCTGTAACCATCACCCGAGTTTTGCTGCCAAGTCCTAATTTAATATTGTTTTCTGCTTCAAGTTTTTTTGTAATTAAATCTCTTAGTTCAGCTATTCCTTCAGTAGCTTGATATTTGTTGTTTTCAGGATTGCTATAGAAATCCTTTACAGCTCTCAAGGTAGATTCCGGCGGTGGATAATTTACCACACCTTGGCCGAGGGAAATTGTCCCGGGATTAGCGCGGATCAAGTCAGAAATTAATGGAATAACTGGCGTCTGGACATTTTTTAGTCTTATGGATTCTGTCATTTATAGACCATAATGTTGAGCGTTCTAAATTCCGGCCGATAGACGTCAATTCATATTAGTTCATGATTGTAGGCTATATTTCAAGATAGTAAATTTTGCAGATTTTTCATAATTATTACAGGCTTGATTCTAGGTAGTAACATCCTTTGTCTTGCGGGGTTGAAAACAATATGCAGCATGTATTAAGTCTTCTATGATGTTATGGTCTGTTTAAATCTTCAATACATGGAGGATTGTGATGATTGATAAGAATTTAAAGACTTTATTGGTATTAATTGCTTTAGGTCTTTGGGGAAATATATTTTTTCTATACTTTAAGCCAAGTCCTGCAGCGGCAGAGCAGGATTTACTTGGAGGTCTTGTTAAGAATTATGCGTCTTCGGCAGGCGCTGAGGTATCCGCTATTAAAAAAGCAATCTTAAGTATTGCTGACGGCACGTGCCCTAATAAGAAACTTTGCGGGCCAGTTTAGTTGGTGGGGTGTTGGATCACTAAGTTTTTTTAATCTCTGGCATTTTTTAAAATTACTTAGCGCTCCTTCTCACACCAAAATTTTGCTTCAGTGCCAACTTCATATTGGAAAAACTTTGCTGTTTCCCAGCAATCAGCACGGTTCGCGCTCTCATAATCTGTATCAAATGTTGCAACGTGAACGCGTTTGTCATTCACTGACTTATTGGTTGTGAAAAGAATATAAGTAGATGCCTTGTTGAACAGCCGCTTATAGCCAGCATAATATACGATGGCGGTCAGTATAAAAGCTATCAAGATAATTATTAAGCGTTTCATTTTTTCTTCTCTCTCAATATTCATACTTATTTAAGAAGCAATTGTAAATCGTGTTAAATATTGCCATTTAATTATCACAGGAAATGGTTGAAATTAATATTTATTTGACTTTTTCAGCATGAGTTTAGAGCTTTATGTAGATCTTTGCACAGAGTCTCCGTTAGGACGAGAATAATAGATTCATTAAATAAATTGTCGTTAAAAATAGTTATATTTCATTTAAGCAATACATTAATGATAATTCATTTTTCTGGGCTGTTGGGAGCGTCGCAGCTAAGGGCTGCTGCGAACTTTAACATGTTTTTGTAACAGCTCTGAGCCTCACGCCCATCTAATAGGCTTCGACGCCAATTAATAAATAGCCCCTAAAGGTATTGGCATGCCCTCCTGACCACATTAAAATTAGCCAGCGCTAATTCGTTATTTTGTGTTAATGAGCGCTTCCCAAAGACTTTGAGCTTTCTCGCGAAGCTTTAAAATTTCCTCATTCGATAGGCTCAGATCTGTTGATGCTTCTTTCAGCTCTTGTAGCGCTTGTCGGTAGGCATTGAGCGTAATTTCATCTGTATCTACTGGCGGCGGGGCCTGGCATGTCCAAACGCAGGGAGTATGTGTCTCACCCTTGCTTTTAGAAGAGATAAATTTAACAAACGCGATTATAGCCAAGCCAATTATTAGAATAGAAAAGAGTAGGCCGCTGCTGAAACCCTCTTCATTGTCTTTCTTCATTTTTGTTTGATC
>Ga0208868_1000122_pt1 | contig 17561 bp, 15 predicted proteins | sample CryBogCBE23Oct07_FD_184583 | JGI IMG/M metagenome (GOLD analysis project Ga0208868, IMG submission 184583) | Freshwater microbial communities from Crystal Bog, Wisconsin, USA - CBE23Oct07 (SPAdes) (version 2) | ecosystem: Environmental > Aquatic > Freshwater > Lake | place: Crystal Bog... | reverse complement strand
CAGATCAAATATTACAAAACACACAAGATCAACTCGTCGCGCAAGAAGCAAATATTCAAGAAGTTCGCTCTGAACTTCAGGCCGTTGATGCAAGAATTATGGGCGTTACGCGCACAAATCATCCAGATATCGAAGCAGCTAAAGCTCGATATAGCGATGCCTATGTGGAATTTGTACGCCAAAATATACGCGCCCCAGCAACAGGTTTCATCGCCAAAAGACGCATTCAAGTCGGGCAACGCGTAAGACCAGGCGATCAATTACTCAATATCGTGCCACTCGATCATCTATGGGTCGAAGCCAATTTATGGGAAAATCGAATGAAATACGTTCGCCCCGGACAAGAGGCGACAATCAAAGTTGACCTCTATGGCTCCAGCCATATCTATCATGGCGTTGTAGAGGGTCTTGTCCCAGGGTCAGGAAGCGTTTTTGCAACACTGCCTCCTGACAATGCGACTGGAAACTTCATCAGAATAGTTCAGCGTGTGCCAGTAAGAATCGCGCTCAATAAAGATGAAATTGAGAAAGAGCCATTACGTCCTGGGCTGTCTACTGTGACATCAATCTATGTCGGCAGTCCCAGAACCTCCCCTAATGCATCAATAGTCAAAACGACAAGCAATGAATATCAAACAGAGGTCTATGATAAAGACCTTGCTGACGCTCAAATTCAAGGGAACAAAATTATTAAGCAGAATCTTGTCGAGTCATCAGTAAATGAGGATATAAAATGCAGCGCAGAGGATTAGGTAATTTATCCCTCATGGGCCAAAAACAATTAGAGCCAGCTCTGATAATAAAAATTTTACAATTTGTTTTAACTGCAATCATTTTAGAGACAGGCGTCGCTAACGCTCAAAACACAGGCGACATCATGAGCTATGTCCCCAACCCAACAATTAATCCTTATGCTGGCGGCACAATCTATCAACAAAATGGAATAAATAATCCGTATGAAAGCTACGGTAGTTCAAACACATCAGATTCATTTAATAACCCGAGCACAACAGAAGTGCCAAAGTTATTTGATGAATATGGAAACTACAAAGGCCCCTAGAGTTTGCATGAAAACAACTCTTTCTCCTTCTTAAACAAACTCCATAATCACAGCATCAACAGCCAGACTATCCCCAGCCTTCGCCAATATTTTCTTGATCTTCACGTCACGTTCAGCGCGTAGAACGTTTTCCATTTTCATGGCTTCGACCATACACAATGGCTCGCCTGCTTTAACTTCCTGACCTTCAACAACATCAAGAGTTTTAACCAGACCAGGCATCGGACATAGTAAATGTTTCGAAACGCCAGCATCTTTTTTCTTTGGCATTAAGGCGACAAGTTCGGCCTCACGTCGAGTATAAACACGCGCGATGATACTGACGCCTTGATGCGATAACTCATAGCCATTGAGAACGGCCTTAGTCTGGACATAAATAGTATGGCCATCAACATCTGCCTTGAGCACGCTATCGCCTGGCCGCCAAGGCGAAGAGACGCGATGGGCACGCTCATCTCCATCAGCAAAGCGAACAATGAGCGCTTCTCCCTGCTCTTCAATGCTCGCGTCAAATCTTTGCTCTCCAAGAACACACACACGCTCACGTGAAAATGCGACAGGAAGGCCATTGCGAAGTTGTCCAGTAATCTGGCGCTTACGCTCATTACCAATGTGATCTATGAGCGTTGCAACAGCCGCCAGTTTGAGCGCTAAAGCTCCTTCTGGCTCAGCGGCGCTAAAACCCTGCGGATATTCTTCAGCTATGAACCCTGTGGAAAGCTGACCCTGACGCCAACGCTCGCTCTGCATGAGCGAAGAGAGGAAAGGAATATTATGACGGATGCCATCAATAACAAATCTATCCAGCGCATCAGCCTGTGCTTGGATCGCTGTTATTCGATCCGATGCATGCGTAACTAGTTTTGCAATCATTGGATCATAATGAATAGAAATTTCTCGACCTTCCGTCACGCCTGTATCGTTACGAACAGTTATACCATCCTCGCGCTTTTCTTCTGGAGGCAGGTATTTAACCAGTCGTCCAATAGAGGGGAGAAAGTTTCGTGTTGGATCTTCCGCATAAATACGGCTCTCAACTGCCCACCCTTGTATTTTAACATTCTCTTGCTTGAGCTTTAATGGCTCGCCAGCGGCTACGCGTATCATCTGCTCAACAAGATCTATGCCTGTAATGAGCTCAGTGACAGGATGTTCAACCTGTAGCCGCGTATTCATTTCAAGAAAATAAAAACTCTTGTCCTGGCCAGCGACAAATTCAACAGTACCGGCGGAATCATAATCGACCGCCTTCGCGAGCGCGATCGCCTGCGCGCCCATTTCAGCACGAGTCTTTTCATCAAGAAGTGGAGAAGGCGCCTCTTCAATTACTTTCTGATTGCGACGTTGGATTGAACATTCGCGTTCATTGAGATGAATGATATTTCCGTGCTTATCGCCCAGTATCTGGATCTCAATATGTCTGGGATTGATAATAAACTTTTCAACGAAAACCCGGTCGTCGCCAAAAGAGGATGCTGCCTCAGAACGCGCCCGTGTAAAACCCTCAACAACCTCTGCATCATTAAAAGCTATGCGCATGCCCTTGCCGCCGCCGCCAGCAGAAGCCTTCAGCATAATTGGATACCCAATATCTTTAGCAATTTTGACAGCCTCTTGAGGAGACTCAATCACTCCAAGATATCCAGGGACAACATTTACATTCGCAGCAGATGCAAATTTCTTTGACTCAATCTTATCTCCCATTGCCTCAATAGCACGAGGGTTTGGGCCAATAAAAACAATGCCAGCCTCTGCTAGCGCTTTAGCAAAAGCAGCGCGCTCGGAAAGAAACCCATAACCTGGATGTACGGCTTCTGCGCCAGTTTCCTTACAAGCAGAGATAATTTTATCGATCAACAAATAGGATTGAGCGGCAGGCGGGGGGCCAAGATGAATAGCTTCATCAGCCATTTCAACATGTAGAGCGTCTGCGTCTGCATCTGAGTATACCGCAACCGTTGCAATGCCCATGCGCTTGGCTGTCTTCATGACACGGCATGCGATCTCACCACGGTTTGCGATTAAAATTTTACGAAACATGCGCACCCCAATCGTCTTATTTCTTGCTTAGAAACAACACAGATTCTTAATTTTACGTCAAACTCTGTCGTCGTAATCAGCTTTTTGTCTCAGCATCATCATTAATACGTTTTTCCTGAACTGTATCGATGATACCGAAATCTCTTGCTTCTTCAGCTGTCAAAAAATGATCTCGGTCAAGCGTGCGCTCAATCGTGTCATAATCCTTGCCTGTGTGGTGAACATAGATGTCATTAAGACGTTTCTTTATTTTTAGTATATCCTCTGCATGGCGTTGAATATCTGAGGCCTGACCTTGGAACCCGCCTGAGGGCTGATGCAGCATCACTCTTGCATTCGGCAATGCAAATCTCATCCCTGCTGCGCCGGCTGCCAGCAACAAAGACCCCATTGAAGCAGCCTGTCCAACACAAAGGGTTGAAACTTTTGGCTTGATAAATTGCATGGTGTCATAAATAGCAAGCCCCGAAGTCACGACGCCGCCAGGAGAGTTTATGTAAAGTGAAATTTCTTTTTTTGGATTTTCAGATTCAAGAAATAGTAACTGAGCGATGATAACAGAGGCCATATGATCTTCGATTGGGCCCGTTACAAAGATAATGCGCTCACGCAACAGGCGTGAATAAATATCAAAACCGCGCTCCCCTCGAGAGGTATTTTCAATAACTTGTGGGATAAGATATTGACTGTAGACTTCAATCGGATCACGCATCACATCGTTTTCCCTAGCAAGTGAAACGGTCACGGCCTGTGCAGTGACACCCCGCCGCGGCAGTATGAGGAAACAGTCTGCTGTCTCATTACATCAGACTAAAAAAGTTACTTAGCCCGCATCATCATCAGCAAATAACTCATCACGAGAGACGGTCTTGTCAGAGATTTTAATGAGCTTCGAGATGTGATCAACAACACGCTCTTCATAGATCGGCGCACGCAACTGCGCCATCGCTTGCTCATTATTGCGATAAAACTCCCATACCTGCTTTTCCTGTCCAGGGAACATACGCGCACGTTCTACAAGCGCGTCAGTTAGATCCTTCTCCTCAACAGTAACGCCCGCATTTTGGCCAATCTCAGCTAACACAAGACCAAGTCGCACGCGGCGCTCAGCAATCTTGCGGAATTCTGCGCGGGTTTCTTCCTCCGATTTGCCTTCTTCGGCAACGGATCGATTCATGCGACCGCTTTCCTGCTCATGTTGCGTCCAGATGTTGGAAAACTCCTGGTTGACAAGCGTTTCCGGTAAATCAAATGCATATTTTGCATCGAGCTCGTCAAGCAATGCCCGCTTCATTTTATCTCGCGAGGCCTTCTCAAAATCTGCCTCTAAATTTCCACGAACGGCAGATTGCATGGCATCGAATGAGTCAAAGCCAAATTTTTTGGCGAGTTCCTCACCAATCTCCAATGTCTTTGGGCTGGCGATCGATTTAACAGTGACGTCAAACTCGGCAGCCTTGCCCGCAAGATTCTGCGCTGAATAGTCGGCAGGGAAAGTAACTTTGACGACACGCGCCTCACCTGCCCCGGCGCCTTCAAGTTGTTCTTCAAAGCCAGGGATAAATGCGCCAGAGCCTAATACGATGTCGACATCTCCGCCTGTTCCGCCTTCAAAGGGAACCCCATCGAGCTTACCTTGAAAATCAATCGTCAGCTTATCGCCCTTCTCACATTTCAAACCCTCGCTCTTGGGTTCAAATTCTTGTGCGCGCTCGGCAAGCGCCTTGATCGCTTTTTCTATATCTGCATCTGCAACCATGGCGACGGGACGTTCAATTGAAATCCCCTCAAATGATCCAATTTCAAATTTCGGCAAAGTTTCAAAAGTAACTGTGAAAGCAAGATCGCCTTCCGCGGCCAGCGCGCGCTCAACTTCATCCTGGCCACCGGGAAAGTCTAGCTTGGGCTCAACAGCAATTCTGAGTTGATGATCTGCAACAATCTTGCGATTGGCCTCATTGACGGCTTCCTGCAGCACGTCACCCATAATACTCTTGCCATAAAGCTTTTTGAGATGACCGATTGGAGCCTTGCCAGGACGAAAGCCCTTAATCTGCGCCTTAGCCTGAACCTCAGTAAGTTGCGCAGCAAGTTTGGCTGCGAGATCACCAGCAGGCAATACAACACGGAACTCCTGCTTCAAACCCTGCGAGGAGGTTTGCGTTACTTGCATTTCAATCGCCTTCCACAATTTTAGGGCAGTCAGCTTTGTGACGCCCTCAGAAATTTCCGCCATTCTGCGGTGTTGGTGCGGGCGGAGGGAGTCGAACCCCCACGACTTTCGTCACCGGAACCTAAATCCGGCGCGTCTACCAGTTCCGCCACGCCCGCGCCAGGAGGGTTCCCATGGAGCCCCCTCGAAACATTGAGCCTACGATCGCAGGCGCAGCTCTATAGCATGGCATTTGGGTATTGCTTGCAAAAAATTGCTCTATTCACACTCACAAGGCAATTTCATCCCCCTGAAGCATTAGATGTACACATTCAATCCCTCAATACTTGCTTCTTTTCCAGAGAATTGACCAAATAACTTGTGATTACTCAGAGGGTTCAATGAACAAAGACTCGTCTTTAACAAGATTTACCCGGCGAGACATTCTTTGCGGGATCTCAGTTCTCGCCCTGCCTGTGCCAGCGCAGGCAAATGAACCCGCACAACAAAAGTTGATAGAAGCCAAGGCTGGCAAAGCTGCCATGGTGACGTCAGCAGAAACTGATATTTGGGGTTTTGAAGGAACATCACCTGGCCCTCTATTGCGCTATAAGCAAGGTGAGAGGCTAAATATAAAATTTATCAATAGATTAGACTATCCCATGAGTATTCACTGGCATGGAATGCGCGGCTTTAATGAAATGGAAGGGGTCGTTCCACTTACACAAAGTGCCGTATTAAAAAATCAGAGCTTTGAGTATGTACGCGATTTAACGGAGCCTGGACTTTTCTGTTATCGACCAAGTGTTTATGGCAAAACACCGGAATTAATGGGGCTGGGTCTAAAAGGTCTTGTTATTGTAGACGAACTAAAAAAACTAGAGGCAGATCTGGACCTAGCTCTCGTTCTTGATGACTGCAGACTTGACCACAACAACCAAATCATCAGGGATTTTAGCGAATCCAATGCAACAGAGCCCAACGGCTCCTCTGGCACGCTCCTAACGGTAAATGGTCAAGCAGCTCCCCTTAAAAAGATCAGCGCCCCTGGATCTCGTATCAGATTGCGCATTGCTAACCTCGCAAACGCCAGGATCATGATCGTGAACATTAAAGGCGCAACGCCCTATGTCATTGCAATTGACAGTCAGCCATGCGCGGCGTTTGAGCCTGTCAAACACAGCATTCCGATTGCCCCGGGAGCAAGGTTTGAAATTATGTTTGATATGCCAGCAACGGAAGAGACGAATGTCAACGTTTTATTAAACAACTCTGAGGATGGGCCTTATAATCTTATTGAAATAACAGCAAAAGGCCAAACTCAACACACACGCCAATCAATTGTCAGTCTACCCCAAAACCCCACACTGCCTGCCGAAATCAAACTCGCCAACAGTAAAAAAGTCGACCTTGTCATCTCAGCAATTAAGGGAGGCAAAACACCGGTTTGGTTGATTAACGGAAAGGCGGGGAAGGCGTATAGCGGATCGCCATTATTTGTCGTTCGCTCGGGAACGCCGGTGACCTTAAGCTTTATCAATCAATCTCCTGAAGCGCTCGCCATGCATGTGCATGGACAAGCCATGCGCCTGCTTCATGATCTGGATGATGGATGGGAGCCTTACTGGAGAAACGCCGTCATCGTTCCCCCCAGAAAAACCAAACATGTCGCCTTCATTCCTGAGGCGCCAGGCAAATGGGCAATTCATGACGATATTCTCGAGCATGAGGCCCTTGGATTGGCGTGTTGGTTTTTAGTCGAGTGAAAACAATAGAGATGTGGCTGATAGTCGCGAGACAGACTGCCAAGTGTCATGTAGACTAACTTTTGAATTAGCCACTGTCTGCGCATGAGCAATGACATATATAAAGCATGTCGTCCGGGGCATGGCGTTTCGGACATATTAATAATATTACTCAGCCGCCCGATGTAAAAGAAGGCGGTTCATTCTGCTAAATGGGAGAATTATAATGAAAATGCGTTTTCTCGCCGCCATGACGATTGCGACTGTTGGCTGTGTGGCTCAAGCCCATGCGCATGGCGACGTGGGGAGCAATCAAGGCCAGTGCTTGATGAAGATTGGTCCAGACACGATGACCTTCACAGGTTATCAGCCAATCAAATCCCGCGAACAGTTTTGTGATGATATCCCAGACGCCGGGCCAACAATTATAACTCTCGACGCTCAGCAGGATGAGCTGCGTGATATGAATTTGGAAATGCGGGTTGTCAGAGATGTTGGCCAGAAAGATCCTGGTGAAAACGCTGAGGCGAATACGGAGTATTATTCGGCTCCAAAAAAATATCGCACAGGCACGCTAACATTCGAACATAATTTCCCTGTTCAAGGTAAATTCATTGGCGTTGTAACTGCTAAAAGTGATGACGGCTCGAAGGAATATAAAGCCGTATTTCCATTTGCCGTTGGATTAACTCAGACCAAGGACATCACAATAGCAGTGTTCTTTGCTGGTATTGCTCTTGTTGGTTTTGGCCTGTGGTATAAAAAGCAATTCATCGACAAAAAGCCTGCTGCTAAGGCGTAAGGTATTTTAGGGTAAAGATTCTATGCGACCGTCGCGTAATGTTACGCGACGGTCTAATTTTTCCGCCAAATCAAGATTATGCGTTGCGATCAGCGCGGCAAGTCCAGTGTTGCGGGCAAGCGTAAGCAGCGTTGCGAAAACATGGTCTGCAGTTTTTGGATCAAGATTACCTGTTGGCTCATCAGCCAAAAGAAGATCTGGCGCGTTAGCAACAGCACGCGCAATAGCCACCCGCTGCTGTTCTCCGCCAGACAGCTCAAACGGCCGATGCGTAGCGCGTGCAGTGAGTTTCATATAATCGAGTAATTTACCGGCTCGGACGATGGCTTCTTTACGACTAAGCCCGTTAATCATCTGAGGAAGAACAACATTCTCAATCGCGCTGAATTCCGGCAGTAAGTGATGAAATTGATAAATAAAGCCAATACATTCTCTGCGCAGTTGCGTTCTCTGCGTATCATTCATACGAGATGTCGACTTGGCGAGGATAAAGGTCTCCCCAGAGTCTGGGCGCTCTAATAGCCCTGCAATATGAAGCAGGGTGGATTTTCCCGTCCCAGAAGGCGCAATTAAGGCAACTGTCTCGCCAGGATAGATTTTTAGATTTGCGTCAACAAGAATATCGAGACGCGCCTCTCCTTCACGATAGTGACGCGCAATATTTCGTAGCTCCAGAACGGAGCCTTGAGACGATTTACTCATGTCTAAGAGCATCTATTGGATCGAGAGACGCAGCTTTCCAAGCGGGATAAATAGATGCAAGGATTGCAATAAACAGCGTCATACTAACGATAATCGTGACTTCGCGTGGATCAACAATTGCTGGCAACCGCGAAAGGAAATAAAATTCCGCCGGGAAAAAATTTGTATTTAAAGCGCTGTTCAGGCCCAACCGGATCGTCTCTAGATTTCTTGCCAACAGAAGACCCAGGCCAAAGCCAGCAAGGGTGCCAACAACGCCAATGGAGGCGCCGATGATCATAAACACACGCAGTACTGCGCCGCGTGTTGCGCCAATCGTGCGCAAAATTGCGATATCTTGGGTTTTATCTTTCACAAGCATGGTGAGGCCCGAGATAATATTAAAAGCTGCCACGATGACGATCAGGGACAAAATGATAAACAGTATATTTTTTTCTACTTGAAGCGTTTCAAAAAATGTTTTGTTTCTCTGGCGCCAATCCGTGACAATTACTGGGCGAGTGACAGCCTTATCAAGAGCTAGTCGAAACGCATCCATTTGGTCGGGATCATCAACGAAAGTTTCAACAACTGTTGCCTCATTATCTTTATTAAAAAAATTCTGTGCCTCAGTAAGCGGCATATAAACAAAAACATTATCGAATTCGGACATGCCAATGGAAAATATAGCAACAACATTATAGGCCTTAATCCGCGGCGCGATGCCAAATGGCGTCTGCGCTCCCTTAGCGATAAGCAAACTAACCTTGTCGCCAACAGTAACGCCCAGGGTCTCTGACAATCTCTGACCGATCGCCACGCCTTCAGCCTTATCAAAGCCTGTCAAAGATCCAATTTTGATATTTCCAGAAATGCCAGGAAGCCGAAGCAGATCTTTTTCACGCACGCCTCGCGCAAGAACACCTGACTGACCAAATTGAGTAGAAATACCAGCCGCTCCTTCAACCATAGGTATCGCAAGCTTAACGCCTGAGACCCCAGCTGTTTTCCTGGCAACGTCTTCCCAATCTGTAAAAGGGGTCTCTACTGCTTGTAAAAATGCATGACCATTAATGCCCATAATTTTGTCCATCAGCTCACGATGAAAACCATTCATAACTGAAGTGACAACGATTAATGTTGCAACACCAAGCATAATGCCAAGAAATGAAAAGCCCGCGATCACCGAAACAAAACCATCTGCACGTCTTGCGCGAAGATAGCGCAACGCGACCATCCATTCGAAAAGGGAAAAAGCTCCAGAGCCTTTGGTCGACGGCGCTATTTTTTTATTTTGGTTCATTTATGCGCCAAACGTATTGTATCTGATATGAGACTTACAGCCTCAGAAGGCGACAGTAATTGCTTTTCACCGTCTCTGCGACGCTTAACTTCTACCTTACCATCCGCTAAACCTTTTGGACCAACGAGAATTTGCCAGGGCAACCCAATAAGATCAAGGGTTGCGAATTTTGCGCCCGGGCGCTCGTCACGATCATCCAGAAGCACCTCCAGTCCAGCATTTTCAAGTTGCTGAACCAAATCAGCGCAGACTTTACCCGTCGCCAGATCGCCAACTTTTAAATCCGCAACGCCGACATGGAATGGCGCAATAGTTTCTGGCCAAATAATCCCCGCCTCATCGTGCCCAGCCTCAATAATTGCTGCGACAAGGCGTGATGGACCAATACCATAGGAGCCCATTTGAACTGGAAACTCCTTGCCGTCTGATCCATTCACGACCGCCTTCATTGGTTCAGAATATTTAGTTCCGAAAAAGAAAATATGACCTACTTCAATGCCTCTTGCGGCAACACGTGACGATTCAGAAATTTTATCAAACTTTTCTACATCATGCATTTCGCTCGTTGCAGCATAAAGCTCTGTCCACTTTTCAACCACAGCTCTAAGAGCAGCCTCATCGTCAAATTCAATATCGGCTGGCGGCGGAGAAAAAGACAGATAATCTTTGTGACAAAAGACCTCACTCTCTCCTGTTTCAGCAAGGATGATGAACTCATGACTAAGGCTTCCACCAATAGGGCCTGACTCGGCAGCCATAGGAATAGCTGTCAGTCCCATCCTCGCAAAGGTGCGCAAATACGCAACAAACATTTTATTATAGGCATGGCGCCCAGCCTCTGGCGTTGCGTCAAAAGAATATGCATCCTTCATCAGAAACTCTCGTGAGCGCATAACGCCAAACCTTGGACGAACTTCATCACGAAACTTCCACTGAATATGATACAAATTTAAAGGAAGATCTTTATAAGAGCGAATATATCCGCGGAAGATTTCCGTGATCATCTCTTCGTTTGTTGGGCCATAAAGCATCTCGCGTTCATGCCGATCAGAAATGCGTAACATTTCTTTGCCATAAGCCTCATAACGACCAGACTCACGCCATAAATCTGCTGATTGAATTGTCGGCATGAGACATTCAATGGCTCCTGCCCGATTTTGTTCTTCTCTAATAATTTTTGTAATATTATTGAGGACTTTCAAGCCTAGGGGGAGCCACGCATAAATTCCTGCAGACTCCTGCCGGATGAGACCTGCTCGCAACATCAACCGATGCGAAACAATTTCTGCTTCTTTTGGGGTCTCGCGTAGAATTGGCAAGAAGTATTTTGTGAGACGCATTGGCTCTTCCAGTCAGTCATGGCGCTATCATAGAGGACATGGCGCAACAGCCCATCAAGGTCGCGGCGCTATGTTTGATCGCAATCAAGTTTCAACCCTGCCGCAGGCAAAAATGCAAGCGACCCCATCGATATTCTTATCATTAAAAAGTTCAAAACTTATGATGGGCTGATCTTTGGAGTAAAAAATGACGCAGGATAATGACAAAATCATTTATGACAATAAGAAGTTGACCCGGTTCGAGCTTGCTGCTGAGGGGCGCCTAGCCTTTGTCGCATACCGCATCTCAGACGGGGTTATGGACCTATATCACACCGAATCGCCCAAAGAGCTTGCTGGTCGTGGCATAGCGTCACGTCTCGTTCTGAAGGCATTGGAAACTGCCCGTCAGCACGGCCTCAAAGTCAAGCCGACGTGTTCTTTCGTTAAAGCCTATATGGAACGACATCCTGAGTATAAAGACCTAAAAGTCTAATTATTTTACCTCAGTCTCAATTTGAGCCGCGATATCAAGCCACTGCTCCTCAGCTCCGGCTAATGCGACTTCAAGTTCAGCGCGCTGCGCGCCCAGCTTTACAGACTCATCTGGTTTTCGCTGATATGCGTCATGAGCTGATAAAGCTTCATCAACGCGCGCTAAAAGCTGAGTTAGTTTATTAACTTTTTCTTCAGCTGCAATCAGCTTTCGGCGTAATTGAGCCGTGTCATGTTTCTTTGGAAATGTTTTGGTTTTTTCAACTTCTATTACGCCCTTGCCTCTGTCATCTTCATCACGAGCCTTTGACAAAATAAATCGACAATAATCATCCATATCGCCATTAAAATCTTTGACTGTCCCGTTATCAACAAGCCATAGCCTGTCAGCGCATGCTTCCAAAAGATAACGATCATGAGAAACCAAAATGACGGCGCCAGTGTAATCGTTTAAGGCCTCAATCAGGGCTGCGCGACTATCAATATCAAGATGATTGGTTGGCTCGTCCAGAATAAGCAGATGGGGTGCATTAAAAGTAGCGACGCTTAAGAGAAGCCTGGCTTTTTCTCCGCCAGAAAGATTAAGAATTTTTGTATCAGCCCGGGTGCCAGAAAAACCAGCTTGGGCCGCTCTTGCCCGAATACGCGCCTCTGTTGCATCTGGCATGAGTGCGGCATAAACTCTATAAGGGGTCTCATTCAGGTTGAGATCATCAACCTGATGTTGAGCAAAAAATCCAGCCACAAGTTTAGATGCGCGAACAACTCTGCCATCTGTTGCCTGTAAACGCCCTCCCAATAATTTAGCAAATGTGGATTTACCCTTGCCATTTGCACCTAATAAACCAACACGATCATCCTCTGATAACGATAATGTTAGTCCTGACAATACTGTCTTTTCGCCATAACCAGCTGCTGCCTTCTCTAAGGTTATAATTGGAGGAGACAAAGGACTGTCAGGAGATAATAATTGAATAGGCAATACACTATCATCAACAATAGCTGTTACTGGCTGCATTTTGCTTAGCAACTTTAATCGTGATTGGGCTTGACGAGCTTTGGTTGCTTTTGCTCTGAAGCGATCAACAAATGCTTGTAAGTGCTTTCGATGATCTTCCTGTTTCTTACCGGCTTTGATGGCCAATAAACGCGCCTCTTGGCGCTGCTTCTCAAAGGAGGAATAATTACCTTTATAAAGTGAGAGCTTACCCTGTTCGAGATGAAGTATATGAGTTGCCACAGCATCTAATAAATCTCGATCATGACTGATGACTAGAACATTGGCTGGATAGTTTGTAAGATAATCGATCAGCCAGAGAGCGCCTTCAAGATCGAGATAGTTGGTTGGTTCATCAAGCAAGAGTAGGTCAGGCTGAGAAAAGAGAACAGCGGCAAGCGCGACCCGCATGCGCCAGCCTCCTGAGAATTCTGAAAGCGGCCTTAGTTGCGCTTCTGAGTTAAACCCCAGACCATTTAATATTGTCGCCGCTCGTGCAGGCGCTGAATGCGCGTTTATATCAACCAAACGCATTTGAATTTCAGCGATCTCATCCGCATCGACAGTTTTTTCAGCCTTTTTAAGTAAGTCTTGTCGCTCGACATCAGCCGCCAACACAAAATCTACTAGGCTCGTTGATCCCCCAGGAGCTTCTTGATCAACCCTGCCAATTTTGGTGCGTGATGGAAGTAAAATCGTACCATTTTCAGGAGAAATTTCTCCAGCAATCAAGCGGAACAATGTTGTTTTTCCTGCACCATTCCTGCCAACAAAGCCAGTGCGGGCTCGCTCAGGGAGAAAGGCTCCTGCCTGATCAAAAAGTAGCCGATCGCCCAGGCGATAGGTGAGTTGATTAATCGTCAGCATGGTCTCAAAGCTTTAATGTGGCCGAGTAACAGGCGCAAATATGCTAAAGTAGCAATACTGTGAGCCTGAACGCTCTTGTCTTGAGCCCTGAGCGCCTCTATACAGCCCGGATCGTCGATTTTGCGCTGTCGTAGGCAGTCAGTCGAACGCGCCCATCGTCTAGAGGCCTAGGACGTCGCCCTTTCACGGCGAAAACAGGGGTTCGAATCCCCTTGGGCGCGCCAATAAAATCAATTACTTATTAGTTTAATCCGCTCCGTAAAGTAGGTAATACGGAAATTATACGGAAAACATGCATGCGGATTTTTGCCAATCCAACGTTCTTATGGATGAGATCCATTCAACCACGGCAGCTATTAATAGAAACTGCCTGAGTCGCCACAATCATGGACGGCATTGCAGGCTACATCCTCAGGAAACCAGTAGAGCACTCTGTAGGGCTTTCGTCGTTCGAGATCACTTCAGGCGGAGATTCTGCAGATACTTGACCAACGCTCTGGGGTTCTGTGGCCGACATGACTCACCATATCTACTACTTTCAATCGACACGCAGCCCCAACGTATTCTGGGTGGACGTGAGCACAGTCAACACCTCAGAAGGCGCGCCTGTTATCGATGTGGATGCCTATGACTCTAGCTTGAGTGGAGATGTGAGCAATCGTCTGAAGCCGTCAAAGCTAAAGATATAGATTCATCCGCAGGCTGCTTACTGGTCACGGTTTTCTTTCTCATCTTCGCTTCTTAAGGGCTATGATGAGCTAGAAAACCTTTGTTCCTCAATTTAAAAATTGTCCCAAAGGTGCTGACTCAGGACAAATATGCAGCATGATAAGCGATTAGCAAACTAAAGAGTGAGAATAAAAATAGTTCCCTGATTACAAAAAAATAATTTTTTAATTTTTTTCAATCCTTTCCAATCTATCCTGCAACTCGCTAATACCCTCTGATATCACCTGCTACACTATGCGTTTGATATTGATAAATTTTTACGCTCTTGAACTTGATTAAATTTTTTGTCTTCATGTTTCTGTTCATCATTTGACGCCAATGAACAGGAGAGTCCGACATGTATGAGAGTAAAAACAAACACACGTCAAAAAAGGAAAAACTATTCACTCTTAGCGAACGTCTGGAGCATGGTATGCTCAAGCCACAAGAGGTTTGGAGTCTTGCTGGTAAAGCCAAAACGACCTTCTACGAAGATGTAAAGGCTGGTAAAGTTGTTTTGCGTAAAATCGGGCTAAGAAGTAGCGCCGTCTATGGACCAGATGCAAAGCGCTACATTGAATCATGCCTGAGTTTTGTCGGTGACTAATTATTTTAGTTTCGACAATCATCCTCCTCAGATCCAAAAAGTTCATCATGGTTCAAAGACTGACCCTGCAGTTTCCCACAATGGTGTTGTCGCCTTAGATCTCGCTCAGCGTGGCTTTTATGTTTTCCCCTGCCAATCCCAACCAGGAAGTTCTCACGATAAAGCGCCGCTAGTCTCGAATTGGAGAGAAGTTTCCACACGAGATAGCGAGCTTATTGGTAATTGGTGGCGCCGTTTCAGCCACGCTCTTGTCGCGATCGACTGCGGCAAGAGCGCCATCGTTGTCATCGATGCAGATCGTCATGGTCTTGTTGATGGCGTCTCCAATCTAAAAGAGATCCTCAGTCCAGACTTGTCCATTATCGGCTGTCCTATTGTTGAGACAGCCGGTAATGGCCTGCATCTTTACTTCTCTCAATCAGAGAGCCAACTGTTTAGAAACTCTAGAGGCAATCTTCCCCCAGGCATCGATGTGCGTGGTGACCACGCCCGCGACCGCCGCCGAGCACGGACTGACTCCGTTGGTGCGGCTGGTGTCGTGGGGGGTGGCCGGGGTGGCGCCGTCGGTGATGGGCATCGGCCCGGTTCCCGCGACCGCGGCGGCGCTGGGCCGCGCCGGGCTGGCCCTGAGCGATATCGACCTGATCGAACTCAACGAGGCCTTCGCCGCGCAGGCGCTCGCGGTGATGCGGGAATGGAAATTCACCGCTGCCGACCATGACCGCACCAACGTGCGCGGCTCTGGTATCTCCCTCGGCCACCCCGTGGGTGCGACGGGCGGGCGCATGCTGGCCACCCTGGCCCGCGAAATGCACCGCCGACAGGCCCGCTACGGGCTGGAGACCATGTGCATCGGCGGCGGGCAGGGTCTGGCGGCGGTGTTCGAACGGGTCGGCGCGTGACCGGAGCCGGGCCGCTCGCAGGACTCACCGTGGTCGAGGTGTCCAGCTTCGTCGCCGCTCCGCTGTGCGGCCTGACGCTGAACCAGCTCGGTGCACAGGTGATCCGGGTCGACCCGATCGGAGGTGCGTCCGACGTGAACCGTTGGCCGCTGGCCGGCGACGGCACCTCTATTTATTGGACCGGGCTGAACAAGGGGAAACGATCCATCAGCCTCGATCTGCGCTCCGCGCAAGGCCAGGAGCTGGTGCGGCGCCTGGTTGTCGAGGGCGACGGCGTCGTCGTCACCAACGCCGCCGGCCTGCCTTGGCTGAACCACGAGCACCTGGCGGCGCAGCGCCCCGACCTCATCCACGTCCAACTGCTGGGCCGCGGCGACGGCTCGACCGGAGTGGACTACACCGTGAACGCGGGCGTCGGATTCCCGCTCGTCACCGGCCCCGCCGATCACGCCGGGCCCATCAACCACGTGCTGCCCGCCTGGGACGTGGCATGCGGGTTGTATGCCGCGCTGGCCGTCGTCACCGCCGTCTTGCGGCGCGATCGGACCGGGACCGGCGCGAGCATCACCCTTGCCCTGGAGGACGTCGCTCTGGCCACCGCCGGCAACCTGGGGCTGCTCACCGAGCCGCAGGTCGTCGGGACGCAGCGCGAGCGCCTGGGCAACGCCATCTACGGCCAGTACGGCCAGGACTTCACCAGCTGCGACGGGGCGCGGTTCATGGTGGTGGCGTTGACGGGCCGGCACTTTCGGGATCTGGTCGAGGTGACCGGCGTCGGCGCCGCCGTGTCAGCGCTCGCCGATGCCCTCGGCGTGGACTTCGCCGACGAGGGCGACCGTTACCGCTACCGCGATGTCCTCTCGGGCCTGTTCGCTTCCTGGTTCGCCGACCACAGCGCCGGGGAGGTCACTGCTGCACTGTCGTCCACCACCGTGCTGTTCGAACGGTACGCCACCTTCGCCGAGGTCGCGGCGGGGCCGAAAGTGACCGATAACCCGTTGTTTTCGCGGTTGCATCAGCCTGGCCTCGGCGACTACCTGGCTGCCGGCCTGCCAGTCGCGCTCGACGGCACCCACCCGCGCAGCGCGCCTGCGCCCGTCCTCGGCGCCGACACCGGCAGCGTCCTGCGCGAGCGCCTGGGCCTGACCGCCGCCGACATCGAGCGACTGACCCACGACCACGTCCTGAGCCACCCCGTACAGAAAGGCAGCGCATGACACGACTCGCCCAGACCCTCGGCCTGACGGAGTTCCAGACCGAGATCCTCGCCACTGTCAGGCAATTCGTCGACAAGGAGGTGATCCCCAACGCCACCGAATTCGAGCGCTCCGACACCTACCCGCAGCACATGGTCGACCAGATGCGTGAGATGGGCCTATTCGGCTTGATGATCCCGCAGGAGTACGGCGGACTGGGGGAGTCGCTGCTCACTTACGCGCTATGCATCGAAGAACTCGGCCGCGGCTGGATGAGCGTGTCCGGGGTACTCAACACGCACTTCATCGTCGCCTACATGCTGCGCCAGCACGGCACCGACTCCCAGAAGCAGCGGTTCCTGCCGCGGATGGCCGCCGGCGAGGTCCGTGGCGCGTTCTCGATGTCCGAGCCCGAGCTGGGCTCGGATGTCGCCGCCATCCGCACCCGCGCGCGGCGCGACGCCGACGGCGGGTACACCCTGCACGGACAAAAGATGTGGGTGACCAACGGCGCCAGCTCCACCCTGGTCGCGGTGCTTGTGCGCACCGACGAGGGGGCGGACAAGCCGCACCGCAACCTCACCACGTTCCTCGTCGAAAAACCCACCGGGTTCGGCGAAGTGCTGCCCGGCCTGACCATCCCGGGCAAGATCGACAAGCTCGGCTACAAGGGGATCGACACCACTG
>Ga0208868_1000121_pt1 | contig 17584 bp, 15 predicted proteins | sample CryBogCBE23Oct07_FD_184583 | JGI IMG/M metagenome (GOLD analysis project Ga0208868, IMG submission 184583) | Freshwater microbial communities from Crystal Bog, Wisconsin, USA - CBE23Oct07 (SPAdes) (version 2) | ecosystem: Environmental > Aquatic > Freshwater > Lake | place: Crystal Bog... | reverse complement strand
TGAGGAACTTGGTTCTGATGCTTTTGTGTATGGAAAGCCAGTAGATCCATCAGTGAAGTTTGCAAATGTCACAGATGAGGGCGATCAAATCATTGTTCGCTGGGATCCAAAGAATCCGCCAAAGGCTGGCGCGACAGTAACTGTTGAAGCTAATCCTTCAGCGATTCACTTCTTTGACGCTGCAACAGGAGTTCGAATTAACAAATAGTAGTTAATGTAAAAAAACCCCAAGCGTCAACGCTCGGGGTTTTTTAATGCTCTATCTATGCAAGTGCTTTTTGAAGATTCTCATCAATGGCAGCTAAGAAATCTTGGGTATTTAGCCATGGAGAATCTTTTGAAATCAAGAGTGCTAAGTCCTTTGTCATCTTGCCCGACTCAACGGTTTGAACACATACAGACTCGAGAGTCTGGACAAATTGAGCAAGCTCGGCATTGTTATCCAACTTTGCTCTGTGTGCTAAACCCTGCGTCCAAGCAAAGATCGATGCAATTGGGTTAGTTGAAGTCTGCTTACCTGCCTGATGATCACGATAGTGACGTGTGACAGTTCCATGCGCAGCTTCCGATTCAACGATCTTTCCATCTGGAGTTGTGAGAACTGATGTCATTAAGCCGAGTGAGCCATAACCTTGCGCGACGGTATCTGACTGAACATCTCCGTCGTAGTTCTTACATGCCCAGACATAGCCACCTTCCATGCGAAGTGACATAGCAACCATGTCATCAATGAGGCGGTGTTCATACCAAATCCCAGCCGCATCAAATTTTGCCTTGAATTCAGCATCGAAGATCTCTTGAAAGATATCTTTGAAACGACCGTCATACGCCTTCAGGATTGTGTTTTTGGTTGAGAGGTAAACCGGGAATTTGCGACTAAGGCCATAGTTTAAAGAGGCACGAGCAAAGTCACGAATAGAGTCATCGAGGTTGTACATTGCCATTGCAACACCGGAACCAGGGAAATCAAAGACTGTATGTTCAATTGGAGCAGTTCCATCTTCAGGAACAAAGGTCATTGTCAGCTTGCCTTTGCCAGGAACTCTAAAATCTGTGGCCCTGTACTGATCACCAAATGCATGGCGACCAATAACAATTGGCTTACTCCAGTGAGGGACTAAACGTGGAACGTTAGAGATGATAATCGGCTCACGGAAGATCACTCCACCCAAGATGTTGCGGATTGTGCCGTTAGGCGACTTCCACATTTTTTTAAGTCCGAATTCTTCAACGCGAGCTTCATCTGGAGTAATAGTCGCGCACTTAATTCCAACTCCATGCTTTTGAATAGCATGAGCTGAGTCAATAGTCACCTGATCATCGGTTGCATCACGATTTTCTATACCCAAATCATAATATTCAAGGTTTACATCTAGATAAGGCAAGATCAACTTATCTTTGATGAACTGCCAGATAATTCGGGTCATCTCATCGCCATCTAGTTCAACAACCGTGCCAGTAACTTTAATTTTGCTCATTAGAGTTCCTTCACATCACTTTGCTTAGCGCGAACTGCTTCTGCGGCAACCTTCAAAGCATCGACTTCACTGTCTGTCAGCTTTGTTTCTACAACTTCTTGAACTCCTGAGCGTCCAATCTTGGCTTCAACACCAAGGTAGACACCTTTAATTCCATATTGACCATCGACCCATGCACATACAGGCATGATCTCTCCTGAATCTTCAATAACAGCTTTTGCCATACGAGCTGCTGCTGCAGACGGTGCGTAATAAGCAGAACCTGTTTTTAGAAGCGCAACTACTTCAGCGCCGCCATTACGTGTGCGATCAACGAGGTCCGCAATTTCTGCTTCAGATAGAAGTGATGTCAACGGCTTACCGCCAACAGAGCAACGACTTGGGACTGGAACCATTGTTTCTCCATGTGAACCCAATGTGAGTGTCTTAACCGAAGAAACTGGAACCGCAAGCTTTTCAGCAACAAAGTTAGTGAAGCGAGCTGTATCTAGCATTCCTGCTTGGCCCATTACTTGGTTATAGGGGAATTTAGTTGCAATTTGAGTAAGCGCTGTCATTTCATCGAGCGGATTAGAAACCACGATGATGACTGCTTTAGGTGAGTGCTTGGCAATATTCTCAGCAACCCCACGAACAATTCCAGCGTTGACTCCAATGAGGTCCATGCGTGACATGCCTGGTTTACGTGGAAGGCCTGCGGTAATAACGACTACATCTGAATTGGCAGTTGCTTCATATCCAGCGCCATTTGGTGTTGTTGTCGCCCCAATAATTTTTGTTTCAAAACCTTCAATAGCCCGAGATTGATTCATATCAAGAGCTAGGCCTTCAGATTTACCTTCGAGAATGTCAGTGAGGACGACGGTATTAAAGATGTCATATTCGGCTAAACGCAGCGCAGTCGTAGAACCGTAGAAACCTGCTCCGACTACTGTGACTTTTCCTGACCTACTCATTGCTCCCCCATGTGATTAACTAGCTGAACTTTACCTCGCGTGAGGTAGTACTAAAGCCACTACAAAAAGAACAATAGAAACCAGGATGGGGATAAAAAATTCGATCTTGCGCTTCTTCTCACTCCCAGTGAACTGCGTATACGCATAAATTCCTGTTCCAATCGCCACGAGAATTGCGCTCCAGCGCACATGGTCAAAGATTCCAAGTGTGACGCCTATTACAACTAACGCGATTGAGCCAGAGTGCCATCGCTCCTGGCTTCCAGGGAGAACTCGAAAATTCAATTTATTTCGACGCCATTTCTACTACGTTTGTTAGCAACATCGCCCTTGTCATCGGTCCAACACCGCCTGGCATGGGTGCAATGAAACTAGCAACTTCTGCAACACCTGGATGAACATCTCCAAGCAGCACGTTATCCCTTCGGGTGATTCCAACGTCTATAACAGTTGCACCTGGCTTGACCATATCCGCTGTAAGCAGATGTGCGCTGCCAACTGCAGCAATAATTATGTCTGCGCGCTTTGTGTGTGAAGTAACATCTTTAGTGCCAGTATGCGTAATGGTGACAGTTGCATCATCCCCACGTCTTGTGAGCATAAGCGCGAGTGGGCGACCAACCGTTAAGTCTCGTCCCATAATTACAACTTCGGCACCTTTTGTTGAAATGTCATAACGATGAAGCAATTCAAGAATTCCACGCGGAGTACAAGGAAGTGGCGCGCTTTGACCAATAACTAATTTCCCAAGGTTCAGAGGATGTAAACCATCAGCATCTTTATCTGGGTCAATGCTCTCGAGTATTAAATTAGCTGAAATCCCATTAGGTAGCGGCAACTGAACGATGTATCCAGTGCATTCAGGTGCATTATTTAAGTCTTTAATTGCGGCTAAAACATCAGCCTGTGTTGCAGTTGCAGCCAAATCAATTCTGATGGATGTGATTCCCACTTCTGCACAATCTTTGTGTTTACCACCAACATAAGAGTGTGATCCTGGATCATCGCCCACAAGCACTGTGCCCAATCCGGGCTTAGTAGACATTGATGCAACTTTTACTGCGAGCTCTTTCTTGATTGCCGCCGCTGTGGCTTTGCCATCAAGAATTTTTGCGCTCATGGCGCAATCCTATCTTTGGCGTTGTTGAACTAAAAACTAGGCGTGTGAGAAGTGGCGCACACCCGTAAAGAACATGGCAATTCCTCCGGCACGGGCTGCTGCGATGACTTCTTCATCGCGCACACTGCCTCCTGGCTGCACGACTGCGCTTACACCTGCATCAATCAAAATCTGAAGTCCATCAGCAAATGGGAAAAATGCATCACTTGCGGCAACCGAACCCGATGATCGCTCACCTGCGCGCGTTACCGCAAGGCGGGCAGAATCAACGCGATTTACCTGACCCATTCCAACTCCTACCGATGCACCATCATGAGCTAGCAAAATCGCATTACTTTTCACTGCTCTAACCGCACGCCAAGCAAATTGCAGATCCTTAAGCGTTTCATCACTCACTTTTTCACCAGCAACTTGAGTCCATTCCTTCGTAGAGTCGCCAGGGGCATTAATGAGATCACTGTCTTGAACCAGCAGACCTCCAGATATAGGGCGAATCTCTATCTCTGGGTTGGAGTAAGCAGGAATTACAAGAATACGAATAGAAGGTTTCTTAGAAAGTATTTCAACTGCTCCTGGAGCGTAACTTGGAGCGATTACAACTTCGGTGAAAATCTCAGCAAGCGCTGTTGCCATTTCAATTGAAACTTCACGATTTGCAGCTACTACCCCACCAAATGCTGATACTGGATCACAGGCATGGGCTTTTGAATAAGCACTCCCAATGTTTTTATCTATTGCGATTCCACATGGGTTGGCATGCTTAATAATTGCAACGCATGGGTCGCTGTGATCAAAAGCTGAACGGATAGCTGCGTCGGCATCTGTGTAATTATTAAATGACATTTCTTTACCATGTAATTGTTCAGCTTGAGCAATACCTGTCTCAGATGATGTAAGACTCTTGTAGACATTGGCGTTTTGGTGAGGATTCTCGCCATAACGAAGTGGAGCAATACGTTCCCACGCAGAAGCTTTCCATTCGGCACTTGCTTCTAGACGCTGGACAAGCCAGGTAGCAATAGCTATGTCATAAGAAGCGGTAGCGCGAAATGTTTCCATCGCCAGTCGTGCTCGCTCCTCTTGGGTAAACCCGCCCTCTTTTATCGCTGTATAAATTTGTGAATACTGCCCAGGACTTGAAATGACGGCAACAGAACCATGATTCTTTGCCGCGCCTCTCAACATCGATGGCCCACCAATATCAATTTGCTCAATGCACTCTGCAAAGTCCGTTGTTGACGCAATTGTTTGAGTGAACGGGTAAAGATTAATCACAATCAAATCAAATGGAGCAATGTCATGTGATGCAATTGCTGCAAGGTGCTCCGGGTTATTTTGGTCCGCCAGGATTCCGCCATGGATGCGCGGGTGAAGAGTCTTGACACGACCCCCCATCATTTCGGGAAAGCCGGTGTAATCCTCTACTGCGATTACTTTTATGCCTGCATCTGCAAGAGTCTTAGCCGTTGAACCCGTGGAGAGAATTTCAACACCAGCAGCGCTGAGCGATTTTCCCAATTCAATAAGACCAGATTTATCGTAAACACTAATAAGCGCTCTACGTATTGGCTTGCGGCTCACAACGATCCTGTCTGTGCATATTTGTGCAGAGTCTCAACTATGAGTGCCCGCTCCGCAATCTTAATACGTTCGTGCAGCACTTCTTCGCTATCACCAGGAATTATTGGCACTTTCACTTGGCTAATGACCTCGCCGGTATCTACCCCCTCATCAACCCAATGCACAGTCGTCCCGGTCTCACTCACGCCAGCGGCTAAAGCATCACGAACTGCATGAGCACCTGGAAAATTCGGAAGTAGCGCAGGATGGGTATTGATCACTTTGAACCGCTTAACAAATTGGGGTGACAAAATTCTCATAAAACCCACACTGACGATCAAATCGGGATCTATTTCAGAAACTTCTGTTTGAAGAGTTCTATCCCACTCATTTCGATCGTTTTGCATTGAAATCAAAAAGGAGTTGACGCCATACTCTTTTGCTAGTGCAAGTACAGGTGCATCGTTATCAGAAATTACTCCAACAATATCGATATCCATCGCTCCAGATTTATGAGCTTCAAAAATTGCTTTTGCAAGTGAGCCAGCTCCTGATGCCAAAAGAAGGATCCTTTTTTTGTCAGGCATCTTTATTTCTCACTTTTTGAACAACCGCGGGAATATAGAGAGCGCAAACAAGGGCCGCAACGTAACTAATCCCAAGCACTGAAGTAAATCGCAACCACTTGATTCCAACAGGATTGAGCTGTGGCGTAAGCAACTCACCAGATGCTAGATACGAGATTATTAAAATCACTAGGAGAAACAGCGCTCCATTCTGCAACGCCTGAATATTTTTCTTCGCAAAATTGCTCTTACTGCGCCAAATGAGAATATAAAATGCGATAAAGAAAAGCGGCCAAAGTGCAAGCCCGTAATTTATAAATAGATGCCTGCCTGTTGGTAGGGCACTGAGAATAGGAATCGCGGAAATCGCATTTAAATCAAAATGGGATGGAGAAATGTTTGTGTGAGCACCAAAAGTGAATCCAGAGCCTGTCAGATAGCTAAGGCAGGCAAGGGCAATATTTGGAATGTAGAGAATCTGTATAAGCGTATACAGAATTCCTCCAATAATTCCTGGCGCAATTACTATTTGCAGACTCTTCAAAACGCTCCAGTGCGTTGCGAGTGAAAAGGCAAAAACTAGAGATGCCAAACCCCAGAAGAACATAAAAAGTAATGAAGCAAATTTAAAGTACCGAAGATTCTCATTTCTAAGGGGTGTTGTCGCAATAATCGCAATGGTGAAAGAAAAGATGGGTGTGAAATAAAGATTTGCTGAAATGTGAGCTGAGTAAGAAGCAAGTGCGAGTATCTCTGAGATCAGGGCATACCAACCTGCTAAAAATATTCGTGCGCCTATCTCTTTCTTAAAAACTTCGGCGACGGCTGGATAACTACGACGCAGAGCCCACATCGGAAAAATAACTGCCAGAAGCGGAAGCACGGTGAGCGCCCCATTTGTCACTCCATGAATGTGAAGTGGAACTAAATGACCCGCAAGCCAAAGCCAAGCTGAGGCTCTAATGGGGTCTGTTGTATTTCCACTATTTGCACCTGCTGTTGCCCATGCAAAGAGTGAAATAAAGACCAAAGGTAACAATATGAGTGCCACGCTGCGCAATGCTTGCCTAAGTGAGACAGCTAGCGCGCGTGAAAGCATTATTTAGCCCTTGAGTATTGCGCGCATCAGCGCTGCAGTTTCACTTGGAGTTTTTCCAACCTTAACACCAGCCGCTTCAAGTGCAACCTTCTTTGCTTCCGCAGTTCCTGATGAGCCCGAAACAATTGCTCCAGCATGTCCCATTGTTTTTCCCTCAGGAGCAGTAAAACCTGCAACATAGCCAACTACCGGCTTTGTGACATATTCTGAAATAAATGCGGCAGCGCGCTCTTCAGCATCTCCACCAATTTCACCAATCATGACGATCGCATCAGTGTCTGGATCATCTTGAAATGCTTTAAGGCAATCAATATGTGTAGTTCCAATAATTGGATATCCACCAATACCTACTGCAGTGCTAAAACCAAAATCACGAAGTTCGTACATCATTTGGTAAGTCAATGTTCCTGACTTTGAAACCAAGCCAATTCGTCCTGGACCAGTGATGTCTCCAGGAATGATTCCAATATTAGATAGTCCAGGGCTTATAAGTCCTGGACAGTTTGGACCAATTAAACGAGTCGTTCCTTTGGCTAGCGCATGTGCATAGAAGGCGGCCGAGTCGTGTACTGGGATGCCCTCAGTAATGACCACACACAGTGGCAGCCCCGCATCAATCGCGTCCATGACAGCAGCTTTTGCAAACTTGGGTGGAACAAAAACAACTGATGCATTTGCCCCTGTTGCGCTAATTGCTTCTGCAACAGTATTAAAGACAGGCAAAGTCTTGCCTTCAATCTCAACGCTTTGCCCACCTTTACCAGGTGTAACGCCACCAACAATATTTGTTCCATACTTAAGCATGCGCCCAGTGTGTTTAGTTCCTTCAGAACCAGTCATACCTTGAACTACAACTTTGGTCTGCTTATTAATGAAAATCGCCATTTACTTTGCCGCCAATTCTGCTGCTTTTGCTGCTGCGCCATCCATCGTGTCTAACTGCTGCACTAATGGGTGGCCTGCATCATTAAGAATCTTGCGACCCTCTATGACGTTATTTCCATCAAGGCGAACCACAATTGGCTTAGTTGCTTTGCTGCCCAACATTTCAAGGGCTTGAACAATTCCGTTTGCGACCGCGTCACAGGCGGTAATTCCACCGAAAACGTTAACAAAAACGCTTCTGACATCTGGGTCACCCAAAATAATTGAAAGTCCATCAGCCATTACTTGAGCAGATGCTCCTCCGCCGATGTCAAGGAAGTTCGCTGGCTTGACTCCATATTTTTCACCTGCATAAGCAACAACATCTAATGTGCTCATAACAAGGCCAGCTCCGTTTCCAATAATTCCAACTTCACCATCAAGCTTCACGTAATTAAGGTTCTTTTCTTTTGCTGCTGCCTCTAATGGATTTGCTGACGCGTGGTCGATAAGTGACTCATGGTTTGGATGACGGAAAGATGCGTTGTCATCGAGCGTGACTTTTCCATCTAGCGCAATAATTCTTCCATCATCGGTTTTCACTAATGGGTTAATTTCCATCAAAGTTGCATCTTCGGCAACAAATGCTGCCCACAACTTAAGAAGAACTTCAGCGACATCATTAGTGATATCCGCAGGGAACTGTCCTGCTCGCACAATTTCAAGCGCCTCCTCTTTTGAAATTCCCACGTTGGGATCAATACCAACACGTGCCAACTTCTCTGGCTGAGTATGAGCAACTTCTTCAATCTCCATGCCGCCGGCAACAGATGCCATAACTAAAAAGTTGCGGTTAGCTCGGTCCAGCAAAATTGCCATGTAATACTCTTCAGCGATTGGCGCTGCTTGAGCAATCATTACTTGATGAACTGTGTGACCTTTAATATCCATACCAAGAATCGCTTCAGCTTTTCCGCGCGCATCCTGTGCATCTTGCGCTAATTTAACTCCGCCAGCTTTTCCGCGGCCTCCGACTTTTACTTGTGCTTTAACAACAACTTTGCCACCCATTTTTGAAGCAGCAGCTTCGGCGGCTTCAGGAGTCGATGCAACTGCGCCTGCTAAAACTGGAATGTTGTGTTCTTCAAAAAGATCTCGAGCTTGATACTCAAAGAGATCCACGCGCTACCCCACTTCGTTCATTTGTCAGGAAAAATTGAAACTCAATACTGGTAAATCCTACTTTGACTCTCAGAGCTTCTCGACCGGCGCGTAGCGAAGCAACAGCCGCTTCTCCCCAACGCTGCCAAAATCAATGGTTGCTTCAGCCCGATCGCCCTCTCCGGATATTGCAACAACCTTGCCCAATCCAAATGTGTCATGAGACACACGATCTCCAACCGCCAAAATAATTGCTGCGGCGCTGACCTTCTTGCCCGTCGCTCGAGGAGGTGGGCCAAATTTTCGAGATGGTTTAAGTGAGCTGTTTACATTTATACCTTCAGAAGATGTCTCATTCCAGGCAATCACATCATCTGGAATTTCAGAAAGAAATCTAGATGGCGGGTTGTATGTCGGAGCGCCCCATGAAGAACGATATTCGGCGCGAGAAACGTAAAGGCGCTTTCGTGCACGGGTTAAACCAACATAAGCAAGTCTTCGTTCCTCTTCAATCTCTGCCTTATCCCCCAGAGTTCTTGAGTGAGGGAAAATTCCTTCCTCCATACCTGTAAGAAATACTGTTGGAAATTCCAATCCTTTGGCTGTGTGAAGGGTCATCATCGTGACGACACCGCCATGATCTTCACCATCTGGAATCTGATCCGAGTCAGCAACCAACGAAACATCTTCCAAGAAGCCGATGAGTGAGATCTCCTCACCCTCTTCAACTTCACTTTCTTCATACTCTGAAGCAACTGAAACAAGTTCTTCTAGATTCTCAACGCGACCTTCATCTTGTGGATCATGACTATTGGCAAGCTCTGATAGCAACCCACTTTGCTCAAGTACTGCTTGGGCAATAATTGAAGGTTTTGTTTTTGCCTCTACCAAAGTTTGTAGAGATTGAATGAGGTGAACAAATTCAGTGATTGATCCCAGGGACCTCGTCGGAACATCTGCTGCAGATGATGCACTACATAGCGCTGTCCAAAATGAAATATCTCTAGCTTTTGCATGGGCATCAATAGTGTCTAAAGCTCGATCGCCAATACCTCGCTTCGGAGTATTGATAATCCTCCGTAGGGAGACTTCATCTTCAGGGTTAACGAGTACACGCAAATAGGCAAGAAAGTCTTTAACTTCTTTGCGTTCATAAAATCGAACCCCACCTACAACTTTATAGGGGATAGCTGCGCGTAAAAATATCTCCTCAAAGAGGCGTGATTGCGCATTTGTTCGATAGAAAATTGCAGTATCTCCCGGGTTGGAAAGTCCATCGTTTCGCAATCTTCCGATCTCCCCGACCACAAAATCTGCTTCATCATGTTCGCTCTCAGCGACATAACCTGTGATGATCTCGCCTTTACCCTCTTCTGACCAGAGATTCTTATCTTTACGACCCTCATTATTTGAAATTACTGCATTTGCTGCAGTCAATATGTTTTGTGTTGAGCGGTAATTTTGCTCAAGCATGATTGTGCGGGCACTTGGGTAATCCTCTTCAAATTGCAGGATGTTCCGAATATTTGCCCCTCTAAAGGCATAAATAGACTGGTCGGCGTCGCCCACTACGCAGAGTTCTGCGATGGGAAATCCTTCTCCAACTACGCCTACTAATTCACGAATCAATATGTATTGAGCGTGGTTTATATCTTGGTACTCATCAACCAATATGTGTTTAAAGCGTGATCTAAACCGACTTCGCGCCTCTGGAAAGCGTTGGAAGAGTTCAACAGTTTTACCAATCAAATCATCGAAATCCATAGCGTTAGCGGAGCTAAGTCGCTTTTGATAGAGAGCAAATATTTCCGCAATAACTTCTTCAAAATGGTTGGTTGTTTTTTGAACATAATCTGCAGGGCCCATCAACTCGTTCTTTGCTGCAGAAATCATGGCATGCACCGCTCGTGGTGCATATTGCTTTCCATCAAGATTCAAATCCCGAATGATGAGTGTAAGGAGCCTGACACTGTCACTAGAGTCGTAGATAGTAAAAGAATTTGTGTACCCAAGCCGGTTAGCCTCTTGGCGCAATATTCGAACACATGCTGAGTGAAATGTTGAAACCCACATTGATTGAGCTCTTGGGCCAACAAGTTCTGTGACTCGTTCTTTCATCTCAGCAGCAGCTTTGTTGGTAAAGGTGATGGCAAGGACTTCAAAGGGCGCTACCCCACGTTCTGCGAGAAGATAAGCAATTCTGCGAGTAAGTACGCGGGTTTTGCCCGAGCCTGCACCAGCAACGACGAGCAATGGCGCACCCTCATGGATCACTGCATCACGTTGCTGAGGATTTAAACCATCCAGCAGTTTTTGGGTTGCAGACATAAGCGGGAGTCTATCTTCGGGCAACGACTGCCTAATTGAATTAGTAGGATCGGGGCATGGAACCCATTGCAGATAGTGAAATCGAACGAATTCTTGTCGTAACAGCCCACCCAGATGATGTGGACTTTGGAGCTGGTGGAACGGTTGCTCAATGGGCAGATAAGGGAATCAAGGTCAGTTATTGCATTTGCACTAACGGCGATCAGGGCGGAATCGATGCGTCCATTACGCGTGATGAGATGAAAAAAATCCGCCAGCAAGAACAGCGTGATGCAGGAAAAATATTAGGCGTAAGCGACATTCACTTCTTAAATTACCGAGATGGTTGGCTAGAACCAACAATTGCACTCCGCAAAGATATTGTCCGCATTATTCGTAAGGTTCGACCAGACCGCATGCTCATACAAAGCCCAGAACGTAACTGGGATCGACTTGGTGCTAGTCACCCAGATCATCTAGCAGCAGGTGAATCAGCAATTCAAGCGATCTACCCAGATGCAGGTAATCAATTCGCATTTGAAGATTTACTTCATGATGAAAAGCTAGAGCCATGGACCGTTAAAGAAGCATGGGTCATGATGAGTTCTGACACAAATCATTCAATAGATATTACAGATACATTTGAAAGAAAAATGAAGGCGATTTATTCTCATATAAGTCAGACGGCTCACAACCAAGAACTTGAAGGACGAGTTCGTGAGTGGGGCGAACGTAATGCTGAAGTCGCACAATTACCTATTGGTCGTCTTGCGGAAATTTTTAGGGTTGTTGCAACTAGCTAATTATTTAACGCTGACAGATTGAATTGCGATGGGTTGCTTTGGTGCGCCATCTGCTGTGCCATTTGTTGTTCCGAGCGCAGCAATGTTTTGCACGATATCTAATCCGCGAACAATGTGGCCCCAGATGGTGTAGTTAGGCGGAAGTGTTGTGTTCTGATACACCAAGAAGAATTGGCTCCCGTTTGTGTGAGGTCCTGAGTTGGCCATGGCAACTGTGCCAGCTGGATAGTCATTTTGTGCGATCCCTGTTGGTAAGTTTTCGTCAACATAATTAAATGCAGGACCACCAGAGCCACTTGCAGTTGGATCTCCACATTGAAGAACCCAAATTCCCGAAGTAGTTAATCGGTGACATAGCGAATTATCAAAATAACCTGCTTTAGCAAGCGCAGACATAACCGTCACAGTTACTGGAGCATTCACTCCATCTGCAGTGAACACAATAGGACCACAGTTTGTATTTAAAGTAAATTTAACATTGTTGTGTTTAAGCGTGGCTGGGGGCTTAACGTTTAGTGGTTGGTGAGCCGCGGCATTAGTTGGCTTACAGTTTGATGAATTCTTTTTTGGGCCAGCAAAAGCGGTAGCAGGAATACAGCTTGCAATAAATACAAGAACTGCAACAGCTGCAACTTTCTTTTGCTTCACAACTACTCCCATTCAATAGTTCCAGGTGGTTTGCTAGTTACATCTAGCGTCACGCGGTTTACCTCTCGCACTTCATTTGTAATTCTTGTTGAAATCTTCTCCAGTACTTCGTACGGAAGTCGACTCCAATCTGCCGTCATAGCATCTTCACTCGATACGGGGCGCAGAACTATTGGATGACCATACGTTCTGCCATCTCCCTGAACTCCGACGCTTCTAACATCGGCAAGAAGAACTACTGGGCACTGCCAGATCTGGCGATCTAGACCTGCTAACTTTAATTCATCTCTAGCGATTAAATCTGCTTTTCGCAGAATACTAAGTCTATTCTCAGTAACTTCACCGATTATTCGAATGGCTAAACCTGGACCAGGGAAGGGTTGGCGCCAAACTATCTCTCCTGGAAGACCGAGTTGTAATCCAACTTCACGCACTTCATCTTTAAATAGTGTTCGAAGTGGCTCAATCAGTGTGAACTGCAAATCATCTGGGAGTCCTCCAACATTGTGGTGCGATTTGATATTTGCCGTTCCTTCTCCCCCACCGGATTCAACAACATCAGGGTAAAGAGTTCCCTGCACAAGGTAATCGACGCTTCCTGAAGCTGAAATTTCTCTTGCGGCGCTTTCAAAGGAACGAATGAATTCCGCGCCAATGATTTTACGTTTGGTTTCAGGGTCTGTGACTCCAGTGAGCGCAGATAGAAACTTTGCTCTCGCATCGACAACTTTGAGTTCAACACCAGTTACTGCAACAAAATCTCTTTCTACCTGAACTGCTTCACCTTCACGTAGTAAGCCATGATCTACAAAAACACAGGTGAGTTGGGATCCGATCGCTTTTTGGACAATTGCTGCCGCAACAGCTGAATCGACTCCACCAGATAAACCGCAGATGACTCTCTTATCTCCAACAAGTTCTTTGATCTTTGCAACCTCAGTTGCAACAATATTGGCGCTTGTCCACGTTGGCTTGCACCCGACAATATCTATCAACCAACGGCGCAATATTTCTTGACCATTTTCTGAGTGCATGACTTCTGGGTGAAATTGCACTCCAGCTAAAGTCGCGTCGCTATTTTCATAAGCAATTATTGGTGTCGCGTCCGTCTTTGCAGTTGAGCTAAATCCCTGTGGCGCTTGTGTCACGCTATCGCCATGGCTCATCCATACTTTAAATTCCTGTGCGAGATCACCAAGCAATTTGGACTTTCCATCGTGGGTCATAGATGTGCGACCAAATTCTGATTTACCAGTTTGTGTGACTACTCCGCCAAGGGCTGCAGCCATCACTTGGAAGCCATAGCAAATCCCAAAGATAGGAATGTTATGTTCAAAGAGCTTGGAATCAAGTGTTGGAGCACCTGGTTCATAAACACTTGAAGGTCCACCAGACAAGATAATTGCTTTAGGTTTCTTAGCAAGAATCTCTGCGACAGGCATCGATGATGGAATGATCTCTGAATACACGTGTGCTTGGCGTACACGGCGAGCAATTAATTGTGCGTACTGCGCACCAAAATCAACAACGAGTACCAGATCTTGCTCTGCCTGATTAGGCACGATCTACGACGACTTCTACCCGTTGAAATTCTTTAAGATCTGAATATCCGCATGTTCCCATTGCGCGGCGCAGCGCTCCGAATAAATTCATTGAGCCATCCGCGGTATGAGATGGACCAACCAAAATATCTTTAAGCGTTCCAACTGTTCCAACATGAACTCTGTCACCACGAGGAAGTTCGCTGTGGTGTGCTTCAGATCCCCAGTGCCAGCCCTTGCCAGGTGCTTGGGTCGCGCGTGCAAGTGGAGAGCCCATCATGACAGCATCAGCGCCGCATGCAATTGCTTTTGCAATATCACCACTGCGACCAACTGATCCATCAGCAATAACGTGAACATAGCGACCACCAGATTCATCCATATAGTCACGGCGTGCTGATGCAACTTCTGCAACTGCCGATGCCATAGGTACTGCAATTCCCAAAACTGTCCTTGTTGTGTGGGATGAACCTCCACCAAAACCAACCAATACTCCAGCAGCTCCTGCGCGCATAAGATGCAGTGCGCCTGTTGCTGTTGCGCATCCGCCCACAATGACCGGAACATCTAATTCATATATAAATTTCTTTAAATTTAAAGGTTCTGCCTTGTTTGAAACATGCTCAGCACTCACCGTTGTTCCTCGGATAACAAAGAGATCTACTCCCGCAGCAACAACAACTTTGTGTAGCTCTGCTGTGCGCTGTGGAGAGAGCGCAGCCGCAACAGTCACACCCGCGGCGCGTATTTCTGCGATACGAGATTTAATGAGATCTTCTCGAATAGGAGCAGCATAAAGTTCTTGCATGCGTCTGATTGCTTGCTCTTGTGGAAGAGATGCAATTTCACCCAATGCAATACGTGGATCTTCGTGGCGAGTCCATAGACCCTCAAGGTTTAGAACTCCAACTCCACCAATTTTTCCAATTTCAATTGCAGTTTCTGGAGAGACAACAGAATCCATCGGCGCTGCAAGCATTGGTAGATCAAATTTGTAAGCATCAATCTGCCACTGAATAGAAACTTCATCTGCCTCACGGGTACGTCGACTTGGAACGATCGCGATATCGTCAAATGAATACGCTGTCTTTGCGCGCTTCCCAGGACCAATCTCAATATCGTTCATCGTCTCCTACTTCCCGCCTCGGTAATTTGGTGCATCTGCAACATCCAAAATGTCATGTGGATGACTTTCCTGTAATCCCGCTGCCGTGATCTGAATCATCTGCCCTTTGCTCTGTAAATCCTTAATAGTTGCTGCCCCCGCATAACCCATTCCAGAACGCAATCCTCCAACAAGTTGATGGATAACTGTGGCGACTGGTCCGCTGTAAGCAACTTTTACTTCAATACCTTCTGGAACAAGTTTATCTTCAGCCAGCACATCATCTTGCATATAACGATCTTTCGAATATGACTTCTGCTCTCCGCGTGACTGCATCGCGCCGAGTGAACCCATTCCTCGATAACCTTTAAATTTCTTTCCACCAATTTCAATGAGCTCACCAGGTGATTCATCACATCCTGCAAGAAGTGAACCGAGCATCACGGTATCTGCGCCAGAAACAATCGCCTTTGCGATATCTCCTGAATATTGCAATCCACCATCGGCTATGAGAGGAATATCAGCAGTGAAGCACGCCTTGTGTGCTTCCATAATCGCGGTTACTTGCGGGACACCAACGCCTGCAACAACGCGAGTAGTACAGATTGATCCCGGTCTAACACCAACTTTTACAGCATCAACACCTGCGTTAATGAGTGCTTGCGCTCCGGCGCGTGTTGCCACATTTCCACCAATGACATCTACATGTGGGAATTGTTTTTTAATTCGAGCAATAGCTTCAAGCACAGCGCGATGGTGGCCGTGGGCTGTATCTACAACGACAACATCTACTCCTGCATCAATGAGAGCAACCGCACGGGAATATCCATCTTCACCAACACCAACGGCTGCGCCAACAATTCCAGAAGCTTTTGCTGTCTTAACATGCTTAACCTGATCTTCAATAGATAAATTACGGTGCAAAATGCCAATACCACCGGCTTTTGCCATAGCAATTGCCATGGTTGATTCAGTAACCGTATCCATTGCTGAAGAAACCACAGGAACATTGAGGGAAATATTTCGAGTCAGGCGAGTTTTTGTATCTACTTCACTTGGAACGACCTCGGATGCATCTGGAAGTAGTAGAACATCGTCGTAGGTCAGCCCCGTCATTATTACTTTTTCGCGGGCGCCTTCCATCATGGGGCAAGTCTAGGGGTTCAAAATCTCTGCTTCTAAACGCCCACAGCGCGTGAGATCTCACGCCTTGCGTCGCTTAGGTCATCAACAAAGTTTGCGCTCTTGCAGCGGTCAGGGTTCCATCCGGGCCCACCCAAGATAACCCGAGGGGCAGGACGGAGCTTTGGAAGTTCTTGGATGATCGCAGGATTACCATTTTTGGAAAGTTGCGCCCACAAGAAAATCGCTGGTGGTCCAACCTTTCTAACAACTTCATTGATAGCAGATTGGGGTGTTCTAGCCCCAAGGAATTGAACTTGGATCTGATCTTCAGCTAAACAGGCAGCGAGCGCAGTAATCGCAAGCGAATGAATCTCTTCACCCACGCAGGCCAGAAGTACCGGCCGAGAATTCACAGGGCTAGTGAGTTGTTCTGTGTGTTCATTCAAAAGTCGATGTGTAATTTCACTGAGCATATGCTCAATTTCAATTCCAGTACCTGTGGCCGCCCATTCAGCGCCAACCAAGACAAGAACAGGTGTTAAGACATTGCACCAGGTAGCGGCGATTCCGTTGTCTCTAAATTCAGATCGAATAATCTGTTCAGTGAGATTGCGATCCAGTGCATGTACTGCATTGTTAAGCATTTCAATCACACCAGTGTCTGACTCGGGCAAATCAGCAAATACTTCTAGATCAATCTTGCCTTTAAATTTAAGCGCCGCTGCTGCGGCATCTGCTGGGGTAACACCAGAGATCACAAGCTTTCGCATATGAATAAGTCTTGCTAAATCACTCTCGCTATATCGGCGATGCTCTCCATCAGAATGCTCACTGGGCCCAAGGCCATAGCGCCTGTCCCACGTGCGAAGCGTTGCTGGGGCTACACCCAAACGCCTGGCAACAGCGGCCACCGTAAAGGCAGGAGTTGGGGCAGAGTTGCGGGAAGCCATGCGCTAATCGTCTAGGCAAAAGGTGTTTTGCGCCACTTGAGGGCTGGCGGGCTTGAACAACCTACGGCGCGGTTGTAATGTGTGCCTACACCCACGAACCAGGAGGACCAGATGGCTGAAATTTCACGACTACCACGCCCAGTTCTTTCAGAGTGGGAATGGCAGAACCAAGGTGCATGCCGCGAGCTTCCGTCAGAGATGTTCTTTCATCAAGATGGCGAGCGCGGACCAAGCCGCAATAACCGCATTGCAAGAGCCAAAGCAGTATGCGCATCATGCCCAGTCGTCCAGCAATGCAGAG
>Ga0208868_1000117_pt1 | contig 17962 bp, 19 predicted proteins | sample CryBogCBE23Oct07_FD_184583 | JGI IMG/M metagenome (GOLD analysis project Ga0208868, IMG submission 184583) | Freshwater microbial communities from Crystal Bog, Wisconsin, USA - CBE23Oct07 (SPAdes) (version 2) | ecosystem: Environmental > Aquatic > Freshwater > Lake | place: Crystal Bog... | reverse complement strand
TCCCGAGATTTTCCGAAAACTTAAAAAAAGTAAAACTGCTAAAAATAAACCCCCTAAAAATCCAGAATGAGAATTAAAAATTTTAAAAAAGGTATAGAATAATTTTTTTGAATTCTTTTTTAAAAAATTTTTTTCAAAACCTATTATATAAAGAAATGGAATTCAAACCCGCCCCAGCCGTAGCCCTCGAAACCGAGAACGCCCAAATCGCAGAAAGTGCAACTCCCGACCAATTCGCAGAAAGTGCAACCCCCGACCAATTCGCAGAAAGTGAAACACCCGAGAAAGTGCGTATCTATAGTAATTATCACACAAATATATATAATGAAATTAATAATTTACCATTGGAAATAAAAGAGCTTTACATAGACAATTTTAAATTAGATGGTTATTATTTTAATAATTTACCGTATGGACTAGAATATATTTATATATATAATGAGTTCTACGCCCACGAAGTAAGACACGAGGACAATATAACAAAATTTAAACTTCCTTTTAATTGTAAAGTTATATATTTAACGCAAAAAGAATATAACCTCGCGTTATATAATGAAAAATATATTTATTATGGTAAAGAATATCAACCAACAAAAAGCGAAACACCCGACGCAATCGCAGAAAGTGAAATACCGGAGGAACTTATAGAACCAGAAAAAACAAATAATATTATTATTATAGAAAATGAAACACCAGACAAAGAAATTATATTAAATTATTTTGAATCAATGGAAGCAAACAAAAAGACATTAGCGAGACTAAAAAGAATAAAATTTAAATTTCAAAAGTTTTTAAAATATATTGATTATGTCGCCAAAAAATTTGAATATAAATTAAGCGAATCAACAAATAAAAAAAAATTAAAACCATTGATAAATTATATCTTAAAACAAGACAACGGAGAATTAAAAGACTTATTTATTAAAGATATTGATTATTTAATAAACAATTCTTTTATCAATAGAATCCCTTTTAATTATGCTATGTTTAGCTGGTATAATTTAAAAGTAATATTGACCGAGTGTTTCACAATTTCACAAAATAGACAGATGGAGCAATTTATTGAAAGTATGGAATATGATATAATTTACCATTTTAAAATTTACAATGAATTAACGGAAGAAGACGACGAATAAATTAATTTAGGCCAACTATTAGACATTATGTTTAATAGTTGGCCTTTTTTTACGCTCGAGAATTTAATATTAAATTCTTGATTCAGAATTAAAAAAAGTATAGATTAATTTTTTTTTGAATTCTTTTTTTCTAAACCTATTATATATATATGAGGTTTTACAATAGAGGATTTAGCAATTTATACGACGTTTTTGCCATTAGATACACATTTATATTTGATGTACCATTTGATAAAAAAGACATAGCAAAAGCGCGCAAGTTTCGATGGAATGCAGATATTAAAAAATGGTATAAGGATATTAAGTGCAACGGTTTAATAGATGACGTAATAAGTGAGTTTGAGGTAGAAATAGGACGTATAACACCTTTTAAAATTATTAATATTTATTCAAATGCGTTCGACGATAAAATTTTTCCAGAACAAAAAGAACAATTATTAAAATATTACGACGAAAACTTTAAAAATAAAGATAAAATAGAACAAGAAGAAGAAAAAGAAAGAGAAATAAATTATTATAAAAGATTAAAAAAGAAAGAAGAAAAAAAAAGGAGAGAAGAAGAAGAAGAAATAAAAAGACTAGAGGAAGAATTCGAAAAATTATAATTTTGGGTATATGCTAATTAATTGATTAGTGTATGCCCTTTTTTTACGTATATTTTTCAAACAAAATATTTTAATATAGATTAATTTATTTTGAATTCAAATAATTATTTTCTTTTTTTATTATATCAATGAATAGTTTAAAATTTGACGGCAAAACCAGCAGAACCGATGCAACCTTTAAGAAAAAATTTAATGTATCACAGGCAACAACAACCCAATATAAGCAACAAGCGGAACAAATCCGCTATTTTTATAATTCTATAACAAAAGAACTCATAAAGGCCAATATAAGAGATTCATTAAATTTTTATAAAGGTATTATTAAAAATTGGGGTGTCGGTAGATTAACAAATAAAGAAATTATCGAGGGAGGTATAACAGTATTAAAAGATAAATTCGTGATTAGCGACGAATTAAATTATTTATATGACATCAAAGAAGACGTTAATTTAACGATTGAACTTACATATATAATATTTTATAGTGATACGCCCGTACATAGATACAGAAGCCCACAATATAACGGAAAAATAAACGATTTAAAGCAATATATCCGCGATTATAGCTATAATTATTTAAGATTATATCCTATATATTCGGAAAATTATATTTTAACTAATTGGGAATTTATGAATTATGACGATTGGGACGGAGTAGACAGAGATTTATTAATATTGTATACAATAAAAGATAATAACCAAGGATTAACTTATTATTTAGACCCCACGACCCAACGTTTAAGAGAAAATAAATTTTATAATATTGTTAATATCTGTAATGAATTAATTGAAATAGAACCAAGCGAAGAAAATTGCGTAAAAGCATATTTAAAGAAATATACAGATATTATAGAAAAAAAAATAAATATAATGGGTAATAATGAAGGTATAACACCAGACGAAATAAAAAATTTTTGTCAAAGATATAATATAAAATGTATATTATACGACATAGAAGGAAATATAATATTGTCAAATTATCCACAAAAAGACAGCAAGCGAAAAAGTATTATTGGTATTTGTTATAATAACCATTTTTATGGTGTTAAAAATAAATATTTATTAAATAAAAGAATACCTGACAAAGCAATAATAAAAAACAATGAAGAGATTAAAAATATTTTTGATGATTCATTAAATAATTTTGTCATACCTGGAAATATTAAATTGAATAATAAAAATGAAATATCGAGCTTTAATATAGACGATACAACATATATAAATAATAATGATTATAATATTTGTTTAGAAATTTTAAATTTATTAGGCTTAAAAGATAAAATAAGCCCATACACTACATTATTAAATATTTGTTCTGTCATTGAGTCGGCATATATACTTGAAAATATAAACAGTTTTTTACCTATAAATATTATTAAGCCAGCCTATAATTATTATAATACAGATATAAACCATGAAAAAGAAATAAATAAATATATAACAATAGACCATAATAAATTTTATAGTAATTGTTTATATGAATTAGAATATTTAATTATGGTTGATTGGCGACAACAAAATATTATAAAATATACAAAAGAAACACAACCGACAATTATTAACCCAAGAAATTTATATATTGTGGAACCTTTGATTAGTTCATTATTATTACCGAATGTAAATATTTACAGCGGAGAACACATATTATATTGTTTTAAAGAAGGTTTCGAATATATAATTTTAGAAGAAATTCAAACAGAAACAAAAGAGAATTATTATAAAAAAATGATTGAAGATTTATATAATAAAATAAATCATACAGAAGCCAAAAATATAATTAATATTATGATTGGCAAAATGCAAATGAGCGCATCAATTGAATCAAAACAAAAAATTATAAAAGTCGCAAATTTAGACGAGAGAAGAACCGATAAAAGTAATAAATATATATTGTATCGAGATGAAATATATTTAAAATATGAAGAAAAAGAAAAAGTTAAACATTTATATAATAAAAAGCCGATAGCGATACAAATTAAGGATTTATCAGCGGTTAAACTTTATGAAAAAATAAAAAGCTTAAAGTTAAAAGAAAACGAATTAATAAGCATAGAAACCGATAGTATAACTTTTATAAATTCAGGACAATATGAAAAAATAAAAAGTTCATTATCATCTGATAATTGGAGAGGTTGGAAGCGTATATATAAAGATATTGAATATTTTAAAAAACATCAAACTTATATTAACGAAGAAACCAAAACCGATTTAACGTTAAACGATTTAGAATATTTCAAAAATAAAAATAATAATATATTGTTTGATTGCTACGCGGGAGCAGGAAAAAGCCACAGAATAAAAAATGAAATAATACCGATGATAAAGGACGATTATATTATATTAACGCCAAAACATACGGTCAATAAAGCATATATAAAATTAGGTTTAAATAGTAAAGTAATTCAGACTTTTATATATAGTAATGAAATTCCAAAAGAAAAATATATAATTGTCGACGAAATAGGATTATTTGATAGGCGAGCGAATGACATTTTATATAAATGTTATTTATCAAATAAAATTATATATTCTTTTGGAGATTATAAACAATTACTACCAATTTTTGAGAGTTCTCATTTTAACAGCGAACAATATTTAAAAATGTTATACGGACAAATATATAATATAAATACGAATTACCGTAATAATTACAGTAAGGAATATTATGATAAATTAATAAATAATGAAATTGACTTAATCAAAGAAATTAAAAAACATAGGGTTAAAGATTATACAAAAGCAGAAATTATAATTTGTATAACCAATAAAGAAATAGATGAATATAATAAATTGATGATGGATTATTTAAATATTAAATTTGACGAGTTAAATAGTAAAATTATATGTATATCAAACGATTTGAGAAATAAAGGTATATATAATAATTTTGATTATAAAATATTAAATATTGAAATAATTGATGACAATATTATATATAAAATAGATGACAATTTATTTATTACAGATAAAGAACTAAATAAATATTTTAAGCCAAATTATGCGATGACATTATTTAAGGCTCAGGGAGAAGAATATGAAAGCTATTATATCCCGAATAGTTCATTAAAATATATAAATTCTCGTCAAGCTTATACAATTATAAGCAGATTGAAAGAAAAATTAAATAAATATAATATAAATAATAATAATAAAATAAATAAAAATATCACCATAAAATATGAATAGCTAAATTATTTTTAGAATATTTGTTTTTTTTCCATTCACCCTTTATATTTGTTGCTCTTGATAAATATGAATGTCTCCTCTTATCGGCTGTTCCTTTTGGATATTGTCCTTTTTTTTCTAATAATTTATAAATAATAAAGTCGTTATTTATACTAGAACCAAATTTTATTTTATGTCCTAATGGGTCAATAATCATTAATTTATGTTTATTATCGTCGCTAAAATAAATATGACTATATTTAAAATATTTAGCTTTGTTATTTACAATATTTAAATATTCATTGGGATTTATACCTAAATTTTTTAAAACTGTTTGAAAATACATATATAATAAAATAATAAATTATTTTTAATATAGATGAATTAAATATTTTCTAATTATATAATATAATGGAATTAAAAATCCCCGAAGAACTGGAAGACATCCAGGAAAAAAAAAGTAATATTATTATTGTTGAAGATAATATTAAACCAAAAATAAAAAAATGTGATAATATGAAAGAATACCAACGCAATTATTACAATAATAAACATAAGAATGAATTATTAACAAAAATAAACTGCGAAATATGCGGTATATCTAGTTTTTTGAGTAATTACCCAAGACACAAAAAAAGCAAAAAACATATTAATAATTTATTAATGAATGTTTGTGATAAAAATATTAATAATTACCAAAAGCGCCAATTTTAGTAAGTGCAATTAATAACTCAGCTTTATTAGTGTATGAAGTTTTATTCCGTAAAGCTTTATATTCCGGCATTTTTTTCAAGTTTTCCAATGTGTAAATATCGGCAACTTTACCGCGAGGCGTGTATTTGCGTTTAGGTCTGTTTTTCTTCATATGTTCCTTATGTGCTAAACTTATTTTTTTTTCAAAAGCACATAAATTTTCGTTTCTCTTCGCGTTTGATAAGTAAGCACCCCAATGAGGAGGATATCCGCTGTCCTTATAATTTTTTTTATAACAATTTTTGAGAGCATTTTTATTATACACTGAAAGTTCCATATCGTCAACATCTGCCATTCGTTTATTTAAATCTTCATCTTTCATATTGCGTATATTTTCCATATTTTCCATAGCGTACAAAGTTTTTAATCTTTGTTCTTGTTGTGCTTTGGTGGCTCTTTTGGTTTGTCTCTTTTTAGTTTTAGACGCACCGCCAGATATGGCACCTCCCAACCGTCTACTTACTCGCCTCATTCGTCTCTGTCTGCCTCCTGCGTAATCATCACAGAAACCATCACCGAAAACTTCTTCAGGAAATGCAACGCCAGAACCATAAGAACGGGTTTTCCATTCTACACCCGAACCTTTAACTTTTTTAATACCTATCTTTCTTACTGTTTTAGGTTTTGATGAACCACAAGGACGACCAACACGGCGCCCACCTGAATAATCCAAATTTAAAAATGTCATTATATATATAATATTATATATTATTTTTATGGAAATAAATTTTTTAAATGTATTTCATACAATTTAATATAATCCAATGTTAAATTATTTAAATGTTGTTTTAAAATATCTCTTATATGTGATAATTTATTGTAAAATATAGATTCATTATCAATATTATTTAATGCGTCGTGTATATGACTTATATATTTATCTAAATTAAAACCTCTGAAATGTTGCATTCTATCAATTAAATTTTTTAAATGTATAATAAATAATTGTTTTATATAATTGTTTAATTTATTTCTTTTCAATACATCTAAAACAACGTTAATATCTGTTAAATAATTTGATGCGTTATTAATAGGACTTTTTAAAAATGGAATAATTTTATTTAATAAATTAGCATCTGTTTCCATTCTTGCTATGGAATAAGCACGCTTTAATGCTTTCATATAATTTAAATTTTCAGGCATTAAATACTCACTATAACCTTTTTTAATCTTATAAATAACTACTTTTTGCAAAAATTCTTTATTCATTGGGTCAAATATGTTCGTCAATTCTACTAATCTATTATTACGCATAAAATACATATCTATTTTATTTAATGAATAATACCAATCATCAGAAACCACATCTTTTAAATAATATTTGTGTCCTCCATCAATTAGATAACCTTTAAAAATATCATTGGGTAACCATCTTAAAGTTATTATATTATGAATATCATTATATAATTTTAACCATTTTTCAACATTTATATTATTTCTTGCTGGAATATTTAATTTTAAATTATATTTATTTTTAATTTCATTTATAATTTCAGGACGATAACCAGTAATAACACCATTTCTAAATAATCCCATTCCTTCCATTAAACCAAGTAAATATGATTTAATACCTGCTTTAATATCACCAATAATAAACCTTTTATCATATCCTTTTTTTAATACTTCTTTCATAACTTGCGGTATCTCATTAACAGGTATATTTTGGTGAATATCAATATCAGCACTAAAAACTAAATGTTTAAAAGCAGATGAACCAAAAATAATAAATTCATATTTAGGTGTGGTTATCGTCTTTATTGCTTCAACTGTTCTTTTAGTGTAGTCTTCAGGATATTTTTTTTTAGGACAAACAAACTCCTTTAAGTCTTTTAAATACATAATATATAATTATACAAGAAATTTAATAAAATAAATAAAATAAAATATATAGAATAATTTTTTTCTTTGTTTATTCTATATAATGGAAATTGAAGTTTTAGAAGAGAATATTAAATATTCTGCCCCTGTTATCAATTGTGCGATATGTAAAAAAACAGACTGTAAAGAATGGACTTTCGGATTAATGAAAAATACTTTTTACTGTCCTGAATGTTGGAAAATTATACCTAATGTTGATACTGCTATTGATACACGTTTTAAAGAACTAGAAAAACGCGTAGAAGATTTGATTAAAGGAGCAGTAGAAAAGAACAAGAAATTAAGAAAATTAGAGGAAGAACAGGAGAAAATTGTTGAAAAAACTGATAACATCAATAAATTTATTGAAGAATTAATTAAAAAATCCGAAGAATTAGAAGAAAAAAATATATAGATTTATTTTATTTTCTTTTATTATTATATAATGAAATATATATACGAAATTTATAGTAATGTATTAAAAAAATCATACGGACATTATGAAGATGAAACAACGGCACAAAATGAATTATATAGGATTTATATTAAACATTGTTCGAGTGTTATGAATGTATTAGAAATAAATTATATTCACGAATTGGGAAAAAAAAATAATTTAATACATTATCACCGATATGAATTATATTCACAAAATTATAATTTAATAATGGAAGGTATTGAACCAATATTAATAAGAGTAAATAAGATAAAAAAATTATTAAAAAATCAATGGGATGATATGGATATTGATATAATAATAAAAAGAATAGAAATAAAATAAATTTTCTTTTATTATAATATATAATGACATTAAAATATTGTGAATTTTGTAAAAAAAACATTACAAGACAGAACTTTACAACACATAAACACACAGTAAAACATCAAAAAAATAAAGCAAATTATAAAGAAGAAAATTTATTAGATTTAGAAAAGGATGAATTACACGATATTAAATATTATAAGACGGTTTTACTTGATATTAAAAACAATATAGAAACTATTTTAAATAAAGATAATTAATTTTATATAGTATATAATATATAAATGACACATTTTAAATTTTCAGGTGGATGCCAAGAATGCGGGGGAGTTTGTGGCGGTGCTTCAAATCCTCATCAATTAATGGAGATGGTTTTACAACACGCAGAAGATGGAAACATAACAGGCGGAGAAATTGCCAATATTATTAATGAATATACACATAGAGGTATGCACGGAGCGGGTTTTTTTTCTAGTTTGTGGCACGGAATAAAAAAAGTTGCTTCTGTTGCAGGGCCTATATTAAGTGCTCTTCCTCAAACTCGTGCGATTGGTAGCATTGTAAGTGCTGTAGGAAATGGCAAAAGACGACGAGGAAGACCGCGGAAAATGGAATTTTGCAATATTGAAAATATTGACGGAATTAATAGGCGAATATGTAAAACAGTTAAAAGAATTCATAATAAACCAGTAAGAAAATTAAGAATTCCTATGAGAAGAATGAAATAAATTAATTATTTTATTTAAAAATAAAACAAATAAAATATAACCAATATATATATACAAAATATTTAATTTTTTATATAAACTAAATATATAATGAATTTTAGTTTAAGTTTTGATGAAGGGCAAAGATTAGCAATAATTAAAGGAGGTAAATTTAACGGAGAAACAATATATTTAAAGAAAAACGCTAAAAAAGACGAAATTTTAAAACACGTTAAATTACCTAGTGGTAAATTAGAACAAATGCCAACAAATATAAAAGATAGTACAGATGTAAATTTTTATACAGGAGCAAGAGGAGCTGGAAAAAGTGAAACAATGAGCAAATTTATAAAAAATTATATGTTAGAATATCCAGAAAATAAAATATTTATGTTTTCAGAAGGCGAAGATGATAAAAACCTTGATAATTTAGTTGATAAATGGTTTGTAATTAGAGAGCCAACAGAAAAACAAGAAGAAGAATTAAAAGAAAATACAATAAAATTAATTAAATTAGATGAAGGAAAATATTTATTTCCACCGAAAGGAATACCTTATGATATGTTTAATCAACCTTGTTTATGCATTTTTGATGATATTGACGAACTAGAAGACACTAAAACTTATAAAGCATATACCAATATATATGGGTTAATGGGTAAATTAATTAATGTAGGACGTAAAAAGGGCATTACTGTATGCAATACAGCACATTTTACAACAGACCAACATAAAACAAAAAAGATTTTGGGCGGTTGTTCTTCTTTTACTTGGTTTCCTCATAACTGGACGGAACAAATTGATAACGCTCTAAGGGGTAAATTTGGTATATCTAAAGAAAAAATAAAAGAATTAAAAGAACTAAAAAACACTTGGTCTATTACTTTATTTAGAACTTGTCCGCCTGTTATTATGACAGATAAAGAAATCTTCATTCTTTAATGAAGATTCCTTTATCTGCGTCCTAAAAAATATTAATTTTTCAGAAGACGACAGATAAGGAAATATTTATTTTATAAAACATTGTAAATAATATAATGTTTTATTGTAGGTGAATAACTATATAATATATTGCTGTAATCCAATAGAATAAAATCATTTAACTATATAATCAGACCCATATTTAAATGAGAAAAAAATTAATCTATATATTTATTTATATGATAGGTTTTTTTATTGGTTTTTTATGTGAATTTTTATACACAGTTATAAAAGAATTTATATAATAATTATATATATATGGATTATCCACTCTCAAAAACAGATATTGAAAGACATTTTAACGGTAAAATAAAAGTTATGTTGTATAGCGATATTAAAAATTATAAAAATATTGATGAATTACTCGCTCCTTTTGGTCGTGTTTGCATCTTATATTATTGGAAAAAATACTCTGGTCATTGGGTATGTGTATTTAGAAATAAAAATAATCGTGTTGAAATATTTGATAGTTTCGGCACTTGGATAGACGACACATTAAACCAGATTAATAATAATTTTAGGGCTGAAACTAATCAAGATTTTAAACATTTAACCAAGTTATTATTAGACGGTGGGCGTCCTGTTGAATATAATGATAAGGCTTTACAAGGAATAAAAAGTTCAACGTGTGGGCGGTGGTGTATTTATAGGATGAAAAGAAAAGATTTGACTATAGAACAATTTCAAGATTTATTTAAAAAAATTAAAAATAAAGATAATAAAATAATTTCTTTGACAAATATATAATATGTTAAGAAACGCAAAGACAGAGATTAAACATAATAATTCAGATAATAACAACCCTATTTATTATAATTTAACATTAAATAAGGGTTTTAATGGTTTAGATAATGACGAATTTAATACACCAGCAAATTTTAACGAAATTAATAATACGCCTTTTTTGTTTAATTCTGGTAATTGGTTTATTGCATTAATGAGATGCACCATACCGACCGATATTATACCTAGGTATATTTTCCCAATTCAAGACGGAATAAATCAAACTGACATTAATTTAAGTTATAATATATTCACTTTTAGATATGCAACTGCACCAAATACATATTTAGACCCTGCAACAATAAATGATTATCAAGCAACCGCCCAATTTCAAAGCGAAATATTAAACCCTTATCCCAATTCAGGAGCCCCTAATTATTTACCTTCTAATAATTTATATTCGTATCCTAAGCCACCAAGTGCAAATGAAGGATTTCAAGATGTAAAAGGAACTTATTATTTTGTTTATTATGTTGAAACATTACAAAAAATATTTAATGATACATTGGCGACTTTATGGCAAACTTATATTACAGCTATGAATTCATTAACTCCTCCGGTTGTTTTACCCCCTAATATTCAACCTTATTTTACTTATGATAATTCTAGCCAGTTATGGAGTTTTAACGCTGAAAGTCAATATTTTAGTCAATCTTCTTATCCTCGTGTCGAGTTATATATAGACCCATTGACCGCATCAAATACATTGATAACAACTAAATTTAATGTTAGACCTTCAACACCTAATAATAAAGATACAAATTTATGTGTAGTTAATAATTTATATAATAATAATATAGCTAGAACAATTAACACTAATAATTATATATTTTACCAGATGACAGCAGACCAGTCCGGAATCGTAAATTTAGCATCATTTCAAAAAATATTATTTGAGATTTCGGGGGATATATCACTTAAAAATAATGAAAGTGATAGTGTGCCTTTAAATTTTCAATCGTCTACTTCTTCACTTTATCAAAAACCTTTAGTTCCTATGTTGGTAGATATTGAAGTTGACCGCATCCAATGGGCTAATAATACAGGTTTTATACAGTTTCAAGCGTCTTCAATAGAACAAGTAAGATTGATAAGTTTAACACAAAAAGCAAGTATCCAAAATTTTAATATGTCTATATCTTGGCTTGATAATTACGGAACACGACGACCTATATTATTGCCTAATAATGGAAATCCTTTAACCGTAAAATTAGCCTTTTTTAATAAAGAATTTAGAAATATGGATTAAAAGTATAAGATTATTTAATTTTTTCATATAAAATATTTTATATATAATATAATATATATACAATGTCTAATATTGCACCTAAACCTTTAAATGTTGTTGTCGTTAAAGATGAATTGCTTGATTGGGTTGAACCTGTTTATACCATTAACGCCCCTTCATCTCTTAAATCTTTTAATCAACAAGATATACAAACTTATTCTAACTCATATATTAACGCTACTCTTAACCTCAATTCATCTGAATTCGTCGTTGACCCTGCTATTTTACACTCTCAACCTGTAACCGTATCTATAACAGGGACTTCATCGACTGGTGTGCCTTTATTGCTTGATGCTTGCGGGGCTTTGCGTTCCAATGCATTATATAAAATGTGTAATACTATAGAGCTTAAAATCGGTTCTACCTCAAATACTACTAATATAGGCGATGTTTTAAGTGCTTGCGAACGTTATAATAACTTTAGCACTGAGAAATTTATGAATAGTTTCGGTTTATCTTATCTCGACCAATCACAAAGTTATAACGATTTAATCGGTTCCCCTCGTAATCCATTAGCTTTATATACTACTGGTATAGATATGATAGAACAAAGAGGCTCTTATCCTATTGTGATTACAAGCAATACCCCAACAAGTGCAACCTTTACAACTACTTTACAACAATTAGTTCCTATTTCTCCCCTTGTTGATAAAATCCGCCGTGATGGTTCACCCGTTCAAGGTTTAAGCCATTTAAATAATTTATCATTTAATATTACTTTTTACGGTAATGCGGGTAATCGTCTTTTGAGTTTGGCAAATCTTCGCCCTAATAACGATACTTTAACCATTACTAATATTACCGTAAATATCGGTCAACCTACTTTTTCCTTCGTTCAACTTAAAAGCAGAAATGAAAGTATCCCCCGCGTTTTGGCTTATCCTTTGGTATCTCAAGAAAGATACATTTTCTCACTTGAATCTAGTGCTTATAATACCCGTAAAACTTTTAATTTATCATCATTTAATTTAACTCGTGTGCCTCAATCAATGTTATTATATGTTCGTCCTTCCAATAATGCATTATTAAATACTCCTCAAGGTGTCTTTATTCCTGATACTTTTGCACAAATTAATAATGTAGTTATACAATATGATGGACAAACATTATTAGGACAATCAGGAACCAAATTACCACAAAACAGCCCTTCTGCTGGTTCTTCTCCTATTTATTATCAGATTTCTATGAATAACGGATTACAAGATACTTATACCCAATTTTCTGGTCTTCCAGTTCCTAAATCTATTACCAATAATACATATATTAATGGTGTTGGTGCTGTCTGTAAATTTGAATTTGGTAAGGATATATCACTATATCCGGGTACTGTTGTCGGTTCTTACAATGAATGTGCGATTAGTATGCAAGTCGACTATACCAATATTTCACAATATACTACCGATTTAGAATTATACCTCGTAATGTTATACGCTGACGTAATTGAGCTATATGATAACAATTTAGCCCAAATATCTAATATCCCAGTTTCTCACGCTGATATTGCTAACGCTCATACATCCGAACACGTACACAGAACCGTATTAAAGAATGCTGATATAACCGGAGCCGGTTTATTGTCTTCTGTTGCTGGTTTCCTTAAATCTCCTAAATTACACGGTGTCGTAAAATCAATGAAACAGGCTTTCGCTTCTCCTGCCGGTAAAACTGTCAGAAATGCCGTAAAATCTCATTTAAGAACTATGGGACATCCTAAATTAGCTAATGCTTTGCACGCTGTCGGATTTGGAGCTGAAGAAATGGACGGCGGAAGACGTCGAAGACATCACCGAAGAGGCGGGGCAATGTCTGGCGGTGGTTATGATGATTATGAAGGTGGAGCAATGGCAGAAGTTGAAGATTTGGCCGAAAGTTTGTATAACTAAATATTTTAATATAAGAATATTTTATTTTATGTATAATATATATATATAAATGTCTGATTTATCACAAATTATTACAAATCAAACTAACGATGTTAATCTTTATGTTAAAGAAGTTCACGCTACAACTAATATTATTAATGGTGATATTAGTTTACCAAATAATTGGTTTTCTGTTAATCCTGACCCTAACCCTCAGCCTGTTTTAGTTGGTATGTTTGGAACAAATGGAACTACCTATGCCCTCGGAGCATATCAAAAGCCTTGGTTTTCTGTATCTGGTGATTTTACCGCTCAAGATTTTACCGCTGCGTATGACGGCGTGGTGACTTTTTCTAATCAATTTTATGAAGGTCAAAATTATGGCACTTGGTCGGGTAATAAAATAACTGGTTTGCCTGCTGGTTTTTATCGTTTTTGTTTTTCAGTTATGAAATATTCCGCCTCCGCTGTCAATGAAAGTTCTGCCAATTTATCGGTTGCCGTTCAATTACCTGACGGAAGTATTGATTATTACGGTGAATTAAATTGTTCGGCTACTGGTCAAGGTACAGGTTTTCAAGGTATACCTTCTTATTGTGCTCTTGCTAGTTCTGTAATTACTTTAGTGCCTGAAGGTAATCAGGGCGTATGGCTTAATTATGCCACTGATGTATCATCTGAAACTATCCGACTTACTAGCCCACAGTTAAATTTAGAAATGGTAAGCCCTTTTCAAACTGCTAAATAAATTAATGTTTTAATCAAAATATTTTAATTAAAATATGTTTTAACCCAATGAAGGAAGAGGAAATTTATTAACCCCATTAGTTCCTTTTATTTGTGTTGTTCCTGTTCCACTAGTGCAATTATTATAATATGCAACTATACCACCATTTGCCGAACCACTGTTTAAATCTTGTATCGCATAATTTGATAGTGTGGTTCCTGCTAAACTAAAAAATGAATATACACAGACTATAACAGGATTACCCGATAATGAATTTATACAAATACCCGATGAAATAGGGGACGCGGATTTATCAGTTGAATCAGTATATATAAAAGTACAATTTCCGAAGGAATATGTAGAACTTGAACCCGTAGTATTTATATAAATAATTGGTTGAGCCGATGCATTCATAACAGTACTTTCAAACGTACATAATGCTATTTTATCAACACGACCTTTATTTGTAAATGATATACAGGGCTGATTAGAACGTTGGGTAAATTCACATAATGACATTTTAAGAAGTCCCAAACCTAAATTTATTAAAGGTGTAGAGCTAGATGTAGATGATGACCCAAAAATACAATTAGAAAGCCATAATCTGCCATCAGTTGAAGCAGGATTATAAACTATACAATTATCAGAATAGAAACGACAATTATTTAATATTAATTGACTGCTATTAGTTGATGCTGTATTAGTTATAGTTTGGCTAAATTCAATACCTGCAAAACAAATATCATTTTGTTGCATATCAAAACTATTCGTTATATTAATTGTTATATTACCAGTTATTAAACACCCATCACTTGCACTATCTGGAGTTTGTCCCAATCCTATTATAAATACGGGTTGTGTAATTGTAAAATCTGCGGTATAAGTTCCACCCGATAATATTATATATCTATATTGTTGGTCTGATGCTGTCAGTGGTTCTGTAATTGATAAAGCCGTTGGAATATCTGGGAAAGGGGCATTAATTGAACCATTAGCAAAACCAACGCTATATTTTGAAGATACATAATAAACATTATTTCGTCCTGCTATTGACGATACCGCTTGAGCGTAAACTTGTCCTTGTGTATTAGCGTAAAAGAGAGGATTTAATGCACTAGATTGAATATTTCCTATAGTTGTTCCGCTGTTATTTGTTCCTGCGTTAATAGCTAAACAGGATACATTACCCAAACTATCAGTATTAAATGACCCATCAACATTTTTTATTATATCGCTTGTTATACTATAACCAACTGTTAAATTATTGTTAAATGTAAAATCGCCATCATAAGGGTTAGTTATTGTTCCAGTTGCCCCTGTGTCTCCTGTTGCCCCCGTGTCTCCTGTTGCACCAGTTGCTCCAGTTGCCCCCGTGTCTCCTGTTGCCCCCGTGTCTCCTGTTGCACCAGTTGCTCCAGTTGCCCCCGTGTCTCCTGTTGCTCCTGTTGCCCCAGTTGCCCCCGTGTCTCCTGTTGGTCCTGTATCTCCAGTTGCTCCAGTATCTCCTTTTGTTCCTTGACCATTATTTAACCATTGAACACGACCCCCATTATACCCGATAACTTGCCCAGATGTTGGGGCACCTGCTGATAAAGATATATTATTAACATTTAATAATGAATTGTTTTGAACGTCTAAAGAACCATTTAATTGAACTGTTCCCCCTGAACCTGTAGCGGGTTGTATTGTTCCTGTTGTAATACTTGGTAAAATACCTAAAGGAGCCGAAACTTGTGTTAATGCTGTTAAATCTAAACAATTTACAGGTGTATTATTACTTCCTAAAACTAAATTACCATTATTATTTTCTAATGATAAACCACCCACTTTAACACTTTTTGTAAATAAAGAGGCGGTTTGTGGTTCGTCTATTAAGAATTTGGATAAATCTGATGCCATATATATATAATTATATAATATATTATTTTATAGATTATATTTATTATGGATATTAAATTTCAATTAGCTTTATTAATTTGTATAACTTCATTATTGGGTTATGCATTTTTTTTATGTTATAAGTCAAAATGTAGCGATGTTATATGTGGAAAATATTCAGTTCATAGAAACACCGAACAAGAAGATAAAAACGTAAAACCTTTTACAGTTTCAATATAAAAATATATAAGAGAATTAAAAAAATTATTTTCTTTACTTATTATATATGACATTTAAAAAGGATTTAGAATTGGGTGAATATTATGAATATAAATTAATAGACATCTTAAAGCCTGTTAATTATTTAAAAAAAGAAGGTTTATTTAAAGATTATGATTTAGAAATAATCGACAAAAATGAAATGAAAATATATTATGAGGTAAAATGTGATAAATACACTAATACAACTAATAATATTTGTATTGAGTATGAATGTAATAAAAAACCCTCAGGAATAACAACAACAACCGCGGATTATTACGCTTATTTTGTCATTGATAAATATAATGATAAAAAATATTATAATTTATATATAATTCCAGTTATTGACATAATGGAATTAATAAAAAATAAAAAGTATCACTGTATAAAAAATTTAGGTGATAATTTGGCAAGTAAATGTTATTTATTTAATAAAAATATATTTAATGAATTTAAATATAAATTGTGAATCAAGATTTTTTAAATGTGAATCAAGAAATTAATTTTAATTTCTCGAGCGTAAAAAAATTTTGCGTAAAAAAAGGGCATCTGTTAAATAATTATTTAGCAGATGCCCTTTTTAATTAATTAATTATAAATGTATTTTTTTTAATAATTTAATATTTTTATTACTTATTTTATTTTCCCAATATTTCAAACCCTCGCAAAGATGCAATAAATAAAAAGAGTTTGTGATAAAATGTAAGCAAACTTCATTAATAAAATGGTAAACCTCTTTTTTATCTCCTTCGTAAAAAGTCATAAACATATTTATTTTATTTAATATTCTTGGATAACCTGAATTATTTATTTCTTCAAAATAATATATTAAATCATTATTTAATTCATCTAATAAATTAATTATTTTAATTAATCCTTTTTTACCTAAAAATAATGATTTAATCATTTTTTTATTTCTAATTTTTTTTAGTTCTTTAGGGCTGAATTTATCATAATTTAATGGTTGTTCGCTTATTAATATATTAAATTCTTCTTTTTCTACTTCGATAAACTCCCTTAATTTCAATAATAGGTCGAATAATTCTTTTATTTTTATTTTTTTTTCATCATTTTCTTTAATTTGTTGCGTGTAAACCATTTTAATGTTTTGTTCGGGTGTTTCACTTTCTGCGAATTGGTCGGGGGTTGCACTTTCTGCGAATTGGTCGGGAGTTGCACTTTCTGCGATTTGGGCGT
>Ga0208868_1000113_pt1 | contig 18392 bp, 25 predicted proteins | sample CryBogCBE23Oct07_FD_184583 | JGI IMG/M metagenome (GOLD analysis project Ga0208868, IMG submission 184583) | Freshwater microbial communities from Crystal Bog, Wisconsin, USA - CBE23Oct07 (SPAdes) (version 2) | ecosystem: Environmental > Aquatic > Freshwater > Lake | place: Crystal Bog... | reverse complement strand
CATTGCCTTGTCTTTATCTGGAGTGGCGCCTGGTAAGTTTGGCATAATATGAATATCCACCTTGAAGCAACTATCGCGCAGTAGGGTTAGAGCATTTACGGTGTGCTTATGGCTACAGCCCCTATTCACTTGTCTTAGGATTTCATCATCCGTATGCTGAATGCCAATTTGGACCCGTGTGACACCCCATCGGCGGAAATGCTGGAGCTCTTCTGGGGTGATACAATCCGGTCGTGTCTCAACTGTAACACCAATCACACGGTGCTGGCTATTTGTATTGATTTGCTTCTCCTGAGCGAGTGTGAATGGCTCTCTTGGCGGATCGTCAACATCCGCACAAATATTTGCCGCATAAAATATATCTCGCATATACTGTTCTAGGTAATCTTTGGGGTATGAGTGAATCGTGCCACCTAAGATGAGAACTTCAAATTTATCGGTCGGATGTCCGTTTACCTGGTACGCTTTGATGCGCGCAAGCATTTGCTTGACGCAATCAAAGCCAGTTTGGTTCGCACGTAGAACGCCTGGCTCGCCGAAAAGGTACGACCGCGGCTGCCCTGGCTCATTCGGACAGTAATTACAATTCCACTTACATGTGAACTTCTGTCCGTTGGGATAGGGTGAAAGGAAGATGGTGACGACGGAAACACCCGAAACACCTCGGCAGCGACTAGTAATCAGTGCATTCTCCAAGAGATGGTTCCGCTTCATGAGTCCTAACTCTTGCTCGGCAAGGTAGACCTGGGTAAAATGCCGCGGCTTAATACTGATATGATGTTTCCTTTGGAGCTCACGAAATACTTGTTCTTTAGGGATGCCCTGCTCTAAGAGTTCAAGCATCTCGTAAAGGATCGGACGTAGGATGTCTTGTTGGCTTACGGGCATTGTTAAATCTCGCCATTTATAATCAATAGGTAGGGATTTACAGTAATCTTCAATGTCGGTGATAAGGGTTCCATTCTGTGCGTGTTCCATTCTGTTGCGGTGTGTTTTACGGTGAAAAAGAGTTTCAATTTTTTTATGGGTTTAAAAGCCACCACGGAGCCGCAGAACCAGGTGGAGCGTAGACTCCTTCTGGATGTTGTAGTCGCTGAGTGTGCGACCGTCCTCTAGCTGCTTGCCGGCGAAGATGAGACGCTGCTGATCGGGCGGAATGCCTTCCTTGTCCTGAATCTTCGCCTTGACACCTTCAATCGTATCCGATGGCTCAACATCTAGCGTAATCGTCTTGCCGGTTAGCGTTTTCACAAAGATCTGCATTGTGAGAATGCTGTCTGCTATAGCGGCTGGGCTAGATGTCAATTTTTATGATGTTTGATGAAAAAAATGAAACCATTGGTTGCGTTTTTTCCTAAGTTATCTAACAAAGTTGTGTTATGCCTCAGTGGGTTGATTGTAAGCACTGTAAGGGGCAGGGGTGGCTCTATCCGTCCACGAAAGAGTGGTGCCGTACCTGCGACAATGACTCGGTAAAGAAGGTGGTATGCGACCGATGCCGCGGGAAAGGGTGGGAGATGATTGTAGAATCAGTAATGTGCTGTGATTGTAATGGGGACGGTCGGCGCCTTGTTGATGAGCCGCGTCAGCGCCGCTAATTTGGCGGCGTTGTAATAAATTTCACGATCTTTTTAATCCACGCACCAACTTTTATTACAAAATTCGTGCGTTGCGGGGTGGGGAACTCGTAATACGTATTTGTTTTTACGTTTCCGTCTGCCAACTTTAACGGTGTATATTCCATCTATTTACTTGCGAGATTGAGTGCGCTTCGCTTTACGTGTCCGCTTCGCTTTACGTGTCCGCTTCGCTTTACGTGTCCGCTTCGCTTTACGTGTCCGCTTCGCTTTACGTGTTTTACGCCGGGTAGCGCGGCGGCTCTTACGGTTCTGCTTTACCTTCACACCCATTAATCCTTTTGTCATCATTTTATTGTAATCTTTGTTAATCGGTGTATTATTGCCTGGCGCATTATTTGTTCTGAATGAATGTACGGAACTATAGGATGTATTCGGGCTCAAACGGTCTAAATTATTAAAATAGTTATTTGTACTATTATTTCGGGGCGCTGTTGTGCTCCGATTTTTATTATAAAAATTGCTGCTTGTTAATGAACGCGAAGTGCTGTACGCTTTATCCACATTGTCATAACTTACATTGTCGTTGTTGTCGTTATTGTCATTGTTGTCACTATTACTATTATGATTGCTGATGCTACTCAGATTATCATTATTATTTGCGCCTAGCGTCATGAGACGTCTGAGCGGCGCTTTAGGCTTCGGTGTATTATTCATCTAAAATAGATACCGAGATTATTTCTCAGACTTTATAAAAATGGCAACAGTCACTCTCACATTCAAAGATTTAGAATTTATATACAGTCAGTTAAATTATTTACGTAATTATGTTGGTGTTTATTCATTAGATCCTATGGAACACGTCATTGCTGTAATACCTGCTCCGCCACCCCCTCCAACAATTGTAGAGGATTACTTTCAAAAAAGGGTAGATGCGGAATAATTTAGAGGAGATATTATGTTGACCTATATAAAATGGACCAACTATTGAAAGATTTTCAACGATTCCAGACACTCCATAGTTGGTACAAGCATATTCCCTTAGAGGGTCTGGATTTTTACGTATTTCAGGCGAACGGCGATCAGATACGAAATGGAATCGACCCACAAATTGAAGATATTTCAGGCGTCCATTGGCATTTTTCTATAGAAAAACCCGAAGAGCTCGAAGTTGCAAATACAGTTCGATTTGGTCCTTTTTTACGCGGTATTGAAGGAAACGGTCACGGAAGCGAGTATGTATCCGGTTGCTGGGTGATTCGTGAACTTGCCGGTGAATCGTTTGACGCGTGGCTTCTTGCAAATTATCCCCAGTATAAAGATAGTTCTTGGACGTTTCGAGATATGTCAAATCCAACTATTCTTGATATTTATCGTTACGAGGTTGCGAAATATTGGGAGGCTTTACGCTCCGCTGTAGGTATTTAAATATAGACTATTTATAGGTGATGACAACAACACTTACATTAATTCAGAGCACCGATATTAGTACACTTGACGATTACGATTTTACAAGAGTGCGAGGATTTGCGGCAAATACGAATGGAACTATATTTTATGCGAGTGTTGTTGCTCCTGGAGGAGGACAGTCTGGTGTTTTAAAATCAACGAATTCTGGCGTTAGTTGGAACTATGTCTATACTAACAGCGCAAGTACATCCATTGCATGTAGTTCTGATGGTGTTATTGTATATAGTGCCGATTTAGGAAATGGTCTTTTGAAATCTACTGACTCAGGTTCGACCTGGAATTATATAGTTCAGGCAGGACAGCCATTACCAAATAATCCTTTACCAGGTTACCCCACAAATCCAGAAGGATCAGGTCCATTTTTTCCTGGTTACGATTTTGGCAATGTTTATCAGATTGCCTGTGATTCAACAGGAAATAATCTTATTATGACAACAAATGCGGCGGCGGTTATTTATACGTCTGCCGATGGAGGCACTACCTGGGCGAATGTCTATGTAATTCCAAGTTATTCAACAAATCCGTATTTACCTACCCGTGTTGCGAGTAATACCAACGGTAGTGTTTTATATGCTGTATTTAATAATGAAGATCAAAATATATATAAAAGTACCGATAATGGAACATCTTGGACGTTAGTGAATACCTATGGTATATCAGGTCCATATGCTGGACTGACAACAAATATAACAGGAGATTTTCTCTTTGCGTCTGACGGATCTGGCGCCTTAAACATCATATACACTACACATGCTGTTCGATCGGTAATAACTCCTCCAGGTGGTAGTATAGTTACAGCCTGTACTGCTTACAATAATGGAAATAATGTTGTACTTATGCAGAATCCCGACGCACAAACTTATTTACTTGGTTTACTGTATCCTCCTGGACCGGTCCCTGGCGGTTTGCCCTGTTTTACAAAAGGAACCCTTATTCTTACTCCAGAGGGAGAGAAACCAGTAGAAACCCTCAAAACTGGTGATAATGTAATGACCGCCGATGGTCGCACAGTAACCATTACTATGTTTAATTATACAGTGAAACAGACAAATACAGACAATGCGCCATTTTCGATTGCTGCGAATTCTCTGGGGCAAAATTGCCCGCCTAAAACTATCTGTTTATCAGGGCGCCACGCTATTCAAGATATGTATGGCAAATGGCAAATCCCTAAATTTTTAGCTTTACATATACCCGATGTAAAACAATATGGCTTAGGAGAACCTGTAGAATATTACCACATTGAATGTCCTGACTTTTATAGAGATAATTTAGTAGCAAATGGTGCTGTTGTTGAATCATTTAAAAACCGCCAAGGCTCTTTAGGCGTTGTTTATACGTATAGTTCATCTGTTGGGGGTTGGGTACGTAGTATGAAGGGAGATAATTATCCTATTCCAACGGAACCTACAACCGCAATGATTTATGCTTAATTTTGGCTAAAAAAACTGATATATTGTAGTCTTATTGAATAAGACGGCAATATGTTATGGCGCGATTATTTTCGTGGACTGCTTCTTGGACGACGAATTATGCTCCACTTAGCAATATGGGTCGAGGACCTTGAAGGGTTGAGTAAATGTGAATTGCCCGATTTGAACGATGTCGACGATTATCCTGAAATCTTTAAGGCGGTAAATATGGACCGCGATGGAGTCAAGGTTCGTATGTCAGGCATGTTTGGAAATGCGACCTATGAACGGGTCTTAGGTATATGGACGGAAATTGAGTATAATGCGCGAGACAATCGACTTACTGAACGTATAAATCCGCAAGCGTTGTCGTGGGCTACATAATTCTTAAGCGTAAATCATCGCAGTTGTTGGATTATATGGTACCGGATGAATGCTTTCCTCTGTATTACGTATCCACCCCTTGATAGATTTGTCAAAACTATAAACAACGCCTGAGGATCCTTGACGATTCTTAAATGATTCGACTGTTGCTCCGTTTGCTACTAGATTATCCGTGAAGAAGTTTGGGCACTCAATGTGGTAATACTCTACAGGTTCGCCTACTCCGTACTGTTGAACTCCGCTGTTGTGGGTCGCCAAGAACTTCGGAATCTGCCAAATGCCACGGGCATCCTGAATAGCGTGTCTGGCTGATAAAGAAATATTTCTTGGCGGACAGTTTTTACCTAGCGCGCCCTTAGCAATGTGGAAAGGCGCAGTCTCTTCGTTTGTATTAGCAAAACGGCATTTGAAGACTTTAACTATTACGCTACGACCATCCTTCGTAATAGCCTTATCACCATCTTTAAACGTTTCTACTGCCTTCTCACCTTTGGGAGTAAGGATCATTGTTCCCTTAGTGAAGCAGGGAGCGCCGCCACCAGCAAGGATAGCAAATGTGGCGGTGTTTCCTGTAGGAATTGGATCTGTAGGATAGTTTAAACTCCATGGAGGACTAGCACCTATAAAATTCCAATTAACTTTATCTATACTATAAAATAAACTTGTATAGGTATTAAGATGATTTGGTAGTTCAGAACTTAAGGTATTAAAAGGAGAATCAACATTTACATAATCGCTAATAGTAAGAGTAAATGTAGAGGGAAGCGGGGTCGTAAATGAAGTATTATTCGTATAATAATGCCCATTTAACCAAATGCCGAAATAAAATGTGCCTGAAATAGAGCCTGATACACCTGTAAGTGAAATACTTGTTGCATTTACCGCTAAGGTTGTTGGCGTTGTGTATACGAATGACACCATTTATATATTATATGAATATTTTGTTTAAAAATCGTACAACGTGTGCGGTTTTTGAATAAAATCTTCGGGCTGTAGTCCAATGTGTTCAAATATAATACTTTATAATAACGACACCCGTGCCACCCTTAATACCTGAAGCGTAACTATTGACTGTTGCACCCGTACCAGATCCGCCCTTGCCAATATTTGGCGTCGTAACGCCGGTTGCCACAATATTTGGCGTTCCACTAGGACCGCCAGGACAGTATGCTCCCGAAAAATTGGGTCCAACCAAACCACCGGCGCCTCCACTTCCAGGTGTGCTGGAGAGTCCTTGTCCTCCTCCGCCACCTGCACCAGCTCCTCCATATCCACCAATCAAATTGGTCGTGGTTGTTTGTCCTCTTCCACCGTTATTGTAACCATCTGTATTGCTTGTGAGAACACGCGACGGCTGTCCTCCAGATCCACCCTCTGTTGTAACTACATCAAATGTAGAGTCACCACCCTTTGTACCTGCTGCTTCTGAGTTTGGACCACCAACACCGCCGGCACCTCCATCTCCAACAATGACTGTATATGGGGTACGAGGCACAACTGAATAGAAACTTGTAGCAGTTAAACTGCCATTCACCGCACCGGCTGCGCCACCACCACCGCCTCCACTGACATTATCCATGTATGACGGTACAAGACTGAAGGCAGGATATCCAAAGTTTGTCACTGTAGGTAAAGGACTTGAGAGATTGTATACAAGTTCATATGCTGAATACCATTTCTGTGATGCAAACGATGTGCCCGTAGGTTGTAAATCGGCACTTGTCGTACATTGTATCGGGTCAGTGAATGTTACATTACCAATGGTGGCACCATTATACATCCGCCCATTTGTATAATTACCAGCTGTAGCACCATTATAAATCCAGTAACCACTTGCCGGCGGTGTAGACTGAACGGGGACTGTACCTAGGACATTTATCTTGGAATACGCCGCGCCACCACCACCACCTCCAGCCACACATAGATACTGAACGTAACGTACATTGGCGGGTGCGGTCCATGTTGTTGAACCAGGATCAGAGAATGTTACTGTTACTTGTGATGAAGTTGTAGCAACAGGGACTATATTTGAGGGGTCACCCGTTTGGGGCACATTGTTTATAGCCCGAATAGCAACGTTATATGTGGTTGTAGAAGTCAGCGATGATATAGTAATGGGCGATACTGCGTCTGTAGGTGAAAGCGCAGTGAATGTAGCACCTCCGTCTAGCGAGTATTCGTAGTTCGTAATTGTACCAAAAGAAGCCGGAGCAGTGAATGTAACAATAAACGATGTTGTTAGTGGATTTATTCCTGTAATTCTTGGAGCAGAGGATGAAGGCGTTGTTGTTGTAATGCTATTTGAAGCAGACGACGCTACTGAATCTCCAACAGTATTTGTTGCCACAACCGTAAATGTATATGATGTGTTGTTTGCCAAGTAGGGTACAATAATCGGCGAAGAAGTTCCAGTTGCTGTAAATCCGCCTGGGGACGATGTTACAGTGTATAGTGTAATTGCTGCTCCGCCATTATTTGCCGGTGGTGTGAAACTGACGGTTGCCTGGGCGTTACCTCCAACCGCCGAAACAGCCGTTGGCGGGTCGGGAACTGTATTTGATGGCGCACCTGGTACTAAATTATTCACACTTGTAATATAACTTTGTTGCTCAGCCACTGTTGTTTCAACCTGTCCTGCCGCCATAGATACACGAATATTCTCATCTGGGGCACCACTACGACGCCCACCCTCCAGTAGAACCCAGCTTTTTAAATTATCTTGTAGGGTTTGAAGTTGTATTACCTTATCAGCGTATATTGTACGCCGGCGCTTTAGAGCCGTTAAATCAGATGCATCGCGCCCCGTATTTGACATTCTTCTATTTTTAGGGCTAGGTTAAAGAAAAAATGACGTTCGGTTAATTTATTTTGAAAATAAACAAACCTACATTATGAATAAGATGGAGAAGAATAAATCCTTTTCCCGTGATTATTTACAAAGTGTACCCAAAAAGCGAAAGCAGCAAATGCTTGACCTGATTACAAAGAAACTTCTAACAACAATCGAAGACCAGGCGTATATGGGAAAGACCTCCTATATGATAGAGAGTCGCGCCATTCAACACGAAAAGCACAACGCCAATCTTATGTATGTCACGGATGACGAAGTGCGCGCGGCAATTCAAGCAAAATGCCCCGATTGTAAAGTGACACTTGAAGAGACCTGGATTGATACAGGAGTAAATACTCGCACTCTTAAAAAAGGAATTCTTATCGACTGGTCCTAAGGCTTTGGTGCCGTCAACACTTGTATCACCTCGGGCGGGGTCACCTTATACTCTAATTTACACCATCCCGCCCCACGAACATTCTCGAATCCATACTTTCTGATGTATTCTAGAGTTTTCTTCTTCTCTATTTCCACTCCGCCGCGAACAATTTCTACAATCGAAACTGGCTTGTAGCGTTTCGTCCATATTGCCCCCTCCTCCGTCAGATGCTCGTCAAGGCGGCGTGATAGATTCTCCGAATATCCTACATAATATTTCCCCTGTTCTAATTGCCATACATAGACATATTCAGTTCCAAACGGAAAAATCGTCCCGCACATTGTTGTCTCAAAACACCGCTTGAGTTTTCGGAATTCTATCTCCGTTTCGTGAAGAACGTCCTCATTTTGTGGCGTAATCGCCGTTATCTTTTTCATATAATTTAGTTGATTATGTATATTTGTAACATTGACAAGAAGAGTATGAATTTGTTCGATGATAGATGCCATTATCAAACTCTTTACTAGGTGGATTTAAGTCAAAAAATTTGACGCCGATTTTTTGCTGAGTTGTGGAAGGCATAACTCACTATGGCTTCATTTGCGAAACTGATTCAAGAGAACCCTGAGAAGTACCCTGCGCGTATGGGACAGCCGTGGACCGAGGAGGAGATTGCCAAGCTAGCCGCCGAAGTTGCCGAGAAGAAGACGTTTGAAACGATTGCGAACGAACATCAGCGTACGGTTGGTGGTGTTGTTGCCTACCTCAAGAACATGGCGTACCACAACCATAAGGCAGGAAAGACGGTCGAGGAGATTGTTGAGATGACGGGTCTCAACGAGAAGCAGATTTTCAAGGCGATTGAGAAGCGTGAGACGCCCCTTTCCGAGAAGAAGGTACGTAAGGCGGAGAAGGCGGCGGCGGTTGCTGCTGCTGTTACTAGCTCAAGCAACTCCGCTGAGCTTGAGGCGCTCAAGTCTGACGTCAGTGAACTCAAGCAGAATATGAAGGATATTCTGGCGCTCCTGAAGTCAGCGGCGCCAAGCTCTTAAAATCGACCTTATACAAAATTGATTTGTTGTCCTCGGTTAAACTTTTTTTAACGACTTGTCTATACAGTTTGTATGGAAGATACTCAATATGAGTATTTAATGAATATAGCATCTGTATTATATATAGTATGCTATGTTCCTGAATTATACGCAAATTACAAAAACAAAAATGCGAATGTATGGAATCTACCAGAAAAAATTGTAATGCTTATTGCTACAATATTTGCTTTTGCGTATGCGCTTCTCAACGGTAATGAGGCATTGTTGATTAATTACGGACCTATTCTTGGACTTGATTTGATTGCGCTTCTTATGCGCGTATACTACGCGTCACGGAATCGCGCAAACGCTCACGTCCAGATGGTCGAGGCGGTTTGAGTTATATCAGCATTCCAATATATTATATAATTATGAGGAAAGCCACTGCTGGACTTTAACGCTTAGTCCAGGAATGCCTATGAAAGCATTCAGTTGCTGTGCGATACGCACATCATTCTTTTTGCTATTCAAATCATACTGATTCAGCACATTAATGAAATTGCTGTCGTTAATGTACTGTGTTGCGTTGCCAATAAGACGTGCTGCTTCTCCTGGGGATTTTGAACGTAGAGTTGGTACAACGTTCATTTATGCGGATTGCTCGGGCTGGGTTTCTAAGTTCAATTTTCTTTAATTAGGCAGGTTTTACGTCTGTTGGTCCTGCGTTTCTTCAGGAACGCGTCGGCGACGTAGTTAAGCAGTTTGATAATTATGCGTAAGTGCTTCGTACTTCTCCCACTGCCCCCAATCATCCGCCATATCCTTCAGTGTATTCATCCAGTTCGGAAAGCTTATCTTTATATCTTCAAGCTGATTGGTAAGCATTTCTTTCCTTTCCTCATCGTTTGTTTCTGACAACATACCTTCAATATTCTTCATTATTTGGCGATTTTCTTGAAGCCATTCCGCCCAGTTGCGCATGTGTGCTTCAGTCCACCTGCTCGGCTCTGAGGCTATTGGTACATCCACATGACACCTCAAACATTTGATATAATCCTTTTTTGAGTGGGGTGATGCGTCGATTATTCCATTAAAGCAAGCAACACACATAGAATGGCTACACTTTTTCAATAAAACTTGTTCCATTCTTGTCCCACTTTTATAGCATACACAGCATTCCCAATCAATTTGCTCTGGAGACTCCGCAGTCATCACAAGGGAATGCCTGTTTTGATGACTAGTTTACCTTCCGTCAATTTTTTAGGTGGCAATTTGATAGGGCGGAATACTAAACGGCAACTCTTTATCAAACGCAATACCGCCATCTAACTGAAACGCCAGTCCAAACACGCGCACCTGGACGCCCGCTGCCTTTGCGTTCTTGACTGCGTCACAATAAATCGGATCCAACTTATTGAGTTCCAACCCTCCGCCACAATCGTTGCGCGGTACAATAAACACTAGATACGCGGCTTGTGTGTCAGGTAGCTTCACTAGCTCTGCTAGTGTTTCGGCATGCTTTACTGCCCGTGGACTGACCGGCTCAGTCTTAGACTTACGAAATCCCTCTGGAAACACAGCCCGCCGTGTAGGTCTTTCTGCTATTGATACACTAATCATTGCATTTTTCACTTCAACATAGGTCTTTTTTCCGTCAGGGTTGGTTCCTACAAAGTCTAAGCGAGTATGCGTAGTAATTTTTACCTCTGATTTCCAAACTATATCCGTTGCGATCTTATCGAGTAGTTTCCCTGCTACCGCCTGGCTAATCATAGGATGTATGCCTACATAATATGTACCTGTTGAATCTGTTGATTCCGAAACTTGTGCGGTATAGGCGGTCTTCGCTTTTGAGCTGGTCGCCTTTGAAACATATATAATACGGTTTGGTGCGACTAAACCACAGCATCCTAGACCAGGTGTATGGCATAGTGCTAGTGTTCCGTCAGCAAGTTTAATATCGGCAACATAAGGGCTCTTGATGGACTTGGATGGACGATTAATAACTTCGGCGCGTTGTAGGGACGGTAGTGTATGAAGCATTTTGGGAATCGTGTTTGAACTACAGGGCGTTATCAATTTTTCTCTTACACCTTGAGTTTCTAACAGGGGCAAAATTGATATTTAATAATGAATGTGTTAAATCTAATAAATGGCATCTATGGTGCCTTATATGGAAAATTATTTCTATGTACGCTTTGCTAACGGTCTAATATTAGATAGTGAATTGATACCAATTGCACGTATAATTACTGAAAAGGGTATTCAGTTAAAGCCAAAAACGAAAGAAGAGATAAATCAAATTATAAATAATATTCGGATTGAACTTAATAAACCTAAACCGGCTCCTCCTCCAAAACACGGTTGTGGATGTTTGGTTAAAGAAGGTGAAACTATATCGTCTGGAGAGTGTTATTGTTGTGAGTTAAATAATTATAGCGATTAGATTTTCTGGATTTTTGAACTAAATCAAAATTGAATGCTTTATTTTTGATTTAGTTTATTGGCAAAATGTCTTTAGTCTATACACCTAACTATGGTTCTATCCCAAGTAAAAATATCCAATTTGCTATTTCAAATACAAAATTAGATAATATCCCTTTCACTGATTTTAATAAGAATGGTGCTTGGTTTATAGCATGTCTGCAAAAGTGGAGTTTTGGTGGAATGGCTGGACAGGAACAGGGAACTATTGGTCTTATAGATAATTATGGGCGTCTTTGGCAAGGTGGGGCAGGATCGCAGACAATACAGGGTGGTTATACTCTAGAATTCAAAAAGATGTCCGATGGTGTGGGTTGTGCAATGCCAGATGAGGTTATTGATATGCTTCTAAAGATAAAGACTAACTATTCGCATGGACCTGATGTTGCAACGAGTTATTCTAATTTCCTACTTTGTGCAGAACAAGCAATGGGATGGGCTCATCTCAAAATTCAACATGCTAAACTAAATACTGAGGTAGAAGAACTCAAAAAGAATGTGGAATATCTCTCAACTGAAAATCATAAGTTAACGAGCATTATTCATAAAAACCGCTGGAATATATTGTTTTAGAAGTTGGCTGGGTTTCTAACAAAATAAAAAAATTGAATGTTTAATTTTTAATTTGGTGGATGGCATAACCATATAATGAGTGTGCCAGTAGTATTAACTCGTGAGTATCTACAAGGGCTGCCTGAGGCGAATCGGCTAAAGAAGATTAAGGAGGAGGAGGATCGTAAGGCTAAGACAGTAACGGCGATTGTTGAATATTTCAGAGGGAGTGTGTTAGATGCTGCTTCCAAGGAGAAGACTTCTTATCTTGTTGAAGGGAGTAATATTGAGGAGTTGAGGAATATTAATTCTAATCACTGCGGTATGAATAATAATAATAATACCTATCAGTTTCGGCAAATGTTACAACGGAATATCTTTACAAATAAGTTCACCGATGAGGATGTTATTGCTGCATTTCAGGCAATTTTCCCTGATTGTAAAGTGACTTATGAAGAGCAGTGGGTTGGAACGGAGCGATATACGCAGGTACTAAAAACGGGTATTATGATTGATTGGTCCTGAGATTTCTAACAATTAATCACAAGAGCATTCGTAAAATAGATTTTTTATAATATCTGATTTGAACTGTGTCTTAATATGCGTTCTTAACTTATTTACAGCAGCATCAAATGAGAGCGTCGGCTCCTTCTTTTTCCACAAATCAATAGTACGTTCAAGGGTTCTTCCCTTCTTTTGTACACGCTCTTCGTCTTCATCAGATAGAGGGGCTGCGGCATATTCATTTACTTTTTCTAAATATAGTTCTGCAAATTCAGAGTCGCCCATAAGCCAGTATTCAAGATGAGGTGTATCATAATATTCTGATAGTCTATCACGAACTTCTGAAAATATATCATCAATACACATATGATATGGGCAGTCCTCCATTCTATATGCGTATATTTGCGATTTGGTTTTAAATAAATGGCATTAGACAAGATTAGACTACCGTCTAATTCCGTCTAAACCCTGGTTTTTACTATAATCTATAAATGTCGTTGCCTATTCATATATCCCGTGCTGTGTATAATCAATTTATGGTGGACTTAGACCTAATGCTTGTACAATGGATTATGAATAATCAAGTTGAATATGACGCGATTGGTGTAGTTGTTCATGGATTGTCACCAAGAATTAAAATTAATATGAGAGAGCATATAACTATGACAATCGGCAATCTATTAAATAACGAACATCCTATTATTTTAAAAAAAATTGTAGAAACAATTATGCAAACACTTGATGCGTCTATAATTTCACTGCTTACAATACGCCCTAAGAATTCATTTGCTCCCCATGAAATTAAAAACTATCTATATACCCAACTAATATGGCTATTAGATGTTGATATTCACTCTCCGTCAATATTGGGTGATTATATTGTAATTGATGATGAGAATGCACTAGAAGAGGAGCCTGAAGTTGATGAACCTGCTGTTGATTAAATAAACTATTATTTTCTACAAATTGAACATATACGTAAACTTGCTTCTTTTTCATATGTTGTATCTTCATCTATTTCATATTGTATCCATTCCAATCTATATTTTACAATGAGTGGATCTTCAAGCCATTTGGGATTATCATGATCTTCATCGTGTTCTTCTTCAATTTCATTTGAATATGGAAATACTGGTTGTGGTTTCTTTTCGCCATAATTACAACGTCTAAAACAATCTACGCATATTTTATGATCGCACTTTAACTGTTTTACGCCTTTTTTTGTTTCAAAGCAAATAGGACATTCTATATTATCAGTAAATTCTAAATTACCCCACATCATAGCACAGTTCATGCATGTTCCTCTATGGCAATGATAATACCATTCTGGTGCTATACAACGGCATACCAAATAATTAGGACATTTTTTAGGAGTACAATTATGCTCACATAATACATTTTTATAAAGTTCATATGTATTTTCATCTACTTGATTTAAACAATTACCATAACCATCACACGATGACATATTAACTAATAATGGATATTTCGTGTGAAATATCAATTTTTAGAATATAATGCGGCGATTAGTTCTTGCGTGTACGAAACCGTCTAGACTTTTTATTAGTTCTGGACTTTTTGTTAGTTCTTGCTCTATCACAGCATTCTTGAGGCACATTATAGCAAATACCTTCAAAATATGAACCACTACACTCGGCACATTCTGCTTCGGTCATTGGACAGTTTACCAAAAGCGGTGGTGCGGGTACGGGTGCGGGAGCAAGATTTTGACGAACATTTGGATGACCAGGTCGGCTAATAGCAGAAGGTGGTAATATTATAGTACCTCTAGCCGTATTGTGTTGTTTATGTACAGTATTTCCTGGTAACCCTGAAAGATACGATCCAATAATACTTGTTAAATTGCCGGGCATATAACGATTATTTCCGCTACTATTTTTATAAGGTATTCCTGCATTTCCTTTCAAGTGTTCGCTATTTGGACCGTGACCTCTGGGGGAACTACGATATCCTAATGCAATATTTAAGGCTGCTATATTTCGCGCAGGAGGTAGTAAATTTAAATCAGGTACATCCTTTTCAAGTTCAATACCTATATTTTTATAACCATGTAATAACTGTCTTACACATCTTGCTGCTATCCAAACATCAGCGCCACCATAATGAAATGATTGACGATTGCATTGTTCTCTTTGCTGTTGTAACTGTTCTATTTTTTTTCTATATTTTGAATCCATTGAATTTCCATCTATCGAACAGCTATTTGCTGCTAAAAACAATAAATTTAATAAATGTGCTCCATGAAAAATTTTATTTTTATAATCTTCTCCGTGCCAAGCACGTTTTGCGTCTAACGCATCGAGGTCTGCTGATAACTTTTTATATTCTAATAATCTATTATGTAAATTAAATACACGGTTATACCATTCTTGTCCAAAACGCATTTTTTCTTCTATTGATAATCTGTTAAACGCAGCCAAAGAAAATCCTGGATACATAATATTAAGCTCTCTTAATGTGAAAGGCATTTCTATTATAAATATATAAATTTAAGATGATAGCCATGTGTCTACCTGTGCCTTTAATCCAGGAACTCCATCAAACGCCCTTAATTGTTGAATTAGTCGGGCATCGTTTTTCCTACTATTAAAATCGTATTGATTTAGCAGATTTACAAGATTACTATCTGTAATATACCGCGGTGCGGATCCAATCAGCCGCATCGCTTCATGTGCCGGTTTAGCCCTTAGTCTCTGAACAATATTCAGTGATCCACCGCTCATTCGTCTTGTCTTACGAGTTTGTCGGGTGCGATATTTGCGTGTGAATTTTGTATTTGGCATTTATTCTAAATATAAATAATATTATTATATGTTTATTAAATGTCTGGCTTTCTAACAAATCAAAAAATTGAGGTATTTATTTTTGATTAATTTAAGGAACATTCACAAATAAATAAATAATAGACCATGGAGCAACTTTATGTGCTCCAGTGCGAAAAGGGAAAATACTATGTTGGAAAAACAACGGATGTGATGAAACGCTTTGAAGAGCATAAGTCAGGCAAAGGTTCAGCGTGGACTAGCAAATACAAACCAACCAAGATGCTAGAATGTAGAGCTCTTACAAGCGACCACGATGAAAATAATGTAACTAAAGACTATATGAAAAAATACGGTATAGAACATGTGCGAGGAGGAAGCTATGCTCAGGTAGTTCTTTCACCAGAGGTTATTTCCGTATTACAGCAAGAATTTCTAGGTAATGCGGATGTATGCTACAAGTGTAAACTAGCCGGTCACTTCGCTACAAAGTGTCCTAATGTTGAACGAGAGGCACCAAAGACGACAAAAAAGAAGGCAGAGCCAGAACCTGTTGCAGAAGAATGGGGTTGTGAATATTGTGATAGAACATTTACAACAAAGTATGGCTGTATGATTCATGAGCGTTCGTGTAAAAAGACCGCTGAAGTAGAAGATGAGTCTAAAAAGACTGGTAAGTGCTATAAGTGCGGTCGTCCAGGTCACTATTCACCAGATTGCTATGCTAAGACCCACGTTGACGGACACAGTATTTAATATCGCTATATATAATTTATCAATTTTTGTTAAATATCGCCCCGTTTTGGGCGGTTTTTCGGCAAATTTGAAACAAAATTGACAGCGTGACGGCGAGACCAAGTTTTAACCATCTACCTTGGCAAATGTCTCTATCTGCCTTTTCCCCTGCTATGACTGCTGTTGCGCTACTCTCCACGCTGAGCTGGAGCGGTTTCATTGTATCTGGATTTATGCTATGGGCGACCGGTAACACGAACGGCGGCTACTCGATGGTCGGTATTGCCATCTGCCTGCCCGCTGTTATTGCCGCTCTACTTCCCCTATTTGCCCGTAACTCTTCTGCTAACTCCGCAGTTGTATCAGCTCCTATGTCTCCTCAGATGACCGCACTTGCATTCCTCAGTGTCCTCAGCTGGCTTGGCTTCATCGTTGCCGGCTTCATGCTATGGGCGACCGGTAACACGAACGGCGGCTACTCGATGGTCGGCATTGCTATCTGCCTGCCCGCGGTTATTGCCGCAATTGTTGCTCTAGTCCACGGTCGCTCGGTACCTCCTGCCGCCGTATCAGCGGGTGCTGCCGCACCAGTTGTTGATTCCGGTGTGGTTGTGAATGCGGCGGTACCTAATTAAATGCTAAAAATAATAATTCTAAAACGTTGTTTTATTCTGGCAATAGTGCCTCAAACCGTTTGCGTGCAGCAGCCGCTGCCAACTCTCTTTTTGTTTTTGTTGTATCAACGGCTCCTCCTAGTACATAGCCTGGAGTAGTAGGCTCATTTACCGGCTCTGGCTCTGGCTCTTGTACTGGTGGTGGAGGCGGTGGAGGCGGCGGCAAGTCCAAGGGCGGCAGTAGTTCTAGTTCCAATTCGCAATTACGAATACATAGTGGCTCCGCATCTTTTGCCGGTTTCGTAGCGGCAATATTCACTAGAAACATATGTCCTGCCGTTGCGCCATCATCAACAACCCACAGAGGCAATGTAAGCCCATCCATAATACACGCGTAATGCTCGAAGGCATTTCGTAGATACTCCTGTGGGTCCGTTGCTCTGATATGGTCCGATGTATGCGGCTGAATCGTTAAACCCGTACACATTGATGGCTGAAAACGCGTCACCTCTACAGTGTCGTCGCATTCTAAAATATTATACATCCACTGCGGCACATAGATTGTATCGTCGTTATTTTTATTATGATGCGGCATATGGGCTAGACCGACGGCGGTCTGCTCTACACTATTTGTAAGTCATAGTATAGTAGGGACACCTACCTCCGAATGTGTTACCCAGTATTCAAACATACGTGGAGGTAGCCACAATTTATCCGAACATTCATATTCAGAGATTTGGCTGTCACTCAGATGTTCTAGATATAGAATCGGTAAGATATGCATTGTGGTGGTGGATGTACTTTAAGGCAAGGGTCTTCATTTTTTTTATAAGAAAAATTGAGTAGGTTGTTTATTCTTTTTCAGTAATCACCATAGATGAATATTGAAAAGCATATTGATGACCTAGAGAAGACGCTAATGCGGCTTGAGTCCCACTACAGCCAGTCCAACCCCGTGGATGTCCTAGAGATACGTGCGTTGAAAAAGGAGATTGCTCGGCTGAAGGAGATGTTGGTGGAGGGGAAGGGGAAGACAAAATGATTTATTGCTTCGTTACTTCACTAGCATTTACCGTTCGACTGTCCGACAGCACCACTTTGGAAGGAACTCCATCCTTAGAGAACTCAAGCGACTTTACCGTAAACACTGAGGTCTCATATACGATCGAATCATTTACAAACAGAACTTTTTGATTAGAATCTATTGCAGGTTCCTCATAACGCGCTCTATAAGTTACATCCGCCGGCAGAGTTTGGCTATTAGCATATACAGGAAGTACATGGAAGTTTTGGTCAGTGCGAAGTCCCTTGCTTGGACTTACACTCACAGATAGTCCAACGGTATTGTATGGAATCCCTGCTCCAGTATTATCAAGTACGACACGGTGTTCAGCAGTAAGATTATCTCTTTCAACATGGTGGGTGACAATCAGTCGCGTTCCTAGTTCATAATTACTAGTACCATCATCCTTTCTGAATGCATCAGTCCTTTTAGGCGTTCCAAGCAGTTCGGTAAGTTTTGCAAAGCACTCTTCTTTTGTATTAAAGGGTCCGATATCACGAATATCACGGCTGCCGGATAGTTGTGCCTCAGCTGGAACATTTGCCATAGCCTCTTCGTGAAGATCCGCAATACA
>Ga0208868_1000111_pt1 | contig 18619 bp, 21 predicted proteins | sample CryBogCBE23Oct07_FD_184583 | JGI IMG/M metagenome (GOLD analysis project Ga0208868, IMG submission 184583) | Freshwater microbial communities from Crystal Bog, Wisconsin, USA - CBE23Oct07 (SPAdes) (version 2) | ecosystem: Environmental > Aquatic > Freshwater > Lake | place: Crystal Bog... | reverse complement strand
CTCGTTACGAAATTATCAAATACAAAAAAGACAGGTGTTTGAGTAGATTTTTCGATTGAAAGCATAATGTTTTATGTTGAAAGAGAATAAATCAATCAAAGGCTTGTATTTGAAGTAGTTGAGAATTGCAGTAGAGTTCTATTGCAAAATCTGGGTTAAAAGGTTACACCACTACTGCGTTTTTTAATTCATGGCTTATGTCTATTAGTAAAGAAGCGATTCTCGCCGAAGTGTCAAGCTACGATATCCTATCTTTTTATCTACAGCCCTATCACAATACAGGTCGATTGACAGCAGGTAAAAGTATTTGCAACCCCTTTATAGCCGACAAACAACAAACGCCATCCTTCAATATCTTTCCTTCACTTCCTAGTCATGAATGGAAGTACAAAGATTTTGCTACCGATGAAGATGGCAGTTGTTTCGATTTGGTCAGTAATCTTTTCAAGCTTTCCTTTCCTGAGGCGCTCTCAAAAATCAATTCAGATTTTGCCCTATCACTTGAAACGAATTTTACTCCTACTAGTACACTAGATGCTAAACCAACTATTACCCCAAACATAAAGCCTATACAAAAAGTAATCATTGCTAAAACAGTTTCCCAACTAGAAATCCCTGTAATAAAATTTACCCTGAAAAAGAAGCCATTAACCTCCCCTGAGTTGGCTTACTGGCAACAATTTGGTATCACCGCAGAAATATTAGCAAGGTTCAATGTCATAAGTGTGGATGAAATAAATACTGAAAGCAAAGACGGTAAACCATACACCATAAAAAGCTCTCCCGAAAAATTCATCTTTGCTTATGCCAATGATACCTGGTTAAAGCTCTACAAACCATTAGACGAAAAACGCTATCGCTTTCAGTTCGTCGGCAACAAAGAACCCAATTACATTTTCGGGTGGCTACAGTTGCCACCCACTGCTGACCTGCTAATCATTACCGGCGGCGAAAAAGATGCAATGTCTCTTACTTCTCACGGCTTCAATGCAATTACACTCAATAGTGAAACTGCCAACCTCGAAAAAGACATAGCGGCTAAACTAAAACTTCGTTTCAAAAAGATTGCAGTACTCTACGACAACGATGCTACTGGCATTAAGCAATCCTTTCTCTTAGCCACAACCCACGAACTTCACCTTGCCACCCTACCTATAATACCCAATAACGGAAAAGATGTCTCTGACTTTTTTGCCAACAGTGGCAAAATTGATGTCCTGAACAAGCTACTGGAAGTAATAACGATTCCAAAATCAGAAGTGGTAACACCTGGTCCAGAGAAAGTCGTTTACAATGCAGTGGAGTTGATGGCTACTGGCAACATGGAGCCACAATACCTTATGTCGCCTATTCTGCCCCAAAAGGGCACTGCCGTATTAGCTGGTAAACCCGATACTGGCAAAAGTCAGTTTGCTAGGCAATTGTGTATTCAAATAGCTTGTGGACTAACCAATTTTCTCAACTTTACCATAACACCTATTTACAACCGAGCCATTTATGTTGCTACCGAGGATAATATGGAAGCTACTAGGTATTTGATGAATAAACAAATGAAAGGACTTAACCAAGAACCCAAAGAAAACTTACGTTTTATTTTCGGCGACACTATGGAACAGGAAGAAGTTTTGTCCGAGCTTGATATCCAATTAAAAGAAGCCCCAGCAGATCTGGTGGTGGTAGATAGCTTTGGCGACATTTTCAAAGGTGGTGACAACAACAATAATATGGCAATGCGCAATACGGTTAAAACCTTCGATAAAATAGCCAAGCAGCACAACTGCCTAATTCTTTTTGTACACCACATCAACAAAGGCGCATACCGCCAAGCACCCGGACAAGAACACATTCAGGGCGGCGCGGGTCTCATGCAAAAAGTACGCTTAGGTATTCAATTGTCCGAGGGTGAAGACAATACAAGATATTTCACTGTAGTTAAAGGTAACTATTGCCCTCGTGAGTACAAACAAAACTCCATCATTTTAGACTTTTCCGAAGAGACATTCCTATTTACCAATACAGGTAAACTAGTAGCTACTTCCGATTTAGGCACACCAGTTGATACTGGCAAAAAAGAAGAAAAGTATTCAGAACTAGCTCTTTTGGCTGATGAAATATTTGGCAGCAAAATTCTCTCTTACAGCAGCTTTGTAAAAAGTTATTCCGACATCACGGGTAAAAGTGTTGCTACTGCCAAGCGGGCACATGTAAACCTAAAAAAGTTAGACTTTATTGTTGACTGCAATGGCAGCTACCGCTTAACCAATCCAATTACCGATACCTATTCTGGCGAATATGATACCCCATTTTAAAAGTTTAGTATCATGGTATCATGGTATCATTTGCCTTAGGGGTTTGATACCATGATACTTGATACCAAGTCAGATATTAAGTGTATTATTAGAGGTAGCTGTCACTTGACCAATCCCATGACCGACACTTATTCTGGTGAAAATGATACCCCATTTTAAAAGTTTGGTATCATGGTATCATGGTATCATTTGCCTTAGGGGTTTGATACCATGATACTTGATACCAAGTCAAATAAAAACTGTATTTGACTAAATCTACTGCCGACACCTACTCAGGTCTAGATGATACCAAGAAGATCTCTTGTCTTATATCCAATATTAAACCATATTTTCATAATTGAATCAAAATAATCTAGGATAATTGTGGCAATATTTTACATTTAGTAATGTTCCAACAAACGCAGTCTTGTCAGATCACCCACTTATCAAAGTAACTAATGTCACACTTGTTTTCAGATCCTACTGATAATTTTGTAATTAATTTTAAATAACAATGAATTATTTAGCAGCACTACTATTAAACAAATGCCCAAGATGCAGAAAGGGTGATATTTATTGCAATAAATCGACTTACAAAAAAGGGTTTATGAAAATGTATGTCAACTGCCCTACTTGTAGCCAACCAACCGAAATTGAAGTAGGCTTTTATGTAGGCACTGGCTATGTTAGCTATGCGCTCACGGTGGCAATTTCTGTTGCTACTTTTATAGCTTGGTGGGTGTTGATAGGTATTTCGATAGATGATAATCGGGTGTTTTGGTGGCTAGGTCTCAATGGTGTTTTGTTAGTGCTTTTACTGCCTTGGCTGATGCGACTATCTAGAACTATTTGGCTTTCTTTTTTTGTGCATTATAACCCTAATTGGCAAAGTGAAAAACCTAAAGTTACAGATAGAGTTATCAAGGAGCAAATGGAAATTGTAGTTTAAATAATAAAAAAAGTTGTTGTAAATAAAATCAAGGGATATGGCAGAGTCATTTTCAACAATCATTAACAGTGAAACACCCACCTTAGTAGATTTTTTTGCAGAGTGGTGTGGACCTTGTAGGTTAATGAAACCAATTTTAGAAGATTTAAAAACTAAAATAGGCGATAAAGCAAAAATCATAAAGATTGATGTAGATAAAAATCCGCAAGTAGCAAGCATGTATCAAATACAAGGAGTTCCAACCCTCATTATTTTTAAAAAAGGGAAAATTGTATGGAGACAATCAGGTGTTGTTTCTGCCAATAATCTTCAACAAATAATTAATCAACATAAACAGAACTAAATGAGACAAATGGTATCAATAGCTATAGTTGCATTTCTATTCTACAGTTGCACTGACGGACAATCAAACTTGACAGCTAAAACAGAACTTTCCGCACTTGAATTTGGAAATAAAATAAAGGAAATACCTAATGCCACAGTTGTAGATGTGCGCACACCTGAAGAGTTTTCGAAAGATCATATTGTAAATGCAAAGAATTATGATTGGAGAGGCGAAGTTTTTGAAAAGCAAATCGAAACGATAGATAAATCAAAGCCTGTTTTTGTATATTGTTTGAGTGGAAGCAGAAGTGCAGCAGCAGCAAGACAAATGCGTTCAGAAGGGTTTAAAACGGTGTATGAATTGCAAGGGGGTATCATGAAATGGCGAGGGGCTAATCTTCCAGAAACAACAGATAGTGCAATCACTCAAAAAGGGATGAGCCAAAAACAATTTGAAGCACTACTTAATTCCGATAAATTAGTGCTGATTGATTTTTATGCTGATTGGTGCGAACCTTGCAAAAAAATGAAACCATACCTCGAAGAAATTACTAAAGATATGGCGACTAAAGTTTCGGTAATACGTATTAACGCCGACGACAACCAAAACCTTTACAAAACCTTGAAAATTGATGTACTCCCTGTTTTAAAGCTCTATAAAAGCCATGCCCTCATTTGGTCAAATATTGGCTTCATAGAAAAAAAGGAAGTTGTAAAGCATCTGCAATAAAGAACCTTTTCCAACACAGGTATTTCGACAACTCTGCCAAAGTAACTTAAGTTACAAACAATCGCCTTCAATCTTCATTTCTTTGCTTTAAACAAATAAGTAACAATGAAATATGTAGTAATAGGTGCTGTTGCTGGTGGTGCAAGCACAGCCGCGCGTTTGAGAAGAATGGATGAAAAAGCAAAAATCATCATGTTTGAAAGGGGCGAATATGTTTCGTATGCCAATTGTGGATTGCCTTATTACATAGGCAATGTAATCAAGGAAAGAAACAAATTATTTGTTCAAACAGCAGCGGGTTTCAATAGTCGGTTTAATATTGATGTTCGGGTTCGAAATGAAGTAGTAGCGATTGATGCAGACCAAAAAAAAGTATCTGTACGAGACTTGAATACAGGTAGGGAATATGAGGAATATTACGACAAATTGGTTTTATCCCCTGGTGCCGAGCCTGTCCGCCCTCCCTTACCAGGCATTCAACTAGAAGGAATATTTACACTTCGCAATGTTGTTGATACCGATTATATAAAAAGCTATGTGTCAAAAGGGACTACCAAAAAAGCAGTGGTTATTGGGGCAGGTTTCATAGGGCTTGAAATGGCTGAAAACTTACATGACCTAGGCATTGAAGTAACAATTATAGAGATGGGTAACCAGATTCTTGCACCTGTTGACTATCCTATTGCCGCAATCATCCAACAACACATACGTTCCAAGGGAGTAACCCTAAGATTAAGTACAACTGTTTCAGGTTTTGAAAATACTAAGGGGCAATTAAAAGTATTATTAAAAGATGACACAGGTATCGATGCGGATATTGTTATACTATCTATTGGGGTTCGTCCCGATACCAAATTAGCAGTAGCGGCAGGTTTGCAAATTGGTAATGCAAAAGGCATACTGGTAAATGAATATTTGCAAACTTCAAATCCAGACATTTATGCTGTAGGTGATGCAATAGAGTTTGCCAATCCTATTTCCAATCAATCTATCATCACTTACTTAGCTGGTCCTGCCAACAAGCAAGGGAGGATTTGTGCCGACAATATTGTATTAGGCAATGTGAAAAAGTATGAAGGGTCGATAAATACGGCCATAGTAAAAGTGTTTGATATGGTGGTAGGTACTACTGGTGTTGCTTCTAAACATTTGCAGGCATTATCGATACCACATAAGGTTTCCACCACACACAGTGGCTCTCATGCTGGCTATTATCCTGGTGCTAATCAAATGTCTATTCAAATTGCTTTTTCGCCAGAATATGGGAGACTTTATTCTGCTCAAATAGCCGGATTTGATGGGGTTGATAAAAGATTGGATGTATTTGCAGTTGTCATTCAAAACAAAGGAACTATTTATGACCTTTTGGAGTTTGAACACGCTTATGCCCCACCATTTTCTTCAGCAAAAGATCCAGTTAATATGGCTGGCTTTGTTGCGGAAAATATATCACTAGGCATCCTAAAAGTAGCTTATTGGGATGGTGCGAATGAGGCAGAGGAAGGAGACATATTAATAGATGTACGTACAGAAAAAGAGTTTGAAGCAGGAACAATTACAGGAGCCATAAATATTCCCCTTGATGAATTAAGAAGTCGGTTGAGTGAAATACCGAGCAATAAAAAGGTTTTTATCTTTTGTCAGGTAGGGTTAAGAGGTTATCTAGCACAAAGGATATTGGTTCAGAATAATTACAATCAAGTATTCAATATTTCTGGTGGATATTTTTTATGGAATACAATCAATAAGGAGAAGTTATTAATTGGTTCAAGTAGTTTAATGAAATAATTTGAAAATTTAAAATATAGAAGTATGGAAAAGATTAAATCAATGTTGAACAATCCAATCGTAAGCATCTTAGATGTAAGAAATCCAATGGAATTTGAAATGGAAAGAATTGAGGAATCCATAAATATACCACTTGGAGAATTGATGAATAGAATTGAAGAAGTAAAAAAACTACCTAAACCAATTATTATACACTGCCTTTCGGGAGGGAGAAGTGCTGCTGCGGTGAATTTACTAATCCAAGCTGGTATTGAAGATGTATATAATGGCGGAGGCTTAGACACTATGAAAAATATGATGTATGGAAAAGTTTAATTTAAAATTGTGGGTAATCAAAAACAAAGATTACTTCTATGGTGCTTTAGTTGGTGCAATTGCTGGCTACTTTTATTGGAAGTTTGTAGGCTGTAGCAGTGGGCATTGTATGATTAGTTCCAAGCCACTAAACAGCATGCTTTATTTTGCTTTTTCTGGAATGATTATCACAAGTGCATTTAGGTAGTAAGAAAAGTGGTAAATTGTAAATTATAAGATTTATATAGTAGGTTATAACTTATAATTAAAAAGCTTTTTTAACTATAACTCCTTTTACGTTCTTTAAGTTGGTTGCAGTACTATTATTCGTTTAAATTGTTTTATAGACTAAAGTAAAGGCTACAGACAAACTTTCTTCTTTCTTTAGTCTTTGTGTTAAGTTAGCCTAATAACTTATTTTAAAAAGATAGGCTAAGCCTCATCCCGAAATCTCAGAGATTTCAGGATGCGACTTAGCAAAATTTCCCACCCTATTAAACATTACTTTACTTGTAGTCTTACATGAAAATTCATTCACAAACCTTCAAAAGCTGCAAGTAGTTAAGTATTTCCACGACTTCCCTAAATATTGTCTTCCAATCGAAATGTGTTGCCATGACTTCTCCAAGTATTGGCAATACTTAAGGAAGTGTGTACAAGACTAATTGAACCGCTGTAAATTCTTGCTTTGAAATGATAAGTACCATTGATTATTGTCACAGTGATCGGAATAAGACATCTGTAATTTTGCATAAAAGTGTTATTGCAAAAATTATAATTATTCTTATCAATAAATCTTCCGCATTGTCCAGTACAATTAATAATGCTGTCGGGACATTCGGAATGAACCTGTTAAAAAACCATGATTGCTAACATCAACTTGACCAAGCTTTAACCCAGATTTTGCAGTAGTCTCGTTACGAAATTATCAAATACAAAAAAGACAGGTGTTTGAGTAGATTTTTCGATTGAAAGCATAATATTTTATGTTGAAAGAGAATAAATCAATCAAAAGCTTGTATTTGAAGTAGTTGAGAATTGCAGTAGAGTTCTATTGCAAAATCTGGGTTTATACTACAAATTTTTTAATTAATTTTTACCAAGTTCTTTTGTTCATCTAAAGCATCAAAAACAAATACGCCTTCCACTTTCTTCTCTTTTTCTTTACTATACATTTGTTCAGCAACTATAATTTAATTTTGAACATTTGTTCATAATAAATATATATTTGCAAAATAATTTTTGTGTTTGAATTTAGTAATTAGCATTATGCCCAGGCCTAAAAGAATGAGAAATATTGATAATCCACCAATTATGGAAGGGTTTAAGCCTTTTGGCATTCCGATTACAGATTTGGAACCTGTGATATTATTGTATGAGGAATATGAATCAATAAGGCTTGCAGATTATGAGGGATTGACACAAGTTCAGGCGGCTGAGCGTATGCAAATTTCGAGACCGACTTTTACCCGTGTTTATGAAAAAGCAAGAAGGAGTATCGCACAGGCTTTTGTAGAAGGGAAAGCCATATTTATTGAAGGCGGGAATTATCATACAGAAGACAACTGGTACAGGTGTGATGATTGTTTGAAACTAATCATCAGTCCAAAGAATAAAAAGACTTGCGTTTACTGCAGCTCTCAAAAATTAAGAAAACTTAACACAAACAAATAATCAATGGAACATCAATGTAAAGATAGCGGAGCTTGTATTTGTGTAAAATGTGACACTAAGATTGCACATAAAAGTGGCAACCCTTGTAGGAAGCAGCTTTGCCCAAATTGCGGGCAACCCATGTTGAAAGAAAATAATTATCATCATAAATTATATTTAAAAATAAAAGGAGGAAATGAAAATGAGAGTAGCAGTACCAACACGAAACAATGAATTGGACAACCATTTCGGACATTGTGAATCTTATACCTTGTTTACAATTAATGAGGATAAGGAAATTGAGTTGGTAGAGACATTGCCATCGCCAAAAGGTTGTGGTTGCAAGTCAAACATAATACCAATACTCAAGGAAAAAGGAGTGACTGTAATGCTTGCGGGCAATATGGGAGATGGCGCACTGTTTAATCTACGTAGAAATGGTATTACCACCTATCGTGGATGTAGTGGTAACGCAACAGAAGTCGTTAAAATGTATTTGAAAGATGCAATTGTAGATTCGGGCTTATCCTGTGTAAATCATGGTGAAGAGGAAGTGCATGAATGTGGTCATCACCAATAATTCATTGATAAAAGATGAAATTAGTTACGTTAATAGACAATTATGTAGAAAAAGCATCTTTGTATGCTGAACATGGACTTTCAATATTAATTGATACGGGCATTGTCAAGATATTGTTTGATACTGGTCAGTCTGACAACTTTATTCATAATGCCGAAGTACTAGGGATAGATTTAATGGAAATTGATTTTGTTGTTTTATCACATGGTCATTATGACCATACAGGTGGGTTGTACCCTTTTTTACTATTGAACAAAAAGGCAAAGGTTATTTGTAAGAAAGAGATTTTTATTCCAAAGTTCAATAGGAATGACAAGTTCATAGGATTGAAATATGATAATGACTTGTTGGAAGGCAGGATTGATTATATAGATGCCATTACTGAAATTGCCGATAATATTTTTATAATGCCTGAAATACCTATCTCCCATACTATTGATACACATTTTAACAACTTGAAAGTTAGTAAAGGAGATATTGAAGTTCAGGATGAGATGGAAGACGAATTATTTATTGTCATAAAACATACTGATAAAATAAATATTTTGACTGCCTGTTCGCATCGAGGTATCAGCAATATCTGTAAAACTGCAACTGATTATTTCAATCTACCATTCAATTTAATTTTAGGGGGATTCCATTTAAAAGAATGCGTATGGGAGCAATATCATTTTGTTGTTAATTATCTAAATAGGATAAAACCGTCGTTAATTGGTACTTGTCATTGTACTGGTATAAAAATGTTTACCAATATGAAAAGGGATATAAATTTTCCTTTATTCTATAATCATACTGGGTATGAAATAGAATTATGAGTAATTAATCCTAATGTTTAATATGTGTTTTGGACGTTTCAAATCTTCAAATAAAATCTTATGGCAATTTTAATCTGATATGTGACAATTAGCACACAAGCCCTGAGTCATATCGTTTTACTTTGTTTCAAATTAAAAAGATATGTCTAGAGTAGTAGTTTTAGGTGCTGGCATTGCGGGTCATACTGCCGCATCTTATCTTCAAAAGTATCTAGCTAAAGAACATAGTGTGATAGTTATTTCACCAACACCTACTTACCAATGGATACCCTCTAATATTTGGGTTGGAGTGGGACGTATGACACCAGAAGAAATTAAATTTGATTTAAGACCTCTTTACAAAAAGTGGGGTATTGAATTCATTCAGGCAAAAGCGCAAACCTTTTATCCCGAAGGAAATAACGAAATTCAAGCTGGTTTTGTAGAAGTTGAATATACTTCGAAAGAAAAACTTGGTGAGAAGTTAAGAGTGCCATACGACTATCTTATTAATGCCACAGGTCCCAAACTAAACTTTGAAGCTACCGAGGGATTGCAACCAGGTAATGGAAACATTGCTTCTGTTTGTACTTACTCGCATGCAACCGAGGCTTGGCATTTATTTAAAGAGAAGCTGGATAAAATGAAAAAAGGGGAGAAGCAAACATTTGTCATTGGCACGGGTCACCCAACGGCTACTTGTCAGGGTGCTGCTTTTGAATATATTTTAAATGTAGATTTTGAAATTAAAAGACGTGGTTTACAAGATAAAGCAGAAGTAATATGGATAACGAATGAGTATGAATTGGGCGACTTTGGCATGGGTGGAGCTTTTATACAAAAAGGGGGCTTTATTTCAAATACAAAACTGTTTGCAGAGTCTTATTTTGTAGAAAGAAACATCAATTGGATAAAAAGAGCTGGTGTAAAGAAAATAGATCATAACAAAATTTATTATGAAACTCTTGATGGAGAATATTTAGAACAACACTATGATTTTGCTATGCTTATCCCCGGTTTTGCAGGACATGGATTTAAAGCCTTCGACAAAGAAGGTGCAGATATCACCACAAAATTATTCGCACCTAATGGACTAATGAAAGTTGATGCTGACTATTCCCAAAAGCCCTTTGAAAATTGGTCTATTAATGATTGGCCTGAGACTTATCAAAATCCTTCCTATCAAAATATTTTTGCACCAGGAATAGCCTTTGCGCCACCTCATTCTATTTCTAAACCAATGACCAGCAAAAATGGTACACCAATATTCGCTTCTGCACCTCGTACAGGAATGCCTTCTGGTGTAATGGGCAAGGTAACAGCAGAAAACATTGTTGAATGGATTAAAACTGGCAATCCAGTTATTAAACATCGAGCATCGATGGGCAAAATGGGGGCTGCCTGCATTGTATCTGCTGGCTTTGGAATGAGTAAAGGAACGGCTGCAACTATGACTGTTAGCCCAGTGGTTCCAGATTGGGAAAAATTTCCAGAATGGGGAAGAGACATAAAAACAACTATGGGTGAACCAGGACTAGCAGGACACTGGCTCAAATGGCTGATGCACTACATGTTTTTATACAAGGCAAAAGGCAAACCATTTTGGTGGTTGATTCCTGAGTAAAAGAATCATCTAATCAATACAATTAATTCACTTTAAAAAAAGTACATCATGGAAAATCGTTTGATAATTAGTAAATATTCAGATCAATATTATCCACCCACACCCACTAATTTCACCTTGTTTTGGCGCAAGTTTATTCCTTTTCAATTAATAAGGTTTTTTATTTTAAACTATAAGATAATCAAGATTGTTGTAAAAGGACATTCGTAGAAATCAAATCAAAACTAAATACATTTATTATGGACGTAGAAATTTTAAGCAGAATTCAATTTGCCTTTACCGTCAGTTTCCATTACATCTATCCCCCTTTAAGTATTGGACTTGGTGTGATGTTAGTTTTAATGGAAGGTGCATACCTAAAAACGGGTGATAAGATTTATGAAACAATGACCCGCTTTTGGATAAAAGTCTTTGCATTGATTTTTGGTATTGGTGTAGCGACGGGCATTGTTATGGAGTTTGAGTTTGGTACCAACTGGGCAACCTATTCAAGATATGTGGGTGATATTTTTGGAAGTGCTCTGGCAGCAGAAGGCATATTTGCCTTTGCCTTAGAAAGCGGCTTTCTTGGGTTATTGCTTTTTGGTTGGAATAGGGTAACACCTAAAGTACATTTTTTTGCTACTATAATGGTGGCTTTGGGTTCAATGTTTTCTGCGATATGGATAGTGGTGGCAAATTCTTGGCAACAGACACCCGCAGGTTTTCATATCGTAGGTAGTGGGATGAAAGTACGTGCAGAGATTACAGACTTTTGGGCAATGGTATTTAACCCCTCATCAATGGATCGGTTGTCGCACGTTTTGGTAGGTGCTTTATTGGCAGGTTCATTTTTAGTACTAAGTGTACATGCTTACTATCTATTAAAGAATAGACATATCGAACTGTCAAAGAAAGCCTTTAAAATAGCATTAGTTGTTGCTTCTATTGCAGGAATTTCTCAACTTCTTACTGGTCATAATTCGGCAGAAGGGGTTTCAAAAAACCAGCCTGCAAAATTGGCTGCGTTCGAGGGGCATTACGATAGCATGAAAGCTGCTGACATGTTTTTACTCGGTTACGTGGACATGAACAAACAAAAGGCTTATGGTCTTAAAATACCCGGTGGTTTAAGTTTTTTATTGCATCAAAACTTTACCGCACCAGTCAAAGGTTTGAATGCTTTTGCTGTTAATGATAGACCAAAACCTATAAATGCAATCTTTCAAACCTATCACCTGATGGTTATTATTGGGATGACAATCATCGGTCTTACCTTATTTTCTTTATTTCTTTGGTGGAGAGGGAAGCTTTTTAGTTACAAATGGTTAATGGGCGTTTTTTCATTCTCTGTTATATTACCACAACTGGCGAATCAACTAGGTTGGTTTTCTGCTGAAATGGGAAGGCAGCCTTGGGTTGTTTATGGATTACTAAGAACAAGCGATGCATTATCGAAAGCAGTAAAGGCTAATCAAGTAATTTTCTCGCTCGTATTGTTTACTTTTATCTACACTTTACTTTTTTCATTATTTATTTATCTATTGAACAAAAAAATACAGCACGGCTTCGAGGATGATGTAGTTGAATCTATCCCAGAATATTCCAAACGTAATATTGCCATATTAAATTAAATTACTGCTATGCACAACATATTAGGATTAGATTATCCAACACTTTGGTTTTTGGTTATTGGTGCAGTCTTTACAGGCTATGCCATTTTAGATGGTTTCGATTTGGGCGCTGGTGCTTTACACCTCTTTTTTAAAAAAGAAGAAAGCCGTCGTGTAGCATTAAATGCTATTGGTCCAGTTTGGGATGGCAATGAAGTTTGGTTAGTGATAGGTGGGGGAGCATTGTTTGCTGGTTTCCCAGAAGTATATGCAACAATGTTTTCAGCATTTTATATTCCATTTATGCTTTTCCTAACCGTATTGATATTTCGGGCAATTGCAATTGAATTCAGAAGTAAAGAAAAAATGCTTTGGTGGCGGAAAACTTGGGACATTATTTATTCTGTTTCTAGCATTTTAATAGCTGTTTTATTGGGAGTTGTATTGGGCAATGTGATGCAAGGAATACCAATTGATAAAGATTTTGAATATCAGGGAGGATTTTTTAATCTCTTGAATCCTTATGCCATCATCACGGGCATTACTACCCTTGCACTCTTTATGATGCACGGCGCAACCTATTTAATTATGAAAACAGAAAATAGACTACATACCAAATTGCGCTTGTTGGCTAAGAATACAAGCCGCTTTTTTGTAATAAGCTATGTAACACTCACTATGGCAACCCTTATTTATTTGCCGCAATCGGCAGAAAAATTTAGGCTGCACCCTTATCTATTCCTGTTACCACTATTTACGATACTCACTATTATTAATACGCGCAGACTCTTAGAAAAGGGAGTTTATTTTAAGGCTTTCTTATCTTCAGCACTAACGTCTGCATTGCTTCTGATGACTGTAACTGTTAACTTATTCCCCAATATTGTATTATCTACCATCAATCCTGCCTACAATATCACCATTTATAATGGGGCTTCCTCTGAGAAATCTTTGGGTATAATGCTTACTATCGCAGCAATTGGTGTTCCATTGGTAGCTGCCTATACCACCTTTGTTTTCTGGACTTTTAGAGGTAAGGTAAAATTGGATGAAACTAGCTATTAATATACTAGAAAATAAAAGTTCCTCAATCGAAGAAAATTGACCAGATTAAAATGAATTTTAAAAATAATTAATTAATGAAACAGATAAAAATATTAGGAACAGGTTGCACAAAATGCAAAACCACCTACAATAATGTGTTGGAAGCTTTGAAACAGACTAGAATAGAAGCAGAAGTGGAAAAGATTGAGGATATTGAAGAGATGACGAAATACAATGTATTGACAACCCCTGTATTGATGATTGACGGGGTGGCGGAAATAAAAGGCAGGGTCGCTGACGTTAAAGAAATAAAAGAATTACTGATTAAAAAAATTTAGTAAAATGAATTCTCAACAAACCATAGTTAAAGAAATTTGTCCGACCTCTACACAGGTATGGATAAAAAAAGGGGCACTATTAGTAGATGTAAGGGAACGGGAAGAAGTAGCGCAACTTGCGTATGATGTGCAAGAAATCGTGAATATTCCTCTAAGTGAATTTGAGGAACGCTATACCGAAATACCCACAAACAAAGAGGTGGTGATGGTGTGTAAGGCAGGTGTGAGAAGTTTGAGAGCCGCAGGATTTTTAATTAATCATGGCTATGATAATGTTGTTAATATGAAACACGGTCTTGCCCGTTGGGTGCAAAAAGGATTTCCTACGAAGGGAGATATTTCAGGAATTGTTGCATCATCTGCAAGTAGCAGTTGTTGTAGTACGGAAACTGATGCACATCAAAACCATTCTTGTTGTGGTTCTTCTCATTAGGAAGAATTCTAGCTTTTAACACTAAGTACACAAGGAAAAAACAAGTGACACAAGGGGCTTTTTATGGACTATTGCTAATATCCTATCTAATCCTTATGATTCTTTGTAATAACATAGTGTTCTTAGTGGTAAATAGTACTTAACAGACTCAATTTCTTCATTGTTGCTAGATACTTATCATGTTCGACTGGTTACAACATTTTGCCGACTGGCTCATTTATTCAATCTTTGGCATTTCTGCACAAACACATCTTGGAGAGTCTTTGAACTTCTTTGTACTCGATACTATCAAGATAGCTATTCTGCTATTTCTAGTAACCATCCTGATGGGAATTGTAAATTCTTATTTCCCAATTGATAAAATTCGGAATTACCTAAGCCGTAATAAAATGTTTGGCTTGGAATATTTGTTTGCCTCTTCATTTGGGGTGATTACCCCTTTCTGTTCCTGTTCATCTGTACCTCTTTTTATTGGTTTTGTAAAAGGAGGAATCCCATTGGGAATAACATTTACCTACCTGATAACAGCACCTTTGGTAAACGAAGTGGCAATTGCCATTTTTATTGGTGCTTTTGGATTGAAAGTGGCTGCACTCTATGTTGGCACGGGCATAATACTTGGAATATTAGGGGGCTTTGTTTTAGGAAAACTAAAGCTGGAAAAGAATCTCTCGCCTTGGGTTCAAAATATTATCTCTAATGCAGAAACAGAAAATGCTTTAGAAGAAGAAAAACAGACCTTATCGCAACGATTCCCATTTATAATTAAAGAAGCATTCGGAATAGTCAAGGGTGTATCCCTTTATATAGTCATAGGTATCGGCATTGGTGCTGCAATGCACGGATTTTTGCCAACTGGATTTTTTGAACAATACATCAATAAGGGGCAATGGTATGCCGTACCACTTGCCGTATTGATGGGGGTGCCGATGTATAGTAATGCCGCAGGTGTAATTCCTGTAATTCAGGTATTGGTTGCAAAGGGTGTACCGTTAGGGACGGCTATAGCTTTTATGATGGGGGTAATTGGCTTGTCGTTTCCCGAAGCTATGCTGCTGAAGAAGGTAATGAACTGGAAATTAATTGCAATCTATTTTAGCACTATAGCCATATTTATGATACTTTCCGGCTATCTGTTTAATATTATATTATGTGATTTTCTCTGGGGCAACTTTTTAGTTTACAATTTATACACCCGAATATCTTTTTTAAGTTAATTCAGTTTATGAAATTATTCCTCTTATTGTTTTTACTGATATTTATCCAAACATCTTATTCCCAAGATATTTCAGTGAAGGTATTGGATACTGATTTTTCTAAAGGTAGATTAATTCATCAACAGACGATTACATTAGATGATGCGGCAAAGTTTCATGGGCATTTATGTGATGGATTGGCAGTAGGCTTTCGAGGGCTGATTGAAGCTGCCTACAAACTATATCCTGATAGCATAATTGACAGAACTAATACAAGAATAGTTAGTAAATCTTCACCTTGTATTGCTGATATTGCAATCTATCTTACTGGTGGGAGGTATCAGTATAATAGTTTCTACATTTCTGATTCGATAAAGTATTTATACATTATACAACGAATAGACAATGGGAAAGTATTTGGAGTAAATCTAAAACCTGGTATTAAGCCTTCTATTATTGATAGTTTAGGAAATATTGCAACTTCAAGAAAATTAGATGCTTGCCATATTGACTACCTAAAAGAGTTAGAAATTTCATTCTTACAAAAAATTCTATTGGCAAACCCTTCTTCTATATTCATGGTTGAACAAGTAAAAGGTTTCGAATGGAAGTCTACGCTTGTAAAAACTTTCATTAAAACAGATGTTATTAATAAAAATAAACCTAGGTGTATGGATAATTAATAGAGCTTAGAATGTATTTTTATTTAAAATAATATTAATAAGTAATTGTAATTTATTAATTAAAAAATTGTATGAGTAGTTATTGGAACGAAAGGTATAGCCAGAAAGAGTATGTATATGGTGAGGAACCGAATTTGTTTTTTGCTGAGCAGATTGACAGATTAAATGCAGGCACTATTGTTTTGCCTTGCGATGGAGAAGGTAGGAATGGAGTATACGCAGCGAGTAAAGGTTGGGAGGTGAATGCTTTTGATACGAGTGTTACAGGAAAAAGTAAGGCTTTACAATTAGCAAATAAACAAAATGTAAGATTGAGCTACATAATTGAAGATGCCATTAAAGCTACTTATCCATTAGAAAGTGTAGATGTAGTTGCCTTTATTTATGCTCATTTTCCAATGACAATTAGAAAGCTAATTCATAAAAAAGCAATTACATGGTTAAAACCAGGTGGACGGATTGTTTTAGAAGCATTCAATCCATTGCAATTACAAAACAATTCTGGTGGACCAAAAGATGTAACAATGCTTTATACCGAGGAAATGCTTATTCAGGACTTTGCCGAATTAGAAATAGAATTACTAATGAAAGTAAAAGTGGAACTAAAAGAAGGAAAATTCCATGAAGGGAAAGCTGATGTGATTAGGTTTGTTGGTTTCAAGAAGCAGAAGTAATAAATATAAAGATGTTTGATTTTCGATTACTGGTTTTTAATACAGTTGCCAATCGCTTGAATTTTACCAAGGCGGCAGAAGAGTTGTATATCACACAGCCCGCCGTGACCAAGCATATACACGAAATAGAAAATCATTTTAAGGTAAAATTATTTGAACGAAAAGGCACCAAAATAAAATTAACTAAAGCAGGAACAATTCTTTTACAGCATACCAACCAATTGTTTGCAATATATCGTAACCTAGATTTTGAGATGAACAATCTAACCCAAAACCATAGTGGAATTCTACGCATCGGAGCTAGTACAACCATTGCACATTATGTTTTGCCAAAAGTGTTGGCTTCTTTCCACAAAAAATTTAAAGACCTTAAAATAAAACTGACAATCAGCAACACAGAATCCATCGAACATGCTTTAAATAACAAGCAGATTGATTTGGGCATAATTGAGGGGCATTCAAAAAATGCCCAATTCAAATATACAGAATTTTTAAAAGACGAGATTGTATTGGCATCCAGCACCAGAAGCTCTTTCGCCATGAAGCAAACAATATCCATAGATGATCTAGTTGCAATCCCTCTCGTATTAAGGGAACCAGGATCAGGAACATTAGAGGTAATTGCACACGCATTAAAGCCTCAGGGTATTGGATTGCAAAATTTAAAATGTGAAATGGAGTTGGGAAGTACTGAGGGTATCAAACTCTATTTGTTAAATGCGGATTGCATGGCCTTCCTTTCTATTTATTCCATTTTGAAGGAATTGGGGCAAAAGGAATTGATGATAATTGACATTGAAGGGGTCTCTATTGAGCGAAACTTTTACTTTATCCAAGAACACGGGGGAGCAGAATCCCTGCCAGAACTCTTTATGAAATTCGCCCTTCAGTATAACTTCAAGTAATTAAGGATTACTATTAGCAATTTCTTTTCCAACTAGAACTAGATGAGTTTTGCACCTTAAAAGTTCATCAAAATGCAAAAAATTATCAATAGTTTACATGGAGTAAAGTCTCAGTTAGATAGGAGCATCACCCTCAGAGAAGTTGTGTTCATAATCGCAGTCTGTCTTTGTCTATCAACCTACATTACCCCACCCATTGCATTGTTGATGGGTTTGGTCATTGCACAGTTAATCGGTCATCCATACCTACACCTGAACCATAAGGCTACACATTTATTATTACAAGTTTCTGTGGTGGGGCTAGGCTTTGGTATGAACGTAAATAGTGCCATCAAAGCTGGTAAAGATGGGATATTGTTTACTGTTGTTTCTATCGTCAGTACATTAACAATTGGTTTGTTCCTGGGCCAATTATTTAAGATTGATAAAAAGACCGCGTACCTTATTACTTGTGGTACGGCAATTTGTGGTGGAAGTGCCATTGCCGCAATTTCCCCCATCATCAAAGCAGAAGAAAAGCAAATATCTGTGGCATTGGGTACAGTCTTTATCTTAAACTCAGTAGCTCTTTTCCTGTTCCCTTTTGTCGGTGGATTACTCCATTTATCGCAAACACAGTTTGGATTGTGGTGTGCCATTGCCATTCACGATACAAGTTCTGTAGTAGGTGCGGCTAGTAAGTACGGAAATATTGCCTTAGAGGTAGCTACCACTATAAAGTTGGCTAAAA
>Ga0208868_1000101_pt1 | contig 19220 bp, 15 predicted proteins | sample CryBogCBE23Oct07_FD_184583 | JGI IMG/M metagenome (GOLD analysis project Ga0208868, IMG submission 184583) | Freshwater microbial communities from Crystal Bog, Wisconsin, USA - CBE23Oct07 (SPAdes) (version 2) | ecosystem: Environmental > Aquatic > Freshwater > Lake | place: Crystal Bog... | reverse complement strand
ATCCACAACACCAGCACAAGAAACAATATCCCTTGGTATAGATAATTTCTGTCCATCGAATAGTTCAAACAACCCCAGTGGATGGGTTTTTTGCTACCCTCTGCGTCGGACCGTCGCAGCTAAATCGAGATGTTAACTCCTAGAATAAAGTTTTTAATTATTTTAATTCAATGGTTTACAAATTTTTGCCTTGTTGAAAAAGCAAAAAACGTTGCATTGCAGCAACACCAACTATCCGGGGTAGGGCCAAATTAACCCTGACTCCAAGGCCTCACTTCTCCAGCATCGAGAGCCGCCGCCGCCGTTTTAATTGCTAGTCCGTCAAGAACGAGATCAGGCGCTATCTCCATTAAAGGCGTCAAGACAAAGCTGCGACTGAATAATTCCTTATGCGGAAGCGTAAGCTCCGGATCATCAAGCGTATGATCACCAAGAAATAATATATCGACATCGATCAAACGCGGCCCCCAACGACGCGTCGGTGCACGTCCCATATCTGCTTCAATTTTTTTTACCGCAGCAAGAAGCTCATATGGAGATAGGCGCGTATCGCCAATCGCACAGGCGTTTGCAAAATCGCCTTGATCCAACACGCCCCAAGGCGGCGTACGGTAGACGCGAGAGATATGTTCAAGTTTTGCGATCTCTCGCTGCTGCAACAGCGCTAACGCCTTATGGATATTTTCTACTTTATCGCCAAGATTGCTGCCTAGCCCAAAACCAACGCGCATGAATCATCCCTTCAGCGCTGAGAGAACGTCGAATGCTCCACGATGTTCCAAGACATCATGCACACGAAATATCTCAGCCCCTTCAGTCGCCGCGATCAAATTAGCAGCGAGCGTACCCAACAATCGCCCTTCCACCAATCCATCAGCTATGTTTTTAAATATTGACTTGCGCGAGACGCCTATAAGCAATGGAAATCCAAGCAAGCGTAGTTTGGGTATTGCGCGCAGGGCCTGATAATTTTGTTGCCTACTTTTTCCAAAGCCAATGCCAGGATCAAGGGCAATACAAGAGTCTTTTACGCCAGCTTTCCTGGCAAGAGTTAGTGAATTTTCAAAGAAACGGAACATATCTGCGACAATATCAATATCTGGATCGATAGTTTCTCGATTATGCATAACAACAACGCCGGCGCCGCTTTCAGCAATGACTGACGCCATCCTTGGATCACGTTGCAAACCCCAAATATCATTTACAACACACACGCCAGCCAACAATGCCAACTGCGCTATTTGCGATTTATAGGTGTCAATTGAGACTGGCGCCGCAATCTCTCGCACCAAGACTGGCAGCAATGGCGCAAGCCGTCTCCATTCCTCCTCGACAGTGACAGGGTCATGACCTGGACGCGTGGACTCTGCGCCGACATCTACAATATCCGCACCATCGCAAACCAGTTTTTTAGCCTGCGAAAGGGCGGCTTCTTTTAGTAAGAACAGCCCCCCATCAGAAAATGAATCAGGCGTAACGTTCAAAATACCCATCAAAACTGGGCGTTTACCAATCGGCGCAAAAAACCGCTCACGCGCGGCGCAAATCGCACTGTGATCAAATTTCAGAGGCTGTTCAGTTGTCATATTTTATATAGGCAAAGCGTTGATCATTCACCGGCGTGCCATCGAGAGCGCCAGCCGCCTGACCCGGCTGCCAGCAGATTACTTCTTCGATCTTCCGAGCCAACTCAAAATCCTTGTCTGTGACACCTTTTGCATCATGAGTCATTAATTTGACCTCCACCCAGGCGTAAGAAGCCGAAATGTCTGGGTGATGCCAAGCAGCTTCTGATAAATGACCAACGGTATTGATCACCATCAAGGTGCCTTTCCAGCTATGGGTTTTATATTTCCGCCGCAACCAGCCGTTTTCGTAACGCCAATGAGGCAAGTCAACGCCCAGCCGAGCAATAATATCTTTTTCTGCGTAAACCTTTTTTTCTGCTGACATATCCCGACTCCTAGGACGACCTGCACTGAGACAGAGGCTTCTGCTTTCACATAAGTCAGATATACCCTAAAGCATCAAGTATTCTTGTTCATGAAAAGGGAGTGATATGCCGCCACAGGTCAGCGTTAAGACGACAGCCAGACTACACTTGGGCTTTCTCGACATGCGCGGGGACCTCGGCCGTAAATTTGGCGGTATTGGCCTTGCCCTCAACGATCCAGGGACAAGCATCACACTTAGCCATGCGGAGGCAAACCGCGTCACAGGCCCTGAGCGCGCACGCGCGCAAGACCTACTCGAAACAGCTCAAGATCGTTTATCCATTACGACTCGGCACCACCTTACTATTCATGAAGCCATACCTGCTCATTCCGGACTGGGATCTGGCACGCAATTAGCTCTTGCGATCGCGGCAGCGCTCCGTAAACTCGAAGATCTCCCAAAAAACTCCGCCTCAGATGCAGCAATGCTCTCTCGCGGCGCAAGATCTGGATTAGGGGCAGGCCTATTTGAAACAGGCGGTATCGTCGTTGATGGCGGTAGAGGCGCTAAGACAATCACGCCGCCCACTATTTCACGCCTTGAATTTCCTCAAAACTGGCGCGTTATCTTGGTGCGAGACGCTGCTGCACTGGGCCTATACGGCGCCAATGAAAAGGAAGCATTTGCCTCTTTAGCTCCGTTGAGCGCGCTTGCGAGCGGCGAACTTTGTCGTCTAGTGCTCATGCAAGTTCTGCCATCATTAGCCGAGAGAGAATTCGCTGCTTTTGCATCCGCTATAACTCGCATCCAACAAATCGTTGGCGACTATTTTTCTCCTGCTCAGTCAGGCAGACGCTTTACAAGCCCCAAGGTTGAAACGCTCATTGAGCGCCTACAAAACGCCGGAGCAACTGGCGTTGGCCAGACTTCTTGGGGGCCTACAGGCTTTGCTTTTGCTGAAAGTGAGGACTCAGCAGAAAAATTTTGTGCAGCAGTAAAGGCGCAAGCAACTTCGCTTAACTTGAGCATTTCTGTTCACCGTGGATTAAATCACGGAGCGGCAGTCGACAAAGTTTACACATCAACGGCCTAATGGCTTACGCATCTAGCTCCCGGTGAACTCCTTCAAAAATCCACGCAATGGTTCAAATGTAAATCTTACTTCATGAACACCTTCAGGAATCGGCACAGCTCGAAAAATTACATTTGAGCGCAACACCGGAGCCGAAACGTCATCGACAGTAGCAAACCACCAAGGCTGCCATACGTCATAAAGCACAAGCCATCCTCCTCCCGCAGGGGCAGTCGCTTGGATCAATATGGAGTCATTAGCATAAGATAAAATAATTGTCTTGATGGCGTCAGGGGACAAGTTTTTGCGAGGATGACAGAGCTGCGGCCCCTCAAGCAAAACAGTCTCATGGTAATCAACATCTGGCCATATGCCTGTTTCTATCATATTTTTAAAATCAACATTCAACGCGCAGGTTGCAATCTGCGCACGCGGGAAGGCGGTGGCATTCTCATAGATATGCACTTTTCCAAATTGTGCAATTTCGTTAAAACTTCCTGGCTTATAATTGCGATCAATCTGCTCAATCGGTACGCCAGTAGCAATAAATCTTAGGCCCAACATGTCGGAGAACAAGGAACGGTAAGCGGGATAAAGTTTGGAAAAATTCCGCTGTTCCGGAAGCGCCAAATGATCTCCCGCGCCTGTCGCATCTTCAAAAATCTTTAGTCTGATCGGATTATATCCAAGGTCATGATCAAAGCCATGCACTAATCCAATATTTGGCCAATGAAAATCAATTGCCGCAAGCTCAACGCGATCCCGTCGATCCAAGAAAGTGTTTTCTTTCATCTTTTGCTGAAGAAACAATAGGACTGGATCTTTTGAGTCTGATCTCAACACATCAAACTTTTCAGGAGGAAGAGCCGTTGACTCGTTTGCTCCATTATTGGCGACAAGATCGCCAGTGAGAATAACCGCAATTGAGCAAAGCAGCGCCGGGCCTTTCAGGCGATCAGAATTGGCGAAAATTAGCAAAGCCAGTGCGGCAACAACAAAACAAACACTTATTCCCAAAGGAAGAATAGCCTGTATCAAATGGTTTTTCTGTGTAGCAAAAATAATGACCCCAGCAAATAACAAGAACGCTATGACAATGAGCTGAGAGGGAGTTAACTTTGTTTCTCGTCGCTGAATTAATGTAAAACTAAATCCCGCGAGGATAGAAAAAACAAACCCTAATAAGAAAGTTGCATCTGCCGGACGACGCCATAGATCAACGCCAGGTATATGATAAAAAATCTCAAACGCCGGCGTAAAACGTCCAAGCGCATAAAGCATAAAGAAAATAGCAGCGCCTGTAAAAAATCTTATCTCACGATCTTTTAAGAACCGTCCGCTAATAGCAAAGATGATGGCAAAAAGTGTGAGCTCTCCGGCGTATAAATTTGTCATATTGCGCGCAAGAAATATATCTCTCGTGCCGAAAGCTGGCGAAGGCGGCCCCCAAAAACTTTCTAGCGGACCATCGGTTCCAAATAAGTTTGCGCAAATCAATGTCAGGAATGATCCAGGCGGCAATGAACCAAAATAAGCCTCTTTGAGACCAATTTCCGGCCGGTTAGAATTGAGGGCAAGCTGTAACGTAAAAGCCAGCGGAACAATTATGGCAATGCCGCCAACAAGTAATCCAGCTAGCAGAGGATTTATGGCTGATATAACAGGCGCATCATCGTCAATTACGCGATAAATTGCGTAAGTAGCCAATAATAATATACCCAAAAATGCAACTTGATCCCTTCCAAGCAGTAACAATGCCGCCACAAAACCTGCAAGCGCTCCGTAAAAAATAGAGCGCTGGTCCATTGCTCTCGATAGCAACCAAAAAGCAACAGGCAGCCACGCAAGGCTCATGACTTGCCCTGTATGTTGAACACGCCAGGCTGCAGACCCGCCAAATGCGAAGGAGAGCGCAGCAATTAATCCGCCAGCTGCGCTCAAGTTTCGATCACGAAAAAAAGCAATTAACGCGAGCCCGCCCATTGCGAGCATTGAAAAGACAATTGAATCCTCCAGTATGAATGACGGCTCCGACACAAATATTGCGGCAAGAAGGAAGAACGGCGAGAAGATTAGTGATTGCGGATCACTAATCTGAGGCATTCCTGCAAATACATTTGGGGTCCAAAACGGAGACTGACCGGAATGCAGCGCATGAGACAAAAAAACAAACTGGGGGTGAAAATGCGCCTTAGCGTCCCATGGGATCGTGACCCGCCCAGACAGCCAGGGAAAACTGAAAATAATTACGCAAATCAAAAACAAGGCGGCGCTTATCCAGAAAGGCTCATATTGGAGCCGCCGACCTTGATTATTAATTATAGTCTGATCTTGCGACATAATGACTCTTGATAATGATTTCCAAGTTTGACGCAAAGCCGATCAATACCCATCTATGAATGAAATTAGTCACAACACATCCCAGCCGGCTCATAGGACAAAAAGAATAATTAAGACAAAAACGCGAAGTTCAATCAGAAAGTCAGAAGGTTGGCCATCTCCATCTCTCCTCCCTCAGACTCCACTAAGGAATTGTTGATCGTGCGCGATCTTTACAAATCCTACATGTCTCCTCAGGGTCGACATCCTGTTCTTACCGGCATCAACTTTTCCTTGCGAGCAGGCGAAAGTCTCGCCCTAATGGGCGAGTCCGGAAGCGGCAAAAGTACTTTATTACATATCATTGGAGCATTAGACGAGGCTGATCAAGGCGACATACTTCTCGATGGCGTTCATATCACGACATTAAATGAAAATCAGCGATCATTGCTACGTCGACAAACAATCGGCTTCGTATTCCAACAGTTTAATTTAATAGCGAGCTTAACTGTGTGTGAAAATCTTGCTTTCCAAGCTCGCCTCGCTGATCGCCATGACCCTACTTGGCTTGCGGAGCTGACCAACCGCCTGGGACTTCAAAGCTTGACAATGCGCTATCCCGAACAGCTGTCTGGCGGCCAACAACAACGTGTCGCTATTGGTCGCGCGCTCGCCGCAAAACCACGACTACTGATCGCAGACGAACCCACCGGCAATCTTGACGAAGCCGCAGGCGATAAGGCGCTCGATTTAACCCTAGAACTCGTTAAAGATAGCGGCTGCTCCTTTCTCATGGCGACACACAGCGCAAGACTTGCCGCTCGCCTTCAACGACGCGCTAGCTTGGCGGCTGGCGTTCTGTTGGCCATATGAAAAATATGTTTTGGACGATTGCCGCCCTTGCAAGTCACTGGCGCAAACATCCTGCCAATCTTGCAACGCTCGTCATCGGAATCACGATCTCAACTGCGCTATGGAGTGGCGTTCAAGCGCTAAATGCGCAAGCACGCCACAGCTATGCACAAGCTGCAGCTATCTTCACAAGCGGCAAGAACCAGAATCTCGTTGCAACGCGTGGCGGTTTTTTCTCTCAAGATTTCTTTGTTAAATTTCGCAAAGCTGGCGTGAAAGTCTCACCAATTATTGAGGGCACCATTCGTGTAAACGATAAGGAACTCCATCTTATCGGCATTGAACCGCTGACATTGCCTAAAGGAGCGATGCTTTCTCCCTCCCCCGACAAAACGAAAGTATCGTCAGAAATTTTAATGTATCGCGGACGAGCTTTTGTCTCTCCAGAAACACTCAAATCTCTTAGTGCTAAAGAAGGGTTCAGAATCACAACAGAACGTAATTTCCTTTTGCCGCCCTTGAGCGAAATGAACGAAGCCCCTCCAGGCGCAATCATCGCAGATATTGGCGTCGTTCAGAAGGCTCTTGAGCGGCAGCAACAACTAACACGTCTTGTAAGCGCCGAGCCAATAGACTCAAACTCTCCTCATATTGCCGCTTTGATGGGCGATACGTTGAGAATTATTGAACCTGACGATGTCGGTGATCTCACGCGATTAACAGACAGCTTTCATCTCAATCTCACAGCCTTTGGATTCCTTGCATTCATTGTTGGCTTCTTCATCGTTCACGCATCATATGGATTAACTTTTGAGCAACGTCTTCCAATGGTCAGGACATTGCGCGCATTAGGCGCTTCAAATTTGATCATTATGACCAGTATGTTATTCGAACTCGCTGTTATTACGCTCTTGGGGGGAACCGCAGGCATTGTCTGCGGTTACTTAATCGCGGCAGGACTTTTGCCTAACGTCGCTGCTAGCCTTGAAGGACTATATGGCGCACAAATATCGGGACAGCTGACACTCGACGCCAAATGGCTGCTATCTGGCATCGCGATGGCAAGTGGCGGCGCATTGTTGTCTGGAGCAGCCGGCCTATACAGAACATTACAATTACCTGTAATTAGCCTCGCTCGGCCTATCGCCTGGCGGGATGCGCATTACCAATATTTAAAACGACAAAGCTTACTCGCAATCATGTGCCTGGCATCTGCCTTATTCGTTTATTTTTATGGCGACGACCTAAAAAGCGGCTTTATATTTATTGCGAGTTTCCTTTTAGGAATCGTCCTACTGCTTCCGCTCATTCTTGTTTTGCTCGTGAAAATCGGCGGATCATTATCGCGATCCCCTTTAGCATTCTGGTTTTTTGCTGATAGCCGTCAAGAAATACCTGGCTTATCATTGGCCTTGATGGCCCTTTTACTTGCACTTTCAAGTAATATTGGCGTGGGGGGCATGGTTACCGGATTTCGGCAAACATTTTTAGACTGGCTCGACGAGCGTTTAGTTGCAGAACTTTACTTTGAGACCGCTTCTCGCACAGCCGCAAGCGAGATTGAAGAATGGGCTCGGCATCAACCAAATATCGCGGCGATTCTTCCTGTCTGGCGCACCAAAACACGGATTCAGGGTTGGCCCATAGAGATAATGGGAATGAGAAAGCATGAAACATACTCAAACCATTTTCCCTTACTCCAAGCGCATGATGCCGTATGGAATGAGCTTCAAGAAACAGACGCCATTCTTATCAGTGAACAATTATCTCATCGACTAAAACTCGGAGTTGGGGCATTCTTAGAACTACCAACCCCTAACAAAAATTGGCGCGTCAAGATTGTTGGCGTATTTTCAGATTATGGCAATCCAAAAGGACAAATAAGAATTGATCATGAACGGCTAATAAAGCATTTTTCTGATACATCCGGCACGCATTACAGCCTGCGCGTGGCGCCAGACTCCATCAAAACTATTATAGAACAACTACATCAAACATTTGGCGCAAAAATTATCCGTGTCGTTGATCAAGCAGAGGTAAAGACGATCTCTAAAGAAATTTTTGAACGCACTTTTACAATAACAACTGCACTCAATACACTAACGCTAATCGTTTCAGCTGTTGCGCTGTTTTCCAGTCTGATCACACTTAGTAACTTACGCTTGACGCAGATTGCGCCTGTATGGGCAATCGGTATTACAATAAGCGCACTTGCAAGGTTAGAGCTTATCCGAATCCTATTATTTTCTGCATGCGTCGCCATTATGGCAATACCTTTGGGACTATTCCTTTCATGGGGATTAGTGACAATCATTAATGTTCTAGCCTTTGGCTGGCGGCTTCCGATGCATTTTTTTCCGCTGCAATGGATGATAGTTTTTTTGATTGCTCTACTGACAGGATTATTTGCTGCAATTGCGCCAGTGATGCGTCTGTCAAAAAGCACTCCGGCCTCACTGCTGAAAGCTTTTTCTAATGAACGCTAGGATTCTATTGGCTATCGTTATTTATCTAAGCGCTTCTTTTCTGCAAGCCTCTTACGCACAATCTTTGCAGGATCTAAAAGCATCAAGCAGTCATTTTGAATCGCCGCAAATAGGCGGCTCAATCCTCTTCCCTAAAGATCACGGTTCTCATATTAACTTTCGAACAGAATGGTGGTATTTAACAACAAACTTGCACGGGAGTGATGGCGAAAATTATGGCTCTCAGTGGACGCTATTTCGTCATAGCGACGAACCATACAGCAAAAATGACTGGGAGGATCCCTCAATTTGGATGGGTCACGCGGCTGTCACAAGTGCGCATGCCCATTATTTTACACAAACAATTGGACGCGGCGGCGTCGGTCAAGCAGGCGTCGAGATTAAACCCTTTCACGCCTACATCGACGACTGGTCATTCACAGCCCAAGATCAGGAATTTTTAACGGCAATTGCAACGGCAACAGGCCAAGATTTTACTTATCGGCTCAATTTAATACGTTCTGGACCCTTCGTTCTTCAAGGAGAAGCTGGATACAGTCTTAAGTCAGAAAATGGCCAAGCCTCATATTATTATAGTCAGCCTTATTTTAAAATTGATGGAGAGCTGATTATTCAAGGACGCGCAATAAAAGTTTCAGGCCTTGGATGGATGGATCGTGAATGGAGCAGTCAAATACTTTCTCCCGATCAAAAAGGCTGGGACTGGTTTTCGCTTCATCTCAAAGATGGCGCCAAATTAATGCTTTTTCGCCTACGCGGTTTACGGGATTATATCTCAGGAAACTGGATCTCATCTGACGGCCAAACAAGCCTTCTGAAGAATGATGACATTACGCTCCAGCCACTCGATGAAACCAACTATGCTGGCCATAAAGCGCCTACGCGCTGGCGTATAGGCGTACGAAGCCACAATTTTGAAATTTTAACAAATCCATTAAATCCTAACAGCTGGATGTTGACGACCATCCCGTACTGGGAAGGCCCTATTCGCTTTACTGGCACGCAAGAGGGCGTAGGCTACCTTGAAATGACAGGCTATTAGTTTTTCAAACTAGCGACCACTTTAATTACTTTTAGCCTAATTGATCTATCAGAAACTGTTGCAAGGATGCCACAGCCAGTAATAATCGAGCCTGAATGCGTAACTTCACAATTGACGCGAATGGCGAGGGATATGACAAGTAATCGTCAAAAGAGCGCAGAAATAGATGTGATGAGGGATGAATGGCCCGCAGGCGTAAGGCAAAGGTTTCTGCGATTGCGCTCGTCTCTATGCTCGCATCAGCTGACGCAAAAGCTCACACGGTTTCATTGCCGACAATCGATGTTGGCGGACATCGGAAAATTGTATCTGTTCCGCACAAACATCTGCCAAAACCAAAACTACCAATAGTCGCACAAAGACTTCCGTCCCCAGTCGTTGCATTGGCAAGCCCATCGCCGATTGATCCAAATGACGGCTATCAATCCTCCGCCCTTCAAAGCACTATTTTAGGTCCGCGCATTAATTATCCGCGCGTTCCAACAAACTTAGACTCCTCAAGTGAGCGTGTCTTTACTGGCGGCCAAGTGAATGTTTTACCGGCCTTTCGGCCTGGCGAGGCGTTAGAAGTTGTCCCTGGGCTGGCCGTTACGCAGCATTCTGGTGAAGGCAAAGCAAACCAATATTATCTGCGCGGTTTTGACCTTGACCACGGCACAGACCTCGCCCTTTATCTTGATTCAATGCCGCTCAACATGCGCACGCATGGACATGGTCAAGGCTACGCCGACGCAAACTTCGTTATGCCAGAACTACTCGAAACAGTTGATGCGCGCAAAGGTCCCTATAATGTTGAAGATGGCGACTTTTCAAACGCCGGCACCATTCGCATGCAATATCTTCACCGCGTTCCCGAGGGCGTTTTTACGTCAACGGGCGGCGCCTTTGGTTATGGTAGACAATTTGGCATGAAATCCTGGTCCTTCGCCAATGGCGATATTTTGGGCGCAGGAGAAATTTCGACGTATAACGGACCTTGGACCACACCCAATAGCGCCCATAAAATTAACGGCGTTCTGCGCTACACACAGGGAGAGGAAAATAACGGCCTCTCGATTATGGGTATGGCTTACGCCAACCGTTGGAACTCAACGGATCAAATCCCATTGAATTTGATTTCATCGGGTCAAATGTCCCGTTGGGGAACGCTCAATCCCAAAGATGGCGGTGAAACAACACGCTTCAGTGTTTCAGGCCATTGGGCGCAAGAAACGTCAACTTATAAAACGCGCGTTGAAGCTTTTGCGATGCATTCTACGCTCGGCCTCAACAATGATTTTACGTATTTTCTACAATATCCCGATCCTTGGATTGGCGACCAGTTTCGACAATTTGATCGCCGCACGATGATTGGCGCCAATGCCTATCACACACTGAAGTTTGATCTTCTCAATAAAGAGTCGGAGCTGCGCTTTGGCTTTCAAAGCCGCTATGACGATATTCGCGTTGGACTGGGCAATGAAGTCTCACGTCAAATGTTTAATATCATTCGCAGCGATCTCGTCGGCGAAGCCAACACCAGCCTTTTGACAGACTTCAAAACAAAATGGGCGCCATGGCTAAAAACAACGGTCGGTGCGCGGTGGGACTATTATTGGGGTAGCAATAACGGTCTTCAAACTTACGCGAACTCACCTGTCGTCGGCAGTCCCTTTGCGCCAGATTATGGACCTTATGACTCAGGCGGCAATTCAATCACTGGACAGCCTTTTCACATTTGGACAGCGCCCTTTAATAATGGCGCGACAACAGCGCAGCTGATCAGCCCAAAAGGCTCGGTTGTTATTAATCCCTGGGACAATAAAACGGATTTCTATCTGAACTTTGGGCGTGGTTTCCACTCCAACGATTTTCGTTCAACAACGCAAACTTATTCCACCAATGAACTGGCCGACAATTACGGCTACACGCCTGTTAAGAGACAAAATTTGCTATCTCCTTCAACGGGCGCAGAAGTCGGTGTGAAAACAAAAGCTGTTGAGGGCCTGGAGAGCGCGGCGACCTTTTTCTTCATGCGCACGCAAACGGAAAATATCTTTGAAGGCGATACTGGCAATACAATGATAGCCCGCGGCGCAGATCGCGTGGGTATTGAGTTTACCAATCATTATCGTCCCATCTCCTGGGCGGCCTTTGAAGCAGATATTACCGCGGTCAAAGCTCGTTTCAGAGGGTATGATTGGAGTGGCGCGCTAGACTATTACGGACAGATGCTGACGCCTGAGGCAATCCCCTATGGCACTTTTCAGGGTAATGGACCGGGAAATTATCTCATTAACGCCACACCTGTCGTCGCCACGGGATCTATGGAGTTGGGCGAGTCGACTGGCTGGTTCGGCGTCGCTAAATATCGCTACATTGCGCCAAGATCGCTCACGGAAGATGGCTATTTCAAAAGCCCGGCCATTGGCACGGTGAACTTACGCGCCGGCTATCGCTGGGACCAGGGTTGGAAATTACAACTTGACGTCTTCAATGCGCTCAATTCCCGTTCACAGCAAATTGCCTATGCTTATGGCTCACTCGTTGGAACCAACACGCTTTATTCAGCCTGTGCCCCAACCCAGACAGCGCCTGACATTGTGTGTGGCACAGGTAAAATGGGCGTCGTGGGCCACCCCATTGAGCCGCCATCTTGGCGCTTGACCTTCGGGGGGCCTCTCAACTTCGACGCCAACGTCAATAAGCGGCCTGACCTGCTTGAGCCATTCACAATGCTCGCCAAAAAAGATGGAGAGAAGACAGCGCAAGTCGCCAATTGGACTGGCCCATATCTTGGCCTCAATCTTGGCGGCGGCTCCAATACAGCGAGCAATGGCAATAATTTGTGGTTCCAGGATGCTGTCTATGGCGGCGTAACAAAGAACGCTAATCCAAACACCACTGGCGGCGGTCTCATTGCTGGCGGTCAAGCCGGCTACACTTACCAGTTGACGCCAATGTTTGTGGTTGGCCTGGAGACAGATTTCCAGGGAACAACTATGACTGGCGGCGTCAATGGTGCGACCTATAGCGCACTGCTTAATTTAAATGATCAGACCGGCGCCTCTTATGTTCCAGGTTATGTCAATACAGGCAGCAAGATGGTGTGGTTTGGCACTGTGCGCGGACGTGGCGGCATAACGATACAACCTGATCTTTGGCTCTATGGAACGGGCGGCTTCGCCTATGCCGATGTTCAACAAGCTGCTGGATATCAAACTATTGATTATCAGACAGGCTGGACTGCTGGCGCAGGCGTTGAATGGATGTTTAAATCCAACTGGTCAGCAAAGGCTGAATATCTCTTTTCTGATGTAAGCGGCGGCCCGGCCACGATTGGCAATAATTATGGCCAACAACTCAATAACTCAACCAATAGCAGCCGATGGAGCACTATTCGCGCTGGTGCAAACTATCATCTTAACTTTGATAAGGCGGAGCCTGTCATCGCAAAGTATTGATCAATAAATTAAAACATAGGGGTTATTCACTCAGTGGCGGTAACTTCTCTCTAATCTAATTCACATCGTCTTTTCATATCTATACATGTAAGAAGCAGGGGGGTCGACAAAGCCATCCTGAAACGACAAAAGACATCTAACGGCACCAATCCCGCGAAAGATTAATGGCTTCCCCTCCTCTCCTTACGCTTCAGGGCGCAATGCTCACGCTTGGCGGCAAACCGTTGCTAGAGGGCGTGGACTTATCTGTTTCAGCTCATGCACGCTTATGTCTTGTCGGTCGCAATGGTTGCGGAAAATCTACGCTGTTAAAAATCGCTGCCGGCGACATTGAAGCAGATGAGGGCCTAAGATTTCTACAACCAGGCGTTTCGTTGCGCTATTTACCACAAGAACCGTCACTCGTAGGATTTGATACGACGCTGACTTACGCCTCGTCAGGACTTGGTCCACTCGATGACGAGCATATCGCTCATACTCTGTTACATGAACTTGGGTTGACTGGGACAGAAAACCCCGTCCATCTTTCGGGTGGTGAGGCGCGACGCGCAGCGCTAGCACGTGTCTTAGCGCCAGAACCAGACATTCTCTTGCTAGATGAGCCAACAAACCACCTCGACCTCCCCACAATCCTGTGGCTGGAGCAAAAACTTGCTGGCATGAGATCTGCAATCGTCATCATAAGCCACGATCGCCGTTTCCTGCAGAATCTGACGAGCGAGACCATCTGGATCGATCGTGGCCGTGCAAGACATCTTGGGCGTGGCTTCGCAGAGTTTGAGACATGGCGCGACAAAGAACTTGAAGAAGAAGAAAAACAGCAACACAAGCTTGACCGAAAAATTGTCGCTGAAGAGCATTGGCTTCGACATGGCGTCTCCGGCCGTCGCAAACGGAACATTAAACGCCTGAGCGGACTACATGCACTTCGAACTGAACGGCGGCAAAGAGTTATGCCAACCGGCGACATAAAACTTGAAGCAAGCGAAGCTCACATCTCTGGAAAATTGGTTATCGAAGCAATAAAGCTGACTAAGATCTTTGGTGAGCGCATTATCGTTGATCAATTCAGCACACGTATTTTACGAGGAGATAGACTAGGCGTTGTCGGAGCAAATGGCGCCGGCAAGACAACTCTTGTCAAACTCTTAACCGGCGAGCTTCTGGCTGATAGCGGCAAGCTGCGCCTTGGCGCTGCGATCGAGATGGCCATGCTTGAGCAAAGTCGCCTGAGCTTAAAAGCAGATTTGACGCTTCAAGACGCCTTAACTGGCGGCGGCTCTGATACAGTCGAAATCAATGGCGTGCGGCGTCATGTCATTGGCTATATGAAGGATTTTCTTTTTAAACCCGAGCAGGCGCGCACGCCGATCGGTAAGCTGTCAGGGGGGGAGCGCGGTCGATTGATGCTCGCGCGCGCGCTCGCAAAACCCTCGAATCTATTAATCCTTGATGAGCCAACCAATGACCTTGATCTTGAAACGCTCGATCTCCTTGAAGAAATGCTTGCTGACTACCCTGGCACTTTAATTATTGTCAGCCACGATCGTGATTTTTTGGATCGTATCGCCACGAGCATTCTTATCAATGAAAACGCTGGTCAATGGCGAGAATACGCTGGCGGCTATAGCGATATGATCTCTCAACGCGGCAGTGGCGTATCACGCCACACCCAATCTGAAATAGCGCAGGAGAGCCAAAAAAAGAAAAATAATTCTGATAATAAATCACATGATAGAAAATCTTTAATCAAACCCAAGCTTAGCTACAAAGAACAGCATGCGTTAACAGAACTACCAAAAAAAATAGAAGCACTAAGAGAAAGCCGCTCAAAGCTTCAACGCCTCTTAGACGACCCAGAGCTTTACACAAAAGATCAATCAAGGTTCTCAAAGACTACAGAAGCTTTTACAGCGATAAATGCTCAATTATCACTTGCGGAGGAGGAGTGGCTGGAACTGGAAATTAAACGCGAAAGCTTTGAAAAGTGATATTAAAATGGCGCCTCGCGACGGAGAATGATTTTTCCGCCATCAACGCAATCGCTCTACAAATCCACCCTCAACTCCCTGAACGGCCCGACGTTATGGCAGAAAAACAGCGCCTTTTTCCAGAAGGTTGTTTGGTTCTTGCCTCAGCGCTCATAATTTCAGGCTACGCCCTTTCTCATCCCTGGAAATGTAACAAAATCCCTGCTTTAAATGAACTTTTGTGGCAATTACCCAAAAACCCAGACTGTTTATACCTCCACGACATTGCATTATTGCCAAATGCGCGCGGACATAGGGCGAGTCGCCAGTTAGTTGAAACACTGATTGAAATCGCCTACAAAGAGAAGCTGTCTTTTCTCGCGCTGACTTCGGTTTACGATACCCGCGGTTTGTGGGAGAGCTATGGTTTTAAACCATATAAAAATATACACATCGATCATCAAATTAATACTTACGGACCAACCGCCACATATATGATCAAATCCCTCCAGGGATTGGACCAACCACACGCAGAAGCGAGCCTGTCATGAAATCCTATCGTTTGATCTTAGCTATTTTTGGCGCAATCTATTCTCTTGCCCTAACGCCAGAACTTGCTTTTGCTGAGCAGCAATATCTAGAACAGGCGATATCAGAAACAAGTGAAGCGATAGAAGCAGGAAAAGCCTCAGAGGGCGCATCACTCATTGAACACGCAGATCGCGCATTTGATCGTGCGCGAAGCGCTGTATGGCAAAACCCCGTCGATCATATCCGCCAAGGTATGAAGTTCCTACGCAAAGCTGTCAAAGTCGCCAAGGGCACCAACTCAGACAAGCGTATCAACAGAGCTGTAGAGTATATGGAAACCGCAAAAAATCATTTCGAAGCCGCTCGCTAGAGTTTCGAAAGAACACCACAATTTTATTTAGACTGTGAACCCTTTTTTTATTAAGCCGTTAAGCAAACAGTCAGCTGGATCAAAGAATTATTCTCCTTTGGCTAAAGCAGCTTGCTTGACGGCAACTCAACGCTCGGTTGCTCAATGCGACATGCTGCCCGATACTCTTTCCTTTGGAAAGTGGAACGCTTGCGCGCTCAGTGGCACAATACAGAGGCGGGGAATTGGCGTTCAAAATAGCGTGGGCATTCCCAGTGATAGAACTGCATCTTGACATATCCGACCAGAGCTTCATTTGAAGCACTCAGAAGCGCTAAGTTGCGACCTACAAGGGCGCGCTAGCGTAACGCAACACGAAAACTCAGGCTCCGAAACACCTTCTGAGTTTCTCGCAAAGTTAACTGGCGCCTGGAGATAAAAATGCCGAAAGTGTTTATGCGAGTTGGTAAGTGGTTTGGCTACCTGCTCCTGGCAGCATTGGCGCTTGTCGCCCTCAAGGAAAACGACTCAAGCCGTAAAGCCAAAGAACAATCCATCCAATATTCACAATGCATTAAGCAAAATAAAGGAACAGCTGAAGAATGTGAGAAAATGGCGCATCGCAAGTGATTATTCGACGTGGGTAATATTATTTAAAACGCGCTCTCGCAAACGTATTCATAATCAACTTTTTCCTGAACTCAAGATTAAGACGCATATGATTATGAGAATGATCGTATTTCTCTGTATAAAAAACTTGTTAGGAAATAACTCTAAAAAGCCCCTCACTAATATATTAAAAAATAATACGCCATAATGAACATCACTAGCGTATTATTTTCCTATTGCTTAAAGGTTAGCTGTCTGGGGTTTTTTAATAAGATTTCGATTAGAATTATAACCATGCGACATAATAAGTTTATCTTGAAAAAATTGGACGAAGGAAAACATCCAATAACTACTTATCTCCATCGGGATTTAGGGTTAAAATCATTTTTATTCCCACAAAAAGAGAGAGCTATTACCGTATGAACCCAAAGGAATACGTAAAATAATGAGCAAAATATATGCGTACGATCGATATTATTGCTTATAGCTCAGGACAAAAGAGCGGAAAAACCCCGCTCTTTATCATTCGACTTCACCCGAAATTTATGAATATTAGTCCATGCGGGCAACGACAACCAAACGCTTAACCTCGCCATTCTTAAAGGCGCGCAGAAAAGCATCATAATTTCTAAATGACACACATCCATTTGAGTCGCCATTTGGCCCCAGCATATAGGTATGGGCAAGCAATCCCGCTCTGCCAAAAATATTACCGTTGCCGATGGGGTTGAGACGGATAGCTTCCACACCATGGAACAGCGCTTCTCTCATAGTGAGATTATAGGTATGAGGCGGCGTCGCGCCATGCATGCGTTCATGCACGAAACGCGGATCATCTAGTCTGCTACCCAATCCGGAATGGGCCTCAAGTCGGCTGCCGTCCGGCATATAAACAGTTCTCGCAGAAATGTCGTAGACTGCAGTATATCTGTCATAACGCGCTGCAGGGTTAGATGCCCCAGAACTAAAAATTGAGCGGCTCAAAGATCCTGTTTCAGGCGCAGCATATGCCAGAGCTTGACCGGCTGGCTTCTGCTGCTCTTGGGCCTGAGAGCCGCCAAAGAATTTTTCAAAGAATGAGCGATTATCCTGCACCGGCGCTGTTGCCACAATCCTTCGACCCTTTTGAGCTGTCGATTGGAAGGGCTGACCAGATACTGTTTCGGCTGACAACTTTAATTGCGTTGGCCGGCGCGGTGGAACAGGCGCAAGAATCTGTGCGCGATCATTTAAAAGCTCAGACTGCTCGGTATTTTCTGCTGTTGTAACGCCCCCAGCAACGCGCGCAGCAGATTGCGACTCAACTGGAGGCACTGAGCGAGGCTCCGCCAACTCAGAGACCTGTGTCGTAATTTTAGCCGCTTCGGCTTGTTCAGCTTGCGCGACAGGCGTGCGGGTCGCAACACGCGCGTGACCACGTACATCCACGAGCACAGCTCCCAACGGCTTTGATGTTGCTGAAGGCGCAGAAGCAACGGTCGCAGATGCCTGCAACTCAGCAAGAGCTGATGATTTGGAGCTTGGGCTATGTTCATGCAAACCCCAAAAGCCAGCAGACAGGCCAAGAGCAACCGCGCCAACTCCCAACAGGCTACGCAACATAAATGAGCTTGTAGTATGATCTAGGTTGAATGAATCGAATCCGTTCAAAGAGCCGGTTCTATTTCTCATTCCTCCACCCTTCTAAAGCAGTTTCCAAGCGTCTCACGCCAAGCCAACAAGCCAATTAGGCAGCTGTCGACAATGAAGACACAGGACCGTGGCACGCGTTATGAGGAAGATATGACCAAGCCTTAATGGCTTTGTTTGAACGGCTTTAAGGCGATAATGAGCCTCTTATGTGGCTATTTATGCTAAAAGACCGCAGTCTTTTCTTGCATAAATTACTGTTTTATCGATACTTTCTAACTTTTAAATAGCGCTTTCTCGCCCGATCACCTGAGATAAAAATTTAAAGAAATACTTAAATAATAGTTAGTTGGCCTCAAACTCAAAACAAAAAGGCCGCTGGCGCACCAGCGGCTTCAGTCTGGGAAGGGAATGCTCGGAAGGGTCCGTCAACCCAACAACAGCAGTACAATATCGGCGCCACAGATTCATTCAAATAAGTGATTGATTTAAAGTAATAATTTCCCTATCGAAAATAACGATGACGTTCATAAATCATACCGCTGATCGACTCTAACACGGCTAGAGACTGCGTTTTGGCGACAGTTGTAGGCAGTTTGCATCACATAGACGTATAGCATTGTCGCGATAAAACACGCCTCACTTCAAAGAGAAAACCTCAATATTCTTAGTCAAGACGCGGAAATGATCAGCCGTTCACTCGCACAATAAAATCTCCCCCATGTTTGACGTCATGAAAGAAGACTCGCCTAACCCTCTAAATGATTAATTTCTCAATATGGGAAGTTTTACTGACTAAACACATCTCATTGTGCTGCTGTGGAATAGGTTTGGCAGTCGTCTCAAACAGCCCGTAAAATAGCCCGACTGGGCGAGGTGTTTAATTTATTTATCCTAATAAAATAAAAACAATCATACTGCTGACAGAGCGCCGCTTGAATAATGGCAGCTCGAGTCTGAAGAGCTCATATGTAATTAATATT
>Ga0208868_1000099_pt1 | contig 19442 bp, 18 predicted proteins | sample CryBogCBE23Oct07_FD_184583 | JGI IMG/M metagenome (GOLD analysis project Ga0208868, IMG submission 184583) | Freshwater microbial communities from Crystal Bog, Wisconsin, USA - CBE23Oct07 (SPAdes) (version 2) | ecosystem: Environmental > Aquatic > Freshwater > Lake | place: Crystal Bog... | reverse complement strand
TTATAATCCTTTCTCTTATAAGAAGAACAGTTTGAAAATTTTTCAAATTAGTCCATTTCCTCATTATGTACTTGATTTTCGTATTTTTGAAAATTGATTTGATTATTTTTGGCTGAGACAGGGCTTTAAATAGCACTTACCGATCAAGAAATCTCTGTTGTTGTTTAATTTTTATACAAATTATTATTACTTATGGACCAGACGCCTTAGCTCATAGCCTTTATCAATCGCTCATTTTTGTTCCTGCGCGCCTGAGCCTTGTGACAAACCCTCAAGCGCTGATCGATTATTATCAGCATTCCAATCTGGCAAAAGCGCTCGACTTCAGTGAAATTGCCATCTCCTCCCCTCTAGGCATCGAAACCTATTTGACGCTCATGAGCTATGCCTTCGTTCATGGGAGCTGGACACATTTGCTCATCAACATTTTAACGCTCGCAGCATTTGGCTCTCCGATTGCGCGCCGGCTTGGCGCCGCTAGCTTCCTTGTTTTTATGACAGCTTGCGCCATCGCAGGCGCGCTGACGCATTATATGTTTCATTGGATGGAGTTTACGCCTGTTGTTGGCGCATCTGCGGCTATTTCAGGAGCAATGGCGGCAGTAACCCGCTTCATATTCACGCCAAACCAATTACGCCCTCTCCACAATGCGCAGCGCGACATCAACAAGACGTCTGCTGAGACACTCTCAGAATTAAAAAACAATAAATCAGCCGTTGTTTTTATAATGATCTGGTTCGTCTCAAATATATGCTTTGGCCTATTCCCGCGCGCATTTGGCGTCAATGACGCCATTGCATGGGAAGCACACACTGGAGGGTTCATGTTTGGCTTATTATTTTTTGGTTTTTTTGATAAAATTACGCAACAAAAAACTTAAATTTTGTGATCTGGGTTTGGAAAATAAGAAAGAATATTGGGCAGGGTTCTTTTTGCCGCCTCCCTGCCAATATCGATTAATTTATCAGCCCTGTGAAAATCAAACATCCCAATATCCTCCATACGCGCCGTAATAATCGCATCTGGAGGATCGCCTGCAAGACGGGAGCGTAAAATCCTATCTTGAATAATATTAAATGCATCAATCATTGCGCTACCAACATTGGGCGCCTCATCTCCGCGACGATCAAAATATTTTGGCAAAAAACGCTCGATGAAGGAAAAATCGGATTTCTGATCAAAAGGCTTGTCGCCCGCTAGCGTCCTATCTTGCTGTGCTGACGCGTCACGAATAACGCCTGCACGATACATCATGTCGGCGGTGACATTAACGGCGATAACAAAGTCAGCGCCAAGCGCGCGACAAACAGTAACAGGAACAGGATTCACAAGGGCGCCGTCAAACAGCCATCGATCAGCCAACCGAACGGGCTCGAAGATGCCGGGCAAGGCATAAGAGGCGCGTATCGCCAAAGATAAAGGGCCTCTTTGCAGCCAAACCTCATGTCCAGTTGCAACTTCTGTCGCAACAGCTGCAAAAGGAATATTCAGTTTTTCAATAATAAGATCGTTTAATTCCTGCTCTAGAGCTTTTTTTAATCTTTCCCCTGCAATGAGACTGCCGCCGGTAAAAGAGAGGTCCATGAGGGTAAAGACGCGTCTGCGCGTCAGAGAGCGGGCAAAAAGCTCAATCTGATCTAACTTCTCTGCGGCATAACAACCGCCCACCACCGCGCCCATGGAGGTGCCTGCGACGACATCTGGTCGAACGCCATGCGCGAGAAGCTCACGTAAGACGCCAATATGCGCCCATCCACGTGCTGCGCCGGCCCCAAGCGCTAATCCTATTTTGAGCTTTTTGGGCGAACGCGCAGCTGGGCCAGGCGTGGCTGTTCGCATGGATGGATTGAGTGAGGATTTTTCTTCCTCAGGCGCCATTTTTTGCCTCTCACATTGCCGGCCGCCAGATGCTAGCGTCAACACAACTTACGCCCATTGGTAAGCACGCCCCAGTGCGATCATGACAGCTACCCATTAACAAACTGATCTCATAACACCCTCGTTATGAACATGGCGGCCTTATTCATTCTCAACAAAGAGCAACTCATTTTCTCCCTCCTGGCGCAAAATAACGCGGTAGAAGCATGATTTACGACCTGTGTGACAGGCTTTGCCATCTCCTCCCACCTCAACACTAAGAAGCAAGGCGTCTTGATCACAATCCACTTTGAGAGAGACGACTTTTTGCACTTGCCCTGAGGTATCGCCTTTACGCCAAAGAGACTGTCTGGACCGCGACCAATAATGCGCGACGCCGGTTTCAAGCGTTTGCTCCAGCGCCAACGCATTCATGTACGCGACCATGAGCACATCTTTGGATTTCTGTTCAATCGTCACACAAACGATTAGTCCATTTTGATCAAACTTCGGCGTAAAGCGCTTTGTGTGCTCTGACCCTTGGTTCGTCACCTTCAAAATCCTTCAGTTTGAGCGTTATCTCTATAAGTAAAAATAAAAAGCATCTCTCTCATTACGCCATAACAACGCCACATGTGAGCAATCCTGTGTTTGACGCTACTTTCAACAAGTGGTCGCCTTACATATATTAGAGCTGCGCTAGAAATGAACAGCCCAGAGCATGATTGATGATCGAGACCATTTACGACACCCGCATCCTCGAACTGGCTGGAAATATTCCGCGTGTGGGTAGACTAACGCGCCCCGACGCTACAGCTACGGCGCATTCCAAGCTCTGCGGCTCAACTGTCACCGTTGATTTATCGCTCAGGGACGGCAAGATTGCAGACTACGCCCATGAACTTAGAGCATGCGCTTTAGGTCAGGCCTCAGCCTCGATCCTGGCTAGAAATATCATTGGCGTAACCCCGGCTGAACTCCGCGGGGCAAGAGACGCGCTCCGCGCGCTCCTCAAAGAGGGCGCGCCCCCGCCAGACGGAAAATGGGCGGCGCTCGCCGTTTTAGAGCCTGTCCGCGCCTATAAAGCGCGTCATGCCTCGACGCTGTTGGCTTTTGACGCCGCTGTTGAAGCCGTGAACAAGATTGAATTGACGAATGCGCCGCCTGAAAAAAATGAGAGAGAAACGCACTAAATCTGTTGTCAATTATCTCCGCGGCGCGCCTTATCGTGAATTTTGATCTTTTCTTTCAGATGCGGCCGCAAGAAGCGTCGATGAAAGATTGGTTTTATGCTGGTCTCGAACGCTTCTTTCCGATTACCCTGTCACGATGAGCGTAGATGTGATTCGTATCATCGGCATTGATCCTGGATTGCGAAATACTGGCTGGGGCGTGATTGACTGCCAAGGATCCCGCCTCTCTTTCGTTGCATGCGGCTGCGTCCAGCCGAGCGCAAGTTTGGAGATGGGAGAACGCCTACGTCAACTCCATCATGGACTGCTCCAAATCATCGCGGAGTTTGAACCGCAAGAGGCCTCAATTGAAGAGACTTTTGTAAATCGTGACCAGCAATCTGCGCTCAAGCTCGGACAAGCGCGCGGCGTTGCCTTAATGGCGCCGGCGACGGCTAATCTTATCATTGCAGAATATGCCGCCAATCTCGTTAAAAAGACGGTCGTTGGATCTGGACATGCTGACAAAATACAAGTGCAAACCATGGTGCGCATTTTGCTGCCGACGAGCAATGCCGCAAGCGCTGACGCAGCTGACGCCTTGGCTGTGGCCATCTGCCATGCGCAGCATCGTCGCGCACGCTTGAGAGCATCAGCATGATTGGCAAGCTCAAGGGAGCCATTGACAGCCTTGGTGAGGATTTTGTGATCCTTGATGTCCATGGTGTTGGCTATGTTGTTCACTGCTCACAACGCACCCTACAAAAATTACCCCAAGCAGGAGAAGCTGCAACGCTCGCAATCGAAACGCAGGTTCGCGAAGACTCAATCAAACTCTTTGGTTTCGACACGCAGAGCGAGAGGGACTGGTTTCGACTGCTGCAAAGCGTTCAAGGCGTCGGCGCCAAAGTCGCGCTCGCGATACTGTCTATCCTCACAACATCAGAACTCGCATCAGCCATTGCGACGCAACAACAAGCCGTCATCGGACGCGCGCCTGGCGTTGGACCAAAACTCGCCGCGCGCATAATGTCGGAATTAAAAGATAAGGCGTCGGGCTTTATAACAACGGCGTCCACGACGCAACAAATAGGAAGCCAATTACAAGAAAGCAGCATCAGCGCTTCAAGCCGCGACGCTATTTCCGCTCTTGTTAACCTTGGCTATGGCCGCCCACAATGTGTGGCTGCCGTGGCCGCAAGCGTCAATAAGCTTGGCGTCAACGCTGAGACCGGGGCCTTAATTCGGCAGGGCCTCAAGGAGCTCGCGACGTGAACGCACTGTCTGACAAAAGAATCGTCAGTCCTTTGCAACGCGAGGATGATCCAGACCAAAGTCTGCGCCCGCTATCGCTGCGTGATTTCACTGGCCAAGAAGCTGCACGGGCTAATTTGAAAATTTTTATTGAGGCGGCAAAAACGCGCAATGACGCGCTCGATCATGTTTTATTTGTTGGTCCGCCTGGCCTTGGTAAAACAACCCTGGCGCAAATTGTTGCGCGAGAACTCGGCGTCAATTTTCGCTCGACATCTGGGCCAGTCATTGCCAAAGCCGGAGATCTCGCAGCCCAACTAACAAATTTAGAGCAAGGCGATGTTCTCTTCATTGATGAAATTCATCGTCTCAATCCAGCCGTTGAAGAAATTCTCTATCCTGCGATGGAAGACTTTCAGCTTGATTTAATTATTGGAGAAGGCCCAGCTGCGCGATCCGTTAAAATTGATCTTGCGCGTTTCACGCTTATCGGCGCCACCACGAGAGCTGGATTATTAACGACGCCATTACGCGATCGCTTTGGCATTCCTGTCAGATTGAATTTTTATACGCCTGAGGAGTTAGAGCTCATCATTAAACGCGGCGCGCGCGTGTTGAATGTTGGGATGAGCGAGGATGGGGCGAGAGAAATTGCCCAACGCTCCCGTGGCACGCCGCGCATTGCCGGGCGCCTGCTGCGCCGGGTGCGTGATTTTGCCATTGTGGAAGGCATCGACATTGTCACGCGCGAACTCGCAGACCGATCCTTGTCATTACTTGAGGTCGATTCCATCGGACTTGATATTATGGATCGTCGCTATCTGAACATGCTTGCCGTTAATTTTGGCGGCGGTCCGGTTGGCATAGAAACAATCGCGGCCGCGCTTTCAGAACCGCGCGACGCCATAGAAGATATTATTGAGCCCTATCTGCTTCAGCAGGGCTTTCTGCAACGCACGCCGCGCGGTCGCTTGTTGACGCCAACAGCCTTTCGTCATTTAGGGCTCGTTGAACCCTCAAGAACAGAAGGACAAGTTGGCCTCTTTGCTGAGGATCCATCAGCGTGAGCGATCAGTCTGTCCCCGCAAGGTCTATCCACAGCCGTCTCGCCGTTCGCGTATATTACGAAGACACAGATTTTTCAGGCCTTGTCTACCATGCCTCCTACCTGCGCTTCATGGAACGCGGTCGAACAGAGCTTTTGCGTAGTCTTGGCCTCCATCAACGCGACTTGTTGGAGGGGGCTTCCGGCGCGCCATATTTTTTTGTTGTCCGCGCCATGGACTTAGACTTCAAAAAGCCAGCCTTAATGGATGATCTTCTGGATATCGTTACACAAGTCAAAGAAGTGGGCGGCGCTTCTGTTGGGCTTGATCAGCAAGTCTTTCGCGCAGAAGAACTTTTGGTCACGGCCCATGTTAGAGTCGTTTGCGTCGAAAACGGTCGCGCCAAACGCCTGCCCCCAGAGGTGCGTGCCGCATTTCTAGGCGCCGGCCCCAAAATATCTCTAACTGATTGTTAACACCCGGAAGATAACAAAATTTTGTGCGTCGCACGCCAGCCCCAGAAAGGGCGAAATTACATGTCAAAACCCAAATCCTATTCGCTCAATCGCAACGCCTTTGACGCATTGACCTGCAAGGACGCCGCATGAACCCTGCTGATATCGCCGCAACGCCAATCGCCGCAGCTCCCGCAGCTGCTGAAATTACAATTCTTGGCATGTTCTGGACTGCTCACATCGTCGTCAAGATCGTCATGCTCTGCCTGCTTGGCGCATCGGTCTGGTGCTGGGCGATCATCATAGACAAGACGCTGCTGTTTCGCAGACTTCGTCGCGCCAATGAACGTTTTGAAGAAAGCTTCTGGTCGGGCAATTCTCTCGAAGAGCTCTATTCAAAATTATCCGAGCGGCCAACAACAGGAAATGCGACGCTCTTTGTCTCCGCTATGCGCGAGTGGAAGCGTTCCTTCCAAAACGCCGGCTCAAGCTTTATGGGCCTGCAAGCGCGCATAGAAAAAGTTCTGGATGTGTCAATCGTACGAGAAGTCGAAAAGATTGAAGCCAATTTGCTTGTTCTTGCAACTGTTGCGTCGGCTGGTCCATTCGTTGGCCTGTTTGGAACGGTATGGGGCATTATGACGTCATTCCGATCAATCGCCGCTTCTAAAAACACATCCCTTGCAGTTGTCGCGCCGGGTATCGCTGAAGCCCTCCTCGCCACAGCAATCGGTTTGTTCGCCGCTATTCCTGCGCTCATCGCCTATAATAAAATGCAAGGCGACGTCGCCAAGACGCAAGCCCGCATGGAAAGCTTTGCTGATGAGTTCTCTGCGATCCTGTCGCGTCAGATTGATCAGCACACAGGCTCTAATCGCGATCGCGCGGCTTAAGACGCCATAAATAAGGATTAGTTCGCATGGGCGCGTCAGTATCATCAGGAGGGGGCGGCGGCGGCCGCAGGCGTCGCGGCGTGCCGCGTTATCGCGCAATGGCTGAAATCAATATGACGCCATTCATTGACGTGATGCTTGTTTTGCTGATTATTTTTATGGTTGCCGCGCCATTGCTCGCCACAGGCGTCGCTGTTGATTTACCCCAGACAAAAGCTGGCGCGTTAAACATTGATCAAAAACCCATCGCCATTGCAATTGACGAAAAAGGTCAAGTGTTTCTGATGGATCAGCCAATTGAAACGACTCAGATCCTCGATAAATTAAAAGAAATCGCCAAGTCAGGCTTTGATGAGCGTATTTATGTTCGCGGATCAAAGGCTGTAAATTACGGAAGAGTTGCGGAAGTTATGTCACTCGTCACCAGCGCCGGCTATAAAAAAGTCGCTCTTGTGACCGAGCAGGAGAAAAAGTGAGTCTGCGAAATTGAGATTTTCGCGGTCTAAACCAGGCGCTCTTATTTCCGTAGCCGCCCATATTGGGTTGTTTGTTGCGGCCATGACCTTGTTCGCCAATACGAATAAATTTGAGGATGCGACGGAAATGACGCCTGTTGACGTCATTTCGGATAGCGAGCTGACGCAAATCACAAAGGGCGAAAGAAAAGCAAAAGAACTCACGCCAGGCCCGCGCGTTGATAAGCTGTCAGACAAGCAAGACACGCCTCCTGAGCCCCCGTTGAATCAGGCGCAGAAAGATACGCCTTCTCCGCCTCAGCAAGCCCCCAAACAGCCGGAAGCTGGCGCAGATCGTCCAGACATAACGCCAACGCCTCCAAAGCGTCTGGCCTCAACAAAGCCTGCGCTTGATAAGCCTGTCGAAAACGAACGAACAGAGTCGATTACGCCACAAGCGTCGAAAGAAAAACCTGCGTCAACGGAAACAAAACCAGATCCAGAAGACGCTGAAGTCATCAAGCCAACGCCGCCGCCACGACCAAAGCTAGAGACCGAGACAAAATCAACGCCATCTCCTCCTGTAAAGCCAAAGCCGCGACTTAAAGCCGATGAGCTGGCAAAATTATTAGAAAGCACAAAAGAGCAGGAAAAAGGCGAGGTCGCGGACAAGTCGGAAAAAGGATCGAAGCCAAAATCTGGCGAGGAAAATGCGCCAACGTCAAAATTTAGCGCGGAAAGTATTTTAAATCTTCTTACACGCGAGGCGCCGCAACGTCGTGCTGCAACTGGACAAGAATTACGCACCGCCTCTCTTGGGGCTGCGGAGGGGGCTGCGCAGAAATTATCCGCAACAATGGAAGCCCGCATCGCGGGTTATATCCATGATCACTATCATCCGTGCTGGGCCTCGGCGTTAACCCTCGGCGGCGCCACATTCACGCCTGTCGTTGAATTTCATCTCACGCGAGACGGCGCCTTAGAAGGTCGGCCGCAACTCTTAAACCCGTCTAATAATCCTGTTGAGCAAGCACGCGGGGAACAAGCCCTGCAGGCTGTTCGAAGATGCAGTCCAATGAAAATACCTGATGAGTTCATGCCTTTTTATGAACAGAGTCTGCGGGAGATCACAATTCGCTTCCAAGATACTCATTGATCATGAGCGATAAGCTTAAGATCCAAACAAGAGTTTACGCATGACAAATCATTTTACCCGTCGCGCCGCCACCACAATGATCGCAAGCCTTGCGATCGCTCCCCTCACCTCTGCGCGCGCAGGTCGTATCATCGAATTAAAAGGCGGCGGCTTCCAGCCCGTCAATGTCGCCATATGCAATTTTATTGGAGATAGCGCCGCGCAGACAATCACCTCCGTCATCAACAACAATCTCAAGCGATCTGTGTTTCTAAAGCCTCTCGATCCAAGCTCAGCGAGCGCAGCGATACAATCGCCCGATCAACGTCCAGACCTTTCCGCCTTTAAGGCATTGAACGCGCAATATGTGGCGACTGGCCGCGCGCAGCCATCAGGCGATGGAAAATTAAAGACAGAGTTTCGACTTTTTGACGTGACGACAGGCGAGCAAGTAACAGGTCAACAATTTGTTACAGAAACCGCCAATGTACGGCGCGTTGCGCATCTTATCTCTGATCTCATCTTCACGCGCATTACGGGAGAAAAAGGATTTTTTGACACACGTATCGTTTTTGTTGATGAAACGGGTTCAAAAGATAATCGACACAAGCGATTAGCGATTATGGATCAAGATGGCGCAAATATTCGCTATATCACGCATGGCGACGACCTTGTCGTCACACCGCGTTTTTCCCCGTCCTCGCTTGATATCACCTATATGTCGATAAGCCCCGACGATGATCCTAAAGTTCTCTTGATGAATATTGAGAGCAACCAACGTCAAGTTGTTGGGAACTTTCCAGGCATGACCTTTTCGCCACGTTTTTCTCCTGATGGCCAAAAGATTATTATGTCTTTGTCAGAGGGCGCTACGACAAATCTTTATACGATGGATATTCGCTCACGCACTACCACACGTCTGTCGGATACAAATGCAATTGACACCTCTCCTTCCTATTCGCCAGACGGATCACAAATCGCATTTGAAAGCGATCGCGGCGGCGCGCAGCAGATTTATGTCATGTCCGCCAATGGCGGCGGTGCTAAACGCATCTCCTTTGGCAGCGGGCGTTATTCAACGCCTGTTTGGTCGCCAAAAGGCGACTATATTGCCTTCACAAAACAAAATGGCGGCAATTTTTCGATCGGCGTCATGAAGACTGACGGCTCTGGCGAACGCATTCTGACAGAAGGCTTTCATAATGAAGGGCCCACATGGGCGCCAAATGGCTTGTTCATTATGTTTTTTAGAGAAGGCGGCGGCGGCCCGAAAATTTATATGGTTGACGTTTTTGGCCGATCAGAAACAATTGTGCCAACGCCAGGCTTCGCGTCAGATCCTGCCTGGGGACCGCTGCAGGAATAGCTCTTGGCGATAAGCTCTCGCACATTTCTTGTTAGAGTGTGAAAATCTATGGGTAAGGAAATTCGTCTTCATGACAGCTGGCGCGCCTGTCTTTCGGATGAATTCGATCAGCCATATTTTTTACGGTTGCGCGAATTTATTCGCGATGAATATGCGCATAAGACCATTTATCCGCCAGCACGCCAAATATTTCGCGCTTTCGACGCCTGTCCCTTCGATCAGGTTAAGGTCGTTATTCTTGGTCAGGACCCATATCATGGCCCAGGACAGGCGTGCGGATTATGTTTTGCCGTCGCGCCTGACGTTCAACCGCCTCCTTCCTTACAAAATATATTCAAAGAAATTGAATCAGACCTTGGTCACGAAATTTCCAAGCAGAGGGATCTCATAGGCTGGGCGCAACAAGGCGTGCTCTTACTCAATGCAACGCTTACTGTATGCGCGCATCAGCCAGGGTCACATCAAAATAAAGGCTGGGAACAATTTACCGACGCCGTCGTCAAAACGCTTTCACACAAGCGTGCCGGCCTGGTATTTTTACTCTGGGGCGCCTATGCGCGACGCAAAGGCGGCGACATTGATCGCTCGAAACATCTGGTTCTTGAGAGCCCGCATCCCTCGCCATTTTCTGCGCACACGGGATTTTTCGGATGCAAGCATTTTTCAAAGACCAATGATTATCTCATTAAGCAGGGCGCTGCGCCAATTTGCTGGTGAGACGTTGAGATCTAACAGTGTTTGAAAAATCGCCAGTATAAGGTCCTGCCTCAGGGTACAAAAAGAAGAAAAATATATGCCGCGAAGACAACTATATGCACAAGACCAGTCAGCACATTTGTTCGACCTGCGCCAAAGCTCACTACGCTGATCAACAGCGTCAGCAAGAGCATTGCTGAATCGCGTCTTTCCAGGCCGAAGACGATTTCATGTCCGGTCAGGAGGCTCATCGCCGAAACAGCGGGAACCGTAAGCCCGATTGTGGCGACCGCAGAACCTAGAGCGCTATTGAGAGCAGTTTGCAACGCATTACGCGAGGCCGCACGGATCGCGTTCATTGACTCAGGCAACAGGACCAAAACGGCAAGCGCTGCGCCGGTAATCGCGTTTGTGTTTTTAATTGCCAGAAAGTTGAAGCCATCTTCCATGGCGGGAATGACATTTTCAGCAAGCGAGGCGACAATAATCAAACTCACAATAAGTCCGCCGACAGCAAAGAGTGTCTGCTTATTGGTTGGCGTGGCTTCACTATGCCCAAGCACTGCAGCACGCGCATCAAGAAAATAAGACCGATGCCTGACTGTCTGTATAAACAAAAAGGCGGCATATAAGGAGACAGATAAAATACTGATAAAGATCAGCTGACTATGCGTATATGTCGGCCCAACGGAGGATGTTGTAAAGTCCGGCAGAATGAGTGTCAGCACTGATAGCGCAATCAAGACGGCGAGATAGGCGCTCGCGCCCATGGGCTGTAATTCTTGTTCGCCATGCCGATATCCGCCAAGCAACAGGCATAACCCAACCAATCCATTACACACAATCATGATCGCAGAGAACACAGCCTCACGGGCTTCTGTTGGATCATCCGCGCCATGAGAAATCATGACCGATAGAACTGCGACTTCAATGATCGTTACTGAAATGGTCAGCACTAATGTTCCAAGCGGCTCGCCAAGTTTCAAGCCAACAATTTCGGCATATTCTAATGCCGCAAATACTGATCCAATAAGGATGATAGCGGCGATGATATAGGGCGCATACATAAAAAAAGGCGGGATCGTCAGCAGCAGGTTTTCGCCATATCTGAAGGTCGCCATCATCGTCACGCCAAAAATCGGGAATGCGAGGGCGCGCCAACTTGTCCGAAAGGCAGAGGTTTTACTCACGCTCATGATCTTAAAACACCCAAAAAATGCGATTTGATATTCCTGATCAGGAATGGCCTCTTCCAAATAACAAAAGTCGCGCATAAATCTAGGGTTATGACGATTGGCGCTCACAGTTCTGACGAGACCGCCCTTGAGAGTGGCGCGGACATGGAAGAAGGCGACCTTGCTTCCCCAAGCAAGGAGGACCTTGCGCTTGAGGGACAAAGCGCCGAGCCCCCAGAAAGCGTCAGACGCGGCATCGGCGTCATTCGTGAATATTGGAAAAACGCGCCAGATGGCCCAGGCGTTTACCGCATGATCGCTGATAACGGCGATGTTCTTTATGTCGGTAAAGCAAAAAATGTTCGCAAACGCGTCGCCAGCTATACGCGGCTTGCTGGACACGTCAATCGTATTGCACGAATGATTTCTGCAACAAGCTCAATGATCTTCATCTCTGTTGCGACAGAGACAGACGCCTTGTTGCTTGAAGCAAATCTGATCAAACAACTCAAACCGCGTTTTAATGTTTTAATGCGGGATGATAAGTCTTTTCCATATATTTTAATCGCCAATGATCATGAGGCTCCCCAGATCACGAAACATCGTGGCGCGAGAGGTCGAAAAGGTGATTATTATGGTCCTTTCGCCAGTGTCTGGGCGGTTAATCGCGCCTTAAATGCGCTCGAGCGCGCCTTCCTTTTGCGCTCATGCTCACAAAGCTATTACGACAATCGAACTCGCCCATGTTTATTGCATCAGATCAAACGCTGTTCGGCGCCATGCACGGGAGAAATTTCAAAAGAAGATTATGCGGCGCTTGTCGGGAAAGCGCGCCAGTTTCTGTCTGGTAAAAGCCAAAGCGTTCGTGAAGCGCTCGCCTTGGAAATGACTGAGGCCGCGGAAGTGTTGGCGTTTGAGAAAGCCGCGCGTCTTCGTGACCGTATTTCAGCATTATCAGCCATTCAAGGCGCACAAGGCATTAATCCACGCACAATTGAGCAGGCGGATGTCTTTGCCGTCGCAAAAGAGGCTGGGCGATTTTGCATTGAAGCTTTTTTCTTCCGTGCTTATCAAAATTGGGGCAACCGCTCGTATTTTCCCCGCGCCGACGCCTCATTAACTGAAAATGACGTGCTTGAGGCTTTCTTAGCGCAATTTTATGATGATAATCCTCCAGCCCCGATCGTTCTCCTGTCTCACCCCATTGATGACGGAGCCCTTCTGGAACAAGCCCTTTCAACTAAAAATAATAAAAGCATTAAGATCATCGCCCCACGTCGCGGCGAGAAGAAAGAGCTTGTCGACCAGGCCCTGACAAATGCAACACAATCGCTAAGCCGCAAACTTTCAGAGGATGCAAATCAACAGACCTTGCTTGCAGCGCTTGCAAAGGTGTTCGACATGGAAACGCCTCCAACCAGAATTGAAGTCTACGACAATTCTCATATTAGTGGATCGCAAGCTATCGGCGCCATGATCGTTGCTGGCCCAAGTGGTTTTATGAAAGCGCATTACCGAACATTTAACATTAAAGATACGGAACTGGCGCCTGGCGATGACTTTGGCATGATGCGTGAAGTGTTAACCCGACGCTTTGCGCGATTGACAAAAAATCAAGAGACACAACCTGCGGCTGACGTCTTTCCAACAAAGCCCGATCTTATTTTAATTGATGGCGGACAAGGCCAATTAAGCGTTGCGCAAGAAGCTTTGGCGCTCTCTGGCGTTTCGGATATCACCCTTGCTGCGATTGCAAAAGGTGCAGATCGCACCTTGGGCAGAGAGCAGATATTTACAAAAAAGCGTGAGCCTTTTCGTTTGTCGCCGCATGATCCTGCACTTTATTTCATTCAAAGATTACGAGATGAAGCACACCGCTTTGCCATTGGCACGCATCGCGCCAAGAGAAAAAAAGAGTTCATCAAAAACCCGCTGGATGAAGTGCCTGGAATTGGGCCAACGCGTAAGCGCGCCCTTTTGCACGCCTTTGGGTCCGCAAAGGCCATATCGCGCGCAGCGCTCTGTGACCTTGAGAAAGTCCCTGGCATTAACAAGGCGACAGCGCAATCAATCTACGATTTCTTTCAAAAAAATAACAGCCATTGATGCAAACCCAATGTAAACGCCTCTCTCTAGCCAGCCTTTTCAATAAAATTTTTGTTTCTCAGGATAAGGGTTAATCGACCCTTAACCGAGCCATTTTAAGCTTCGACAATTGGTGACGCACATCTGGCGGCGCGCGCCAATTTAGATCGCATCCATCCCTTTTTTCTGCCAGTTAGGCGATGTTTTCCATGCGTAGCCATTACAAAGGTTATCTTTCAGAACAGATCAGCGAATTTACAGCCAATAGGTTCAAGCAAACCATTGGTCTCGTCATGATCGCTGCGTCAGCCGGCTTATCTGTAGCGCTGATGACATGGTCTGCGCGCGATCCCTCGCTTAATCATGCAACCAATACGCCTGTGAGAAATCTATTGGGCGCGCCAGGGGCAATTATCGCCGATGTTGTCATGCAGTTGATTGGCTTTGGCGCAATTGCCGCAATCCTGCCACTCGCCATTCAAGGGATGCGACTGATCAGATTGCGCCGCGGCGGGCGTAACTTCTGGAATTTCGGACTTTGGGCGTTGGGCGTGATGGCGACAGCTGCAACTGCGGCCCTTTTGCCCGCCTCAGATCGCTGGCCCTTGCCGACAGGTCTTGGCGGCGTGGTTGGCGATGGGCTCCTCGCCCTGCCCCGCATGATCTTTGGGGACGCGAGCATTGCTATGGCGATCTTTGGCGTCGCCTGCGCCTTAATCGCTATTCTTGCTGTCAGCGGATCTGCAGGGCTTGGCGCAAGAGAAGAGCCAGACATCAGCGACGACACGCTCATTGCTGAAGAAGAAAAACAAAAAACATATGATGATGAAGATATGGAAGGCGAGCCTGGATTTGCGCTTATTTCAGTCGGCGCCTTAATTCACGCTGCGCTTGCGACAAAAAGCTGGATGAAAAGAACAGCGCAAAAAGTAAAAGGATTAAACAAAAAAACCACGCAGAAGACGCAAACAGCGTCTGCGCGCAAAGAGCCGTCTTTTGAAGATTTCGAAAGCTATGCGTCATTTGCGCCAAAGCAGGCGCGTAACCTTGACGAGGTCGCTGATGGAGATGAAGAGGCGCCAATCGCAGCGCCGCGCCGTAAGCAGCGCCAACCCTCGCGTTCAGCTCAGCCTAAATCATCAGAGATTTACGATAAGCCCCCATTGGCGTTACTTGCTGAGCCTAAAAAGAACCAAGGCGGCGCGCGCATATCCGAAGAAATGCTTGAAGAAAATGCGCGCCTGCTTGAGGGCGTTCTCGACGACTTTTCTGTTCGCGGAGAGATTATCAATTCGCGTCCAGGCCCAGTTGTCACGCTCTATGAGCTTGAGCCTGCCGCCGGCGTTAAATCCTCTCGCGTTATCGGACTGGCAGATGATATCGCCCGCTCAATGTCAGCAATTTCCGCGCGCGTCGCAGTTGTATCTGGCCGTAATGCAATTGGTATTGAGTTGCCAAATCAACGTCGAGAAACGGTTTATCTCAAAGAGTTGATCGGCAGCGAGGAATTTTCGCATTCAAGCCACAAACTTGCCATTGCTTTAGGCAAGACAATTGGCGGAGAGCCCGTCATCGTTGACTTGGCGCGCATGCCGCATCTTCTGGTTGCAGGCACAACAGGCTCTGGAAAATCTGTCGCCATCAACACAATGATCTTATCCCTGCTCTATCGGCTTAAACCCGAAGAATGCAGGCTGATCATGGTTGACCCAAAGATGCTGGAGCTCTCTGTCTACGACAATATACCCCATCTTCTAACGCCAGTTGTGACAGACCCTAAAAAAGCGGTTGTCGCTTTGAAATGGGCCGTGCGTGAAATGGAAGATCGATATAGAAAAATGTCTAAACTTGGCGTTCGAAATATCGATGGCTTCAATGCGCGGGTGAGCGATGCGCTGACAAAGGGTGAAACGATTACCAGAACGGTTCAAACCGGCTTTGATCGTGAAACAGGTGAGGCGATCTTCGAGCATGAAGCCATGGCGCTCACTAAACTTCCCTATATTGTTGTCATCGTCGATGAGATGGCTGATCTCATGCTGGTCGCAGGCAAGGATATTGAAGGCGCAATCCAAAGACTGGCGCAGATGGCGCGCGCGGCCGGCATCCATTTAATCATGGCCACTCAAAGACCATCTGTTGACGTCATCACCGGCACAATCAAAGCTAATTTTCCAACCCGTATCTCGTTCCAGGTCACGTCAAAGATTGATAGTCGGACAATTCTTGGCGAACAGGGCGCAGAGCAGTTATTGGGCCAAGGCGACATGCTTTACATGGCAGGCGGCGGAAGAATTTCTCGCGTTCATGGCCCATTTGTCTCTGATGCTGAGGTTGAGAAAATTGTCGATCACCTCAAGCTGCAAGGCATGCCCCAATATCTTGACGCCATTACAACGGAAGATGACGCCAATGATAATGAGATGTCAGCTGCTCCAGGCAGCATGGATGCAGAAGAAGGCGGAGATCTTTATGATCGCGCGGTCAATATCGTCTTACGCGATCGCAAATGCTCAACCAGCTATATTCAGCGTCGTCTTTCTGTTGGCTATAATAAGGCAGCCTCTCTCGTAGAGCGGATGGAGCAAGAAGGCGTCGTCAGCCAGGCCAATCACGCTGGCAAGCGCGAAATATTAGTTGGCGGCGGCGTTGATCGCGGCGCATTTGATATTGAAGCCGCTGAATAAGCAGAATTATTTACCTAGCCATGCCGCGTGAGCCATTCTCGCCTTTGATCACGCTCTTTTGTGCTAAAGAAGACGATATGACGAATCGGGATCTTAACGTGAAGAAAATCGCTCTTGTTTTGACTGGCCTTTGTCTGCCCCTATCCGCCCCTGCTTTTGCACAAGCAGTTGCGCCATCGTCGACAGAAACAAAACCGACCGCGCCGCCACAAAGCGAGCAGAAAACCCTTGAGCCTAATTCTGCTGCGCCTGGCGCCCAGGAGTCCAAACCAACACAGGCCTCAGAGAGCGGCGATCCAAAAGCGTCTGAGAATAAAAAAGGCGTGAAGGCATCAAAAAGCCCCCTGCAACTTGGTAAGAAGAACGCAGCGCCGCCCAAACCAATGGAGCGCGGCGAAGCCGTTAAACGCGCTGATGCTTTTTTCAACTCATCCCCGGTTATGACTGCTGACTTTGTGCAAATTGGCGCTGACGGAAAGAGATCAGAGGGCAAATTATATGTACAGCGAGCTGGTCGCGTTCGGTTTGAATATGCCCAGCCTGCAACAATGGAAGTCGTCGCTGATGGCGTGCAAGTTGCGGTTCGCGATAGAAAATTAAATACTCAGGATCTATATTTTATCGCCCAGACGCCTCTTAAATTTCTTATGAAGGAAAAAATAGATTTAGAGAAGGATGTCACCGTTCAGGATGTGACGACCGATGACGCTGGCGTGACTATTTTTATTGAGGACAAAGTCACCTTTGGCGGCACCTCGCATTTGCGCTTAATTTTTGATCCCAAAAATTTTACGCTTAAGCAATGGCAGGTCAAGGATCCTCAAGGATATGAAACCTTAATTTCTCTCTTCAATATTGATCAGACGAAAACGCCGGATCCAGAGCTCTTCAAAATTACCAAATAAGGCGCTCAATTTTCCCAATATCATGAAAAACGCCCAAAACACTCAGCGCTTAATCGCCAGAGTGCGTTGGGCGCCTTTGCTCAATATTTCACCAGATATTGAAGAAACGCTATTCTTATGCTCTCGCATGCGCTGGCGTCACTTCTCCTGTTGAATGATTGACAATTACACCACCCCAAATTGTATTATTTGGAACAATCTTTGTTGTGTTCTCAGCTGTCATGATGCGCGTTGAGAATATTGAAACACCTTGCACAACACCCTTGATATTGTCGCCAACCTCAATCTCATCGCCAATATCAAACGGCTTATTCACCATAATCAGCAACCCGCTTGCTAAATTACTCAGCGTGCCTTGCAGAGCCAATCCAACAACCAAGCCTGCCGCGCCGATGGCGGCGAAAAGCGGCGAGAGATTAATCTCCAAAGCCGAAAGGCCGGCAAGCAAACCAAAAAACAACACAACGCGCCCTGACCAATCAATGATAAAACCACGCAACAGCTGAGAAGCAGATGACGAGATGGTCAAAGAACGACCGATCGCAGCCCTCACAATTCTGGAAATAAAATAGGAAACGATCAGATAACAAAAGAACAAAATAATATTTTTAGCCCAACGGATCCCGCCCTCGTCTGAGGCCCCCCAGCTTTTTATGCGCGCAAGGGTTGAGCTATAATCGGAAACGTCAATTTTGGTTGCTGAGACAGCCTCAGCATAAGCGCGCATCGCCTTTGTATCGCCGCCAAGCACGTCAAGCTGCGCCAAGATCACTTTAAGGCGATCAATGATTTCTGAGCGTTCAGCCGATAGTTTTGTCGACTGATTAACAAGCTGACGTTTGATATTATTGATGGCATCGTCTGCTTTTTGATCGATTTTTGACGTCTCAGCCTCTGTAGGCTTTGTAGTGGCTGAAGCCCCAGACGCTGCAGCGAGCTCACGGTTTTTTCTACGTAATGCTAATTCTGCGTTGCTATGCTGCGCCACTTTTGTGCGCAATGACAAAAACCATGCTTGGGCTTCGATTTCTAGATCCTCCTTGGTCATCGGCTGGATAACGAGCTTAAGATCGTCAACATCAATTTTTGGATCTGCAAGCGTTCGTGCGGACGACGCTGGTTTTTTTACAACGACGGGCGCGGGCTCCAGTTCCTGAGCAGCCGTCACGGCTTGGGTCTGAGGATTATTTGGTTCAGCAAGGCAGAGCGTCGAAAAAGAGGCGCACATAAGCGTCATGAGGGTTATTTTTATCAAATGAAATTTCGACATTATTTATCCTGTTCTATTTGTCTCGCCTGATGAACCAATCATTCATGGCCACAAAAAAGATCGATGAAGATCGCGCGACCGGCAATCCAACTAAATTCTCTTAATCAAGAGACATCATTATACTGAGCGAGAGCGCAAAGCTTAGCCCATGATCAGAGAGGCTAATTTTTGGGCGTTATGAGCTTTCTGTTCATGAGAACTTCCGCAATCTGAATAGCGTTTAACGCTGCGCCTTTGCGTAGATTGTCGGAAACGCACCATAGAACCAAACCATTATCAACGGTTGGGTCATCCCTTATGCGTGAAACATAGGTCGCGTCTTCTCCTGCAGCCTCATGCGGCGTGATATAGCCGCCAGGCTCTCGTTTATCGATCACGAGAACGCCTGGAGCCTCACGCAGAATATTGCGTGCTTCATCTGCCGAAATTGGGTTTTCAAACTCAATATTAACAGCTTCAGAATGACTGATGAAGACAGGAACGCGCACGCATGTGGCGACAAGCTTTATCTTTGGATCAAGAATCTTCTTGGTTTCAGCCACCATCTTCCATTCTTCTTTGGTGAAGCCATCCTCCATGAAGACATCAATCTGAGGGATCAAATTAAATGCGATCCTTTTTGGAAATTTTTTAGAGTCTACAGGATCAGACACAAAAATAGAGCGCGTTTGCGCAAAGAGCTCGTCCATCGCCTCTTTGCCTGCGCCTGAGACAGACTGATAGGTTGAAACAACCACTCGTTTGATTTTTGCCACATCGTGCAATGGCTTTAATGCGACGACAAGCTGCGCGGTCGAACAGTTTGGATTGGCGATAATATTCTTCTTTTTAAAACCAGCCGCGGCGTCTGCATTAACCTCAGGCACAATTAAAGGAACATCGGGATCCAATCGCCAGGCGGATGAATTATCAATCACCACACAGCCTTGCGCACCGATCTTTGGGGACCATTCTTGCGATATAGCGCCGCCAGCAGACATCAAGCAGATA
>Ga0208868_1000097_pt1 | contig 19586 bp, 14 predicted proteins | sample CryBogCBE23Oct07_FD_184583 | JGI IMG/M metagenome (GOLD analysis project Ga0208868, IMG submission 184583) | Freshwater microbial communities from Crystal Bog, Wisconsin, USA - CBE23Oct07 (SPAdes) (version 2) | ecosystem: Environmental > Aquatic > Freshwater > Lake | place: Crystal Bog... | reverse complement strand
GTTTCAATGGCTGCAATCATTTGTGGTGATAGGGCTATTTTAGATTTATCTTTAGTAGCAATCTTTTTTAAATCAATCAATTCGATAGTAGGTAAATCTACCTTCCCATATCTTTCAGATAAAGAAACCAATCCATATTTATCTTGTAAACAGTTAAAATAGCTTTCAATAGAGGGGGTTGCACTGCCCAACAAAACTTTGGCATTAAATAAGGCGGCATAATAAATCGCAGCATCTCTTGCATGATACCTTGGGGCAGGATCTTGTTGTTTAAAACTTGCATCATGTTCTTCGTCCACCACAATTAAGCCTAGGTCTTTAAATGGAAGAAATAAGGAGCTTCTTGCCCCTAATACCACTTTTATTTGTCCAGATTTTACTTTGTTCCAAATTTCAACCCTTTCATTCGGATTAAACTTTGAATGATAAATAGCGATGTTACCACCAAAGTGAAGTTGAAGTCGCCTAATCATTTGGGCCGTTAAAGCAATTTCGGGAAGCATGTAGAGTACCTGCTTGTCCTGTTGCATAAACTGCTCAATCAACTTCATATAAACCTGCGTTTTACCACTCGCGGTTACACCATGCAATAAGCACACAGGTTTATGAATAAAAGAGTTATTGATTTCATTAAAAGCTATTTGTTGTGCATCAGATAGCGTAAAGTTGATATTAATATCTGGGGCTAATAGCTTTATTCTGTCGGCATTTCGTTTTTCAATACCTAATATTCCTTTAGTAATGAGTCCTTTTAACTGTGCAGCACTAGCATTTGCTTTTTTTAATAAGTTGGGTTGGGTAACTTCTTCTTCTGTTTTTAATAAGTGCAAATAAGAGAGCAATAATTCCATTTGCTTGGGAGCAGCGTTTTTGGGCTCATTAAACAACTGCGCTAGCTTCTCTTCGTCTCTATAAACAGGATTTAAAACCACGTAAGTTTCGGTTTTAGATTTGAACTTTTCTTTTAATTCTTCCCAAACAAAACATATCTGCTTATCTATTAGCTTTTTTATAACAGGATATACGTTGTGGGTATCTAATAACTGGTGAACCTCACTTAATCTTAGTTCTTTTTTTACTTCAAGGGCTTGCGCTACAATATATTCATTATCAGTAAAGTGGGATCCATCGTTTAAGTCAAATACATTTTCTTCATTCCAAATTAATATACTTTCACTAGATAGTTTTAGGTTGGCAGGTATGGCTGCTTGCATCACTTCCCCCTCACAACACATATAATAATTACTAATCCAGTTCCACAGTTTAAGTTGGTTATTATATAAAATGGGTTCATCATCCAATATATTTAACAACTCTTTTGGCTCAAACGCAGGAGGTTTTTGTGTAGTGATATTTTTAATGATGCCTGCATACTTTTTATTACGCAGCTCTACTTCTACTCTAATTCCAATTTTTGCAGCCTCTCTTAAATGTGTAGGGATTGCCCAAGTATAGGTAACAGGTAACCAAAGAGGTATAATAACAGCAGCATAAAGCTTATCTATTTTGAGTGTTTCTGTTATTGGGGAAGTAAATAAGCTGCTATTTTTTTGATTCATCAAAATAAAATATGTACAAAATGTTAATCGATATAACAATAACGTCAATGTGCTAAAATATACTATAAAAACAATAACAGTATAGTTTTGCAGAATAATATGAAGGTTGAGTTATACTCAATAGAAATTGATTAGGGGAAAGCGTTTTATTTTTCTATCAATATGCATTGTTTCATCCTTTAAAGCAAGCGTTAATTTTTTAATTCAGCACATCCCTAATTTGCCCAATTAAAAAGAAATATCATACAAAATATTTAAGTTTCTATTTCACCTTTTCTTTTATTTCTTGTAATTTCAATAATGCTTCTACTGGAGTAAGCCTGTTTATATCAATTGCAGTTAATAATTGCCGTATATCATTAAATGTTTGTGAGTGAGCATCAAAAATTGATAATTGTACTTGAGGTGCATTGATGGTTTTGTCTGCCTTTCTGGTATCCCGAACGTTAACGGTTAACTGTTTGCCGTTAAAGGTGGAGCCAATTTCATCGGTTAAAGGTAAACGGTCAACGGTAACATTTTCTGTATCATCATCTACATGTTTTGCTTCTAATTGTTTTAAAATATCATTAGCACGTTCTATTAACTTAGGAGGCATACCCGCCATCTTTGCCACATGTATACCAAAGCTATGGGTACTGCCGCCAGGAGCAAGCTTACGTAAGAATATAATTTTATTTGCAATTTCTTTATTGGTTACATGGTAGTTTTTTACCTGAGGCAATTTATCTTCTAGTTCATTTAACTCATGATAATGGGTTGCAAATAAAGTTTTAGGAGCAAAAGGGGAGTTATGAAGAAACTCTACAATACTCCATGCAATAGAAATACCATCATAAGTAGAAGTGCCCCTACCAATTTCATCTAATAAAACTAGACTTCTTTGAGAAATGTTATTGATGATACTTGCAGTTTCATTCATCTCGACCATAAAAGTACTTTCGCCCCCGCTAAGGTTATCACTTGTCCCTACTCTAGTAAAAATTTTATCGGTCAAAGGTATTTTAGCAATAGAAGCAGGAACAAAACTGCCAATATGTGCCATTAAAGTAATTAGTGCCGTCTGGCGAAGAATGGCGCTTTTACCACTCATGTTGGGACCAGTAATAATAATTATTTGTTGATCATCTGGACTAAGAAACAAGTTATTATCAATATATACTTCACCAGGGGGTAAATTTCTTTCAATTACAGGATGACGGCTTTCTTGTAACTCTAAGCCTAATCCTTCATGTAAAATAGGTTTCTTGTAATTGTATTGTAAGGCATTTTCGGCAAAGCAAACTATACAATCTAAGATTGCCAATATATTTCCATTTACCTGTATGGGAGCTATATAATCTTGTAAAGCCAATAATAGCTTATCATAGAGTTCGTTTTCTATAGCAAGCATTTTATCTTCAGCACCCATAATCTTCTCCTCATATTCTTTAAGTTCTGGAGTGATGTAACGTTCTGCATTGGCTAAAGTTTGCTTGCGAATCCAGCTATCAGGCACTTTGTTTTTATGAATATTGGTCACCTCTAAATAATAACCAAACACATTATTGAAACTAATTTTTAATGAGGATATTCCCGTTGACTCTGCTTCTCTTTGTTGTATGTTTAATAAATATTCTTTTCCACCACTAGCAATTTGTCTAAGTTCATCTAAAGTTTGGTTGATGCCAATATTAATAACCCCGCCTTTGTTTACTGCGATGGGTGTAGCATCATTAATTTCTTGTATAATTTTCTCAACAATAAAATGGCAAGGATTTAAAGCATCGGCTAATCTATTAAGGTATAGATTGTTGGTAACACTTAGCCATGTTTTTATTTGTTCTATTTGTTGTAATCCACGTGCAAGATGTAATACCTCTCGAGGATTAATCTTTTTCATGGGTAGTTTACTCACCAAACGTTCTACATCACCACAATGCTTAATGGCAGTAGATAATTGTTTTCTTAAATCGGGATCCAGTATAAAATGTGCTACAGTATCTAAGCGTTCGTTAATTTTTGTAATATCTTTTAGTGGAAGTACTACCCAACGTTTTAGCATTCGTGCTCCCATTGGGCTTACGGTATTGTCTATCACTTTTAAGAGACAGTTGCCATCACCATTGCCAGAATTTAAAAGTTCAAGGTTACGAATAGTGAATCTATCCATCCATAGGTAATCATCTTTTTCCATCCTTTGGATAGATGTGATGTGCTGTAAGTTGGGATGTTCGGTTTCTTTTAAATAAAATAAGATGGCACCTGCAGCCACAACGCCGCTGTGCATATCTTCAACACCATATCCTTTTAACGAATGGGTTTGAAAATGTTTTAGTAAACTTTCGGTAGCAAAAGCTTCCTCAAATAACCAAGACTCCATGGTATAGGTATACAACTTATTTCCAAATAGCTCTTTAAACTGTTTTTGGAAACTACGTTGGTAAACTACTTCTGCAGGCTTCAAGCTTTGTAATAGCTTATCTATATATTCATGGTTGCCTTCGGCTACAAAAAACTCGCCCGTGCTAATGTCTAAAAAGGCAATACCTAAATCTGTTTCCGTAAAATGAAGTGCAGCTAAAAAGTTATTACTATTAAGTTCTAAAAGTTTATCATTGGTTGCAATGCCAGGGGTCACTAATTCGGTAACCCCCCTTTTTACAATACCTTTTGCTAGTTTGGGATCTTCTAATTGATCGCAAATTGCAACCCTATAACCTGCTTTTACTAATTTATGTAGATAAGTATCCAACGCATGATGAGGAAAACCAGCTAACTTACTGCTGTTTTCATCTCCATTATTCCTTTTAGTAAGGGTAATTCCCAAAACTTGTGAAGCTTTTACTGCATCATCACCAAAAGTTTCATAAAAATCTCCCACCCTAAACAACAGTATGGCATCGGGATATTTTTGCTTAATTGCCTTGTGTTGTTGCATTAAAGGGGTTTCTGCCGTAGCTTTTGCCATAACGACAAATATACACCACTAGTTAAAACCTAATCAATCACTTTGGTTGTGGGGAAAAGTTGTAATTTATATTGCCAATCTACTTTTTAATGGTATTGTTATAGTGACCAATTTTGATTATAATAACATCCTTTTTTTTAAGAACACACATATTATTGGGGTAAATTTTGTTTATGCTACAATAAAATTAATAATGGCACGTTTTTTTCAAGACCTTCAAATTTATTTTTGTATTTTGAGGCAGAAATAAATTACAAAATTTATCGATATTTGCACACATTAAAGATTTTGAAAAGTAAATCTTAAAAACATTTTAGTAGTATTATGAAAAAGTTATTAATCGTTCTGTTTTCTATCATCTCGGTTTTAGTTATGGCACAAACTAAGCCGATAAAAAAAGTAAAGAAGTATGTAAATGTGGCAAATGGTCGTGTATCAAAATATGATAAAGAGGATAAAAACGACAGTGCCCATATTTATTTTATGCAGGGGTGGGATGCTTATAAGGCCAGTGATACCAATGCTGCAAGATATTTTTGGGAACGTGGTGCCAATTGTAGCAGTAATATACCTGCTAAGTTTTCTAGTGCTTTTAGATATGGTTTAATGCTACAGAACGGAGAAGGTATTTCTGTAGATAAAGATGCTGCTTTTTATTATTACAACCTTGGTTCTTATGATGGAAGACCAGAGGGTGATGTAGATGCTACCAAAAATGTTGCTGCATATTATGAAAATGGAATAACTGTGCATCAAGACTTTAAAAAAGCGCTTGAGTGGTATTTGAAAGCAAAAGCACAAGGAAATAAGTTTTGTGATGCTGATATAGCTAGGGTAAGGAAAAAAATTGCACAAGGATTATAATTACTTTTTTATCCCACCAAATCTGTAATATGAAATAATCTTTCTTGAGTACCCATAAATTTCAAGCTCACTGATAACATTACAACAAAGCTTGAAGTACGAGGTAGACTAATATTTTCTAGTTAGTTTATTTAATAAGTTCTTTTCTTACTCTTTGGTATAAATGTGTTGAGAAATAGAATACATATTGTCGTAATAATGTGCTTTGCTTTCAGCTAAAGTACCATCTGTGTTATACCTAAACTCATCTGTTCTGTCGCCATGTTCTTTTTTTATACATTGGTGTCTTTTATTGTACAACAAATCTGTTCGATGATAATATTCATTGTAATTAGTTGAAGAAATTTTAGTCCATCTGTGTCTATAATGAAATGAAGTTTTGTAATCATAATTATAATTCTCAATTCTTTTAACCCTACCTCTTCTATTATAAAAATATTTTTCGGTTAAGACCAAAGAACTTAAATTAGACTTATGCCAAATCTCTATTAGTTGACCATTATCATTATAAACTTTTTTAACCTCACTATTTTTGATTAATCCATTTTGAAGAATATAGGCAGTATTACTTGATTCAACTTTTCCAAATATGTTGTAAGTAAAAATTGTATATCCTAAGTTGTTCTCTTGACCTTTACAAAATGAACTACTTGAAATTTGTGTTAGTTGATTATTGTTGTTATAGTAAAATGTATCAATCAATGTGGCATTATTCTTTTTAATTGATCGAATGCGTTTGGACATATTGCCATTTTCATCAAAATAAATAGTAACGGAATCGGTAAGAATAATTTTGCTTAGGTCGGAAAAGATTGAAATGTTTGAGGTATTCTTTTGAAAAGCATAATTATAGACAGTCTCTTTTGTAATCTTATTTTGTTTAATTAAAAAACTTCCATTTGTTCCTCTTTCAGATAAATACCCATCCTCTTGAGCGTAAATGCTATTAAGTGAAAGTGTTAAAAAGATTAAAATGCACGATAAGCTTATTTTATAGCTGTAAAGTTGTGAAGTAAAACTTTGTTGCGTGGGATTAACGAGCATTATAAGTTTATTATTATAAATAGTGTGTAAATTTATAGGTCTAAGCAATTAGATTCAATTTTTTGTTTAAAGTGATTTTGCCATTAGTTAAACCAGTATAAATATGTGGGAAAGTTTTAAAAGGTTAATACCTATTTAAGGGTGTTATTTATATTAAGCTTTGCGCATGTGCATACTTAACAATCTCTGCAAGGCTGGCAAAATTCATTTTCTCTAAAATTCTAGATTTGTAAGTACTTACCGTATTAACACTTACACTAATTGATTCTGCAATTTGAGTGATGGTTTTACCTCTTGCTAGCATTTGAAATACTTCAAATTCTCTATCAGATAAAGATTCGTGGGGTTTCTTTTCGGTATCATCAAGATAGGCATCTGCTAATAGCGAGGCTATATCAGGCGTTATATATTTGCGACCTAGCTTTATAAATTCAATTGCTTTTGAAAGTTCTTCTGGTACTGCATCCTTATTTATAAAAGCATTTGCACCAGCTCTTATTACCCTAACAGCATTACGTTCGGGTAGTGACATACTTAAAATAATGATTGGTATTTTATTTCCGTGGTCACGAACTCCTTTTATAACTTCAATTACAGGAGGACCAGGCATGAATAAATCTGTAATTACAATATCAAATTTTGTACTTTGTATTTTTTCTTTTAAACCGTTACCATCACTAACTTCTTCAATTTCAGCAAAAGGATAAGATTGTTTTAGTAGCAGAACAAGTCCTTGCCTAATCATTGCATGGTCGTCAGCTAATAGAATTTTCATGTTATTAGATTGTGTTCGGATTGCAATTTAATGAGTTATTTGTAGTTTTAAACAATTAATAATTAAAATAAGTAAAAATGGTGATAATAATCAATTATTGTATTTGATGTTGAATGCCATATTTAATAATATCTGCATCCCCATGTAAATTCATTTTCTTTTGAATATGCACTTTGTGCGATCGCACAGTGTTTACACTAATAGAAAGCTTTTCGGAAATAGTTTGCATATTAATACCATCAATTAATAGTTTAAAAACTGCGTATTCTCTATCCGACAAACTTTCATGTGCATCCGATTTCGTTTTATGTTCATAGGAAGAAGCTAATAATTCTGCCACTTCTAGGTTTAAATACTTTCTTCCCGCTGTTATTTGATTAACCGCTTTTATTAACTCTTCGGATATACAGTCTTTAGTTAAATAGCCAGCACTACCTGCAGTAATGCAACGGATAGCATATTCTTGTGCTGGGTACATGCTTAATATAAGCACAGGTATTTTAGGAACAGTATTCTTAATTTGCTTTAAAACTTCTAATCCTGATTGATCTGGAAAAGATAAATCAGAAATAATCAAGTCCCAATTTTCTTTAACGGCTTTTTTAAACAAAGCAGCAGTGTTGTCTACTTCCTCCAATTCTAATTCTGGATATGCTTCCATTAATAAAAAACGTAAAGCTGTACGTACCAAACGGTGATCATCTGCAATTAAAATTCTCATTCTGCTTTTATTAGTTTATTTAAGTTATTAACCAAATTTTATTCTCAAGGTTCAGTTACGAAAGTATCATTACTATTATAACTTTATAATCAATATACGTTTAAAAAGTTTGTAGCTAAACAACTACTACATTTTATAATGCGCAAATTATACCCATCCCAATCAGGTTTAAAACCAAAGCAAATGGGTATTATTCCATCAACTAATAATAAACTTGGGCAAGTAATATCTAGAGCTTAATTTATAGTGAATCAACTTAGGAATCAGTTCCTTAAGCTTAATTTATAGTGAATCAACTTAGGAATCAGTATCTTAAGCTTAATTTATAGTGAATCAACTTAGAAATCAGTTTCTTAAGCTTAATTTATAGTGAATCAACTTAAGAATCAGTATCTTAAGCATAAAATAAAGGGATGCAACTTAGAAAAGCAATAACTTAAGCTAAATTAATAGGTAAGTAACTTAAAATGGCATTTTCTTAATCTAAAGAAACAAATAATTAACCTAGTTTGCTGTTCCATAAGATTGATTTATAGAGACTGAACTTTACTTTGCAGTTTGTTAAGCTTAAGGTGTTGAAAATAGGTTGAGAAAAACTACAAATTTCAATCTAATACAATTGCTTTCTTTTAGACTTTTAAAGGCTTGGGTTTATAATTTTTATCATCATCATTCAAGTAGTGTTTAATACTCATATAGGTTAGCCCCATACTATTATTCATTAATCCTCCTAACATCTACAGAAACACTCAATTTATGCGGGCCACTACTTAATATAACACCTTTTAATGGGGTGATGTCAAAATAATCTCTCCCCCAACCAATAGTAATGTGCTGTTCATTAGGAATTACATTGTTGGTAGGATCAAAATCTACCCAACCAATATTGGGAATAAAAACAGAAAACCATGCGTGGGAAGCATCAACACCCACCAACTTCTCCACACCTGGAGGGGGTAAAGTTTCAATATATCCACTTACATAACGAGCAGGTAAACCAACCGAACGTAAACAGGCTATACCAACATGTGCAAAATCTTGACAAACGCCTTTTCGCTCTTTCATAACTTCGGCAATTGGAGTAGCTACTGTAGTAAAACCAGGTTTAAACTCAAATTCTTTGTATATGCGCTCCATTAAATTGTAGATGGCCTCATAAATAGGGCGACCTGCCGTAAATGATTGTAAGGCATAATTAGTAATTCCCGATTCAAAAGTAGTTACGGGTGTTTCAGGCACATATTGTCTAGCTTCTATAAAGTCTAATCGGGGTTGGTAAAGTTGCATTCTTGCTTCTTCCCAAGCTATTTTACCATAGGTCTCAATATCTTGTGTTAGGTTGAAAGGTTTTCTTTCAATTTCTGAGGAAACTGTTACACTTAAAGATCTATGTTCTCTTTGTATGGCGAAATAGACTACTTTATTACCAAAAAAATCTTCAAATTCATTCATTACGTCCGGTAAAGGATTAATGGTAACAACAGATTTGTTGCAAATTTGTCCATTTGTGCTTCTTGGTATTAGCCTGGCCATATTGTGGCACAAACTAATGGGCTCGTAATAAGAATATTCTGTTTTATGAATAATATTGTACTTCATAGTTAGTTTTTGCCATTCTTTTCTACCGTAAACAATTGCTTTTGTAGTTGGGTGTGTTTAAAGTAGGTTTTAGAAATAGCGTTGGGTATCGTTGCAAGATAGGTGTACATGTCTGCCAAAAAGTTATCTAAGTTTTCATAAGTTGCCCCTGTATCATCTAATTGAGAAAGTTCATCTTTATCTGCCTTCAACAACTGTGCATATAATTCATGAATCAAGCGTAAATGTTCTGGCAATTCTGCTTCTTGTTTTAAGGTTTTTGGCAAACTTTCTAAATAAGTTTTTATTCTAATAACCTGATACATTAAAGAGCGGGGATTATTTTTATCTAGCAACATTAACTCTAAAACCATGGGTAATTGAAGGTGTACTTTATACTTATATCTATAATTAACTAACGATTCATTGCTTTTTAATACAGCTTCTTGCAAATTATAAGTAACCTCATCTGGATGTTGATTTACTAACGTTGCTCTAAGCATATTTACAAGTAATATGCTGGTTTCTATTTTTCTGCCACAATCTAAAATTGTCCAACCTTGTTCACGAGAAATGCTATCTCTATTCATGCCAATAAATGCCACCATCGATGTAATTAATTCATCCAACATGGCAATCATCTTAAAATGGGTGTGGTGTATATTTTCTGCTTCCGCCCAATCTTCTTCCATCCTTCTTAGTATGCGCCAAGTATCTGTACTCCAATGATCGCGCACGGCATTAACAGACCTACTAAATAGAGCAAAATTGTAGGTTAAGCCTCCATTTTTACTTGAATCAAATATCATAGAAGATAGTTCTTTCCAAGGATTTTCAAACTTGGCTTTTCCTGTTTCTCCAATAAATCCAGGATAAGTAAAAGTGTAATGGGTTAGTGCCATTAATAGGGTTTGCTCGGTTAACCTATCAGACTCCGATTGTAAGCGATTCCCTTCTGTAATTACTTGCATTACCGTACGCTGAAAGCGTGCATTACCCAAAAAGCGTTCGGCATATCTACCCACCCAAAAAAGATTTTCGGCAGTGTGGCTAGGTAATACATTTCTGTAATCTATTATTGAGGAAAATTGTAGTTTGGCGGTTGGTTGAAGTGGGGTTTGAAACCTCATTTGCATTTGGCTCATTCCAAACATTGATTGCGATTGTCCGTTTTCGAGTTCTGTGTCTCCTGTAGGATTTATAATCCACGTATCCTTGCTTAAACCACCTAATTGGTTTGAGATAACCATGTGGTTAGTTTCACTAGAAGTTCTGGTAAGCCCACCCTTCATAACAGTGTAGGTGTCATTTTTACTTACCAAAAAACTACGGAATAAAGCATTTCTAGGTTCTACTTTTTTATCTGATAAAGATGGGGTAGATGAAAAAGATACCTTTTCTTGCCCTACATACATATAGGGATGTGTTTTTATTTGCTCTTTAAGTTCTTGAATTTTATGGTAGGATAACAAACTTCCATCTATGGAGGTACTTACATTTGAGTCACGATATATTTTTTTTATAATTAGAGTAGTGATATTCTCTAAAACATACTTCATCTCTCTAGGTTGCCCACACCACCACGAAGCTATATTGGGGAGTATTAGTTGTTGATTTAAAAAGTGTTTACATATTGCGGGTAAGAAGGGTAGTATGCCAGGGTTTTCTAAAATACCACTTCCCAAAGGGTTGGCTATGTTTACGTTTCCACTCCGTACAGCTTGTAATAACCCTGCAACCCCAAGTTGGGAATCTTCTTTTAACTCTAAGGGGTCACAATAGTAATCATCAACCCTTCTTAATATAACATCTACTTTTTCTAATCCTCCAATTGTTTTTAGCCATACTATATTGTCTTTCACCATTAAATCGTCACCCTGTACTAGCGTAAACCCTAAATAAGAAGATAGATAAGAGTGTTCAAAATAGGTTTCGTTTCTTGGTCCAGGGGTTAAAATCACTACACGTGGTTGGTTTTGTGAAGGCGACATGGAAGTTAAGGCAGTATGCAAATCGGAAAAGTAGGAGGAAAGTTGTTTTACTTTCAAATCATTAAAAAGTTCTGGTAATATCCTTGCCATTGCCAGTCTGTTTTCTAATGCATACCCACTACCCGATGGCGCTTGTGTTCTATCATTCATTACCCATATTTTACCATCTGGACTACGAGCAATATCGGCAGAATAAAGTGTTAGTTGGTGTTTACCTAAAAGATTAAAACCAGCACATTGTCGCAAAAAACCTGGATGATAATAAACAAGTTCAATGGGTAATAAGCCCTTTTTTATTAGTTGTTGTGAGCCATAAATGTCTTTGAGGATTAAATTAAAAAGTTCTGCACGTTGTATTAAACCAGATTCAATGGTGGTCCATTCTTCTTTACTAATTAAAAAAGGAATTACATCTAAATCCCAGGGGCGATTTAAACCATTTGGATCGCCATATATATTATAAGTAACACCGTTTTCTTTTAAAAATCTAAATATTGCGTGGCGACGTTCTACTATTTCTTCGGGACCAAGTGTTGCAAAAGATTGAAAGAAAGTTTGCCAATGTGGACGAAGGCTTCCATCATCACCCAACAATTCGTTGTAAGAATAATTAGAACTGAAATAGTTTTGAAAAAGTGATGCTTGCCTAGTAGCTATCATTATGAATACTTTAAAACGGAGCCTGTATATAATGCGTTCAGAAAATTTAAAAATAGGGAATTCTATTTGAATGGAAATTAAATGTGCATTTCTTTTATGGTAAAGTGGTAATTAAATTGTGAAAAACAAGCATTTTACTTTAGTTTAGGAATACTTCCCAATCCGTGTAAGCTTGTAGCCTAGAAGCATTATTTTATTGCCTTTGGCAATTAGTATCGTTGCTACAAGCAGTGATGCATACAACCCAATCTACAAGTCTTTAAGCGCTGAATTAGTAGATAGATGGATAGCAATTAGATAATCCTTTAAGTAACTTTCTGAAACTTTATTTGGTTGATGATATTTAGGAAGCTACTATCCAAAAGAGAAAAAGATTAATTTGTTATACCACCACAAAAGACCTTTTTACTTTAAACTTTTTTTAATAATCACTTTAATTTTTATTTGTATCCCCTTATCTTCGCCGAAATTTTAGAGGGAGATGGTGTTGAAGAATCACTTAAAATCGTTGATAGTATTTGTTTTCAGTATTATAATACTGTCGTTTTCTAGCCATCTTTTGGCTCAAGAGAATAATCATCATGAAACCAACCAATCTAGTACTGCCAACCAAAAGGAAAAAGATTTTCAACCAGGTGATGTAATTATGGAACATATCATGGATAACCATGATTTTCATTTTGCAGAAGTAAACGGAACCAATATAGCTATTCCTCTTCCTGTAATTATATATTCTCCTCAGCGTGGGTTTTCTACATTTATGTCTTCAAAATTCCAACATGGAGAATTAAGCTATAATGGGTATAAACTTATTGAAAAAGGGAAAATTGAAGCCATTAAAGAAGATGGGTCTATAGATGAGTCTGTAAAAGTATTCGATTTCTCAATGACAAGAAATGTCGTACAGATGTTAATTGCCCTAACCTTATTAATGGTATTAATTATAGGTGTAGCAAATAAATATAAAAAGAATGGTGCAAATGTTGCTCCCACTGGTTTTCAAAATGCTATTGAACCTGTAATTACCTTTATTAGAGATGAGGTAGGTGTTAGTAACCTTGGTAAAAAGCATGAGAAATATATGCCTTACCTTCTTACCGTTTTCTTTTTTATACTTATCTGTAATTTGTTTGGATTAATTCCTGGTTCTGCAAATGTTACGGGCAACATTGCTTTTACTGTTGTGTTGGGGGTAATAAGTTTTGTAGCCATATTATTGAGTACCAATGCTCATTTTTGGGGTCATATATTTAATCCTCCTGTTCCGGGCTTTGTAAAACCCATTTTAATGTTAGTAGAGTTGTTGGGTATTTTTACTAAGCCCTTTGCATTAATAATTCGTCTATTTGCTAATATGGTGGCTGGTCACATGATTATTACTTGTTTAATAATGATGATATTTATTTTTACAAAATTAAGTTTAGGTGCAGGTTTAGGTTTTGCACCTGTATCATTAGCGTTTACTATTTTTATTTACATCATCGAAATTTTGGTTGCATTTATACAAGCATTCATTTTTACTAACCTTACTGCTGTTTTTATAGGACAAGCTTTTGAAGGGGAACATCATGAAGAAGCTGGTCATAATGCGCATCATTAATAACTCTTTTTTTCATCTCAAAAACTATATACAATGTCTTTAATGAACATTTTATTGAATGGTAGCATTTCAAACATGGGTGCAGCAATTGGTGCAGGTTTAGCTACAATCGGTGCTGGATTAGGTATCGGTCAAATTGGTAAAGGTGCAGTAGAAAGTATTGCTCGTCAACCAGAAGCAGCTAACGACATTCGCAGCAGTATGATTTTGACTGCCGCTTTTGTTGAAGGTGTGGCTCTATTTGCTGTAATTGCAGCTGTATTAGCTATCTTCATTAAGTAATTTCTTCTAAGGAAGACTACTTTTTTAACTGCATCCTAGCAAAGGGCGAAAGGTGCAGTTATTTTTAAAACAATTTGTAATTATTATATAATGGAATTATTAACTCCTGGTCTTGGTCTTATATTTTGGACTTTTCTTGCTTTTGTAATTGTTTTTCTTATCCTAAAAAAGTTTGCTTGGGTACCTATCCTAACTGCACTTAAAGAAAGAGAAACAGGTATTGCTGACGCTATCTCCTCTGCCGAAAAGGTTAAATTAGAAATGGCTTCTCTTAAAAATGAGAATGAAGCAATGATGAACCAAGCTCGTGAAGAGAGAGCTGTTATGATTAAGGAGGCCAAGGTTGCATCTGATAAAATGATTGCTGAAGCAAAAGATAAAGCAAAGTTTGAGTACGACCGCATTATTGCTGAGGCACAACAAGCTATACAACAACAAAAGAATGCTGCCTTAACTGATGTTAAAAATCAGGTGGGTTCTTTAGTAATTGAAGTGAGTGAAAAAATATTAAGAAGAGAGCTTGCCAACAAATCTGAGCAGGAAATCTATATCAAGCAATTAGCAGAAGCAGTTAAGCTTAATTGATAAGTAACAATTAATAATTGATTCTAGCTACATATTTAGTTGTCAATTATCTATTAGTAATTATCAATGATCAATTAAAAAAATTATGTCCAATTTACGTTTAGCACATCGTTACGCCAAGAGTATATTCGACCTTGCAGTTGAAACAAACCAGTTGGAAGTGGTGTATGCAGATATGAATTATTTAAAAGCAGTTTGTAAGGCAAGTGCTGAATTTAGAAATCTATTAGCTAGTCCTATTATTAAGGCAGATAAAAAGGTAGCTATCATAGCTGCTATTATTATTGGAAAAGTTTGTGAGTTAACGCAAGGATTTACTAAACTTTTGGCTACAAAGGGCAGAGAAGGCGATTTGGTAGAAATAACTAACGCTTTTATTAAACAGTACAATGAATTAAAGCAAATTCATACAGTAAAATTAACTACAGCTATTGAAATTAGCCCAGAATTAAAGAATAGTATACAAACTAAAGCCAATGCAGTAACACCTACAGGAACTATTGATTTGGAAACAAAAGTTGATGCTAATTTAATTGGAGGCTTTGTTTTGGAGTTCGACAATAAATTGGTTGATGCAAGTGTATTGAGGGGTTTGAAAGATTTAAAGAAGCAATTCTTGAAAAATTACTATTTACCCTCTATCAATTAATAATCATTCATTAAGCGTTTTTTAAAAAATAAAATATGGTAGACATTAAGCCGGATGAAATTTCAGCAATTTTAAGGCAACAATTAAGCAACTTTAACGCTTCTGCCGATTTAGAAGAGGTAGGAACCGTTTTACAAGTAGGTGATGGTATTGCTCGTGTTTATGGATTAAATGGCGTGCGTAGCGGTGAGTTGGTGGAGTTTGAAAGTGGCGTAAAAGCTATTGCATTAAACTTAGAAGAAGATAATGTAGGTGTGGTATTGATGGGTGATAGTGGCGACATTAAAGAAGGTTCTACCGTAAAACGTACCGGTCAAATTGCTTCTATTAAAGTAGGAGAGGGGTTAGTAGGTCGTGTTATTAATACATTGGGTGAGCCTATTGATGGTAAAGGTCCTATCGTTGGCGAATTGTACGAAATGCCTTTGGAGCGTAAAGCACCAGGTGTAATTTATCGTGAGCCAGTAAAAGAACCATTACAAACAGGTATCAAAGCAATTGATGCCATGATTCCTATTGGTCGTGGACAACGTGAGTTAGTAATTGGTGACCGTCAGACAGGTAAAACAGCTATCTGCGTAGATACCATTATTAATCAAAAAGAGTTTTACGAAGCTGGTAAACCAGTTTATTGTATATATGTAGCTATTGGTCAAAAAGCTAGTACAGTTGCAGGTGTAATGAAAACATTAGCCGATAACGGTGCAATGGCTTACACCACAATTGTAGCTGCTTCTGCTAGCGAACCAGCTCCATTACAATTCTATGCTCCATTTGCGGGTGCTGCTATTGGGGAGTTTTTTAGAGATAGTGGTCGTCCTGCATTGATTGTATTTGATGATTTAAGTAAACAAGCAGTTGCCTATCGTGAAGTTTCATTATTGTTAAGAAGACCACCGGGCCGTGAGGCGTATCCAGGTGATGTATTCTATTTACATAGTCGTTTATTAGAAAGGGCTGCTAAAATTATTGCTAATGATGAAGTAGCGAGTCAGATGAACGATTTACCTGCATCTATCAAGCATCTAGTAAAAGGGGGTGGTAGTTTAACGGCACTTCCAATTATCGAAACACAAGCTGGTGATGTATCTGCTTACATTCCTACCAACGTTATCTCTATTACTGATGGACAGATATTCTTAGAAGGTAACTTATTTAACGCGGGTATCCGTCCTGCTATTAACGTAGGTATCTCTGTAAGCCGTGTGGGTGGTAATGCACAGATTAAGTCTATGAAGAAAGTAGCAGGTACCCTTAAGTTAGATCAAGCTTTATACCGAGAATTAGAAGCATTTTCTAAGTTTGGTGGTGATTTAGATGCTGCTACTAAAAACGTAATTGATAAGGGTGCTAGAAACGTTGAGATACTAAAGCAAGCACAATATTCACCTTTTACAGTAGAAAAACAAGTTGCCATCATATATTTAGGTACTCAAGGTTTATTGAAAGAAGTGGCTGTTAAAAAGGTAAAAGAGTTTGAAGCTCACTTTTTAATGGAAATGGAAAACAAACTACCAGAAGTATTGGCCGAGTTCAAGAAAGGTCAATTAAATGACGAGAGTATCAAGAAAATGGTAGAATTAGCCAAAGGTTTAATTCCTGGTTATAAATAAGCTTTTAAAGCGCTACTAGTTTCAAGATTAGTTTATTGGTTAAAATATATTGCCCCTCAATTTGAGGGGCTTTTTTTATTCTTATAATCAAGTTGACGGAAATAAATTAAGCCTAAAATTGATTATGTATGAAGTTTTTAATTAAAGTAAAGTTCTTTTGAGTGATTTTATTTTGGGGTTAATCGTAAAGCGATGGTCGTCTAACAAAATCTTTATTAAATGTGTATGTGGGTTTATTATCCACTTTTGAAATTATTTTCCTAGCTTCTAATTGATTTACAATATTCCTCACTCCTCTTTTAAATGCCTCGAACCCTTTTATAGTGTTTGTATTTTCATTCTTAGTCCACATTAAATTTCCAATTTTACTGGCATTGGGGAATCTTTCTTTCGCATAAAGATTACACTCATAAATAATGGTCAATGCCTCTCTAGCATCTTTTGATAATGCATCAAAATCAGCACCGTATAATGACCTTAATTCATTCGTAAAATCTTTTTTAAACAATGCCCTATCAATAATATAAACTGGATGCAAGGCATTACTGATGTCATGTTTTACTATTATACCACTATCTTCTAATGAATTAATAGCTTCTAAATGATTATTATTTTTTGTAAGCAATATGGTATATCTATCATTTTTGTTTTCAATTTCAGATTTATAGAAATAAGTAATTACAAGTTTTTGTTCGGTTGTAAGTGGTATACCATTCAATTTTTTTTCTAAATACCCACTATACCTTTCAATCAGACTTTCCATTTTGTCATCTAATAGTTTTCCTTTATTGATGAATAAAGACAACTCATCGTCTGAATGAAATTTATAGTACGGAAGGTCAATTTTATTGTTCAGGCACTCATTCGTAAGTGTACTCATCCCTAATCCACGCCCTTCCCATTTATCATGAATCTTTAATACTTCGGCTAATTTGGGGTTATTGGGTTTGGAATCTCCTGGAATAATACGTCTAATAGGTATATTATGCTGAATATCTTCTATTATCAGCCTCGCTTTAAACTTTCCAGGATTCCTTATTTCTAAATGTTTATTGGGTACTATGTTAATGTTTATAAATCTGTTAATGCCATAATCCCGATGTGCTAATGAGTTATTAATAGATTCTCTAAGAAGTCTTTCAGGATATTCTGGTAAACTGCTTCCTCCTAATTCAATACTAACGCCAACAGAAATATTCTGCAACGTAAAAGCAATACTCCTTTCCATTAAAGGAAGAATATTATCTTTCATTGATTTTTTTATCTTTGATACTATATCAGCACTACCAGGAATATCTACATATCCATCCACTTGACTTCTACATTCTAAAATATCTTCAACATGTTTTCCGCAAACTAACATCCCTAACAGGGTTGGCACTAAGGTTTTAGTTATGAATCCTTTTCTTTCTAAAAAAGAAGCAGCATCTTCAATTGAATTCTTAATATTTTCAATTCTACTATCTCTATTTAATAAGTGGATATAATCATTCAACTTACTAACTTCTAGATCATTAAGGGTTGTATTTATAACGGGTTGTAACTCTTTTGCGCTTTCAAGTTGTAGTTTGTATTCTTTTTGGTCAATTATTTTTTGAGGATCTATTTTATGATCACCAGTTATTATTCTTTCCCATGCAGTAGTGTTATAGTAAATAAATTTATTTTCCTCTGGTAATTTTTCTACATAAATAGCTAGAATGTTTTTATCAAAAAACGGGTGTATTTCAAAGGAAATATAATTTGAAACATCTATTATTTTATTATGCTCATCTGTAAAGTTTTTGCCTAGATCTTTTGTTTTTTCTTCATTATTCAAATCAAAACCCTTTACCACGAATCTTTTATTCTTTTCATCTTCATAAATCCCTACTATTATTATCCCCCCTTGTGTATTTAAAAAGGCACAGGTTGTTTTGTATATTTCTGTCCATTTGCCAGCTACATGACTATTATCTTTTATTTCTACTCTATCAGTTTCTAGCTTTTCAAAAGTTGAATTGTTGATATTATTTTCTATCGTACTTAATATTCGTTCAATTTGCTTCATATCTACAATGATTAAAAAACGAATGTACATTACCCTATACAAATTGACTTTATTTACTTTTAAATAGTAGAATAAAATTTTTTAATTAGTAATTAAAGTTTCAACTGCATGTTGTGATTTTGCCTACTTCGTAGTTTGTACTTCAACATTCAATATTGGTTGCATCGCTTTTTTAAATCTTTCTGTGTTTGTTAAAGCCGGTAGGCTAAAGAATAAGGAAGTGTTTTTTATCATGCTTAAGTTCCCAAACGTTAAATTTTTTATTACGCACTGCTTTTCATAAAATAAGCGTTCCAAGGGGTATGCTATTTTTAATAGTTCTACATACATAGACCAATTAAATTTATGCGACACTGTTGAATAAATTGGATAATAATCATAAAGGGGTCTCCTTCTTTATAAATTACCTATACCAAAACCCCTTCCCTACAAAAGTTAAGACCAATGTTGTTACCCAACAAGCCCACACCAAAAGCCAAATGAAATATTTAAGCCCTTTCCAGTTACAAACTGGTTTGATTAGCGGATACGAATAATTGGTTAAAGCCGAACACTGCGCCATTGGGTCAATGTCATTAAGTTAAGGCATTATACGGCTCTTTTATAGTTGGAGAAAGTTTGGTATTTACCATTCAATCGTTTAGTTTTTTTCTTTCTTTGATTTC
>Ga0208868_1000093_pt1 | contig 20006 bp, 22 predicted proteins | sample CryBogCBE23Oct07_FD_184583 | JGI IMG/M metagenome (GOLD analysis project Ga0208868, IMG submission 184583) | Freshwater microbial communities from Crystal Bog, Wisconsin, USA - CBE23Oct07 (SPAdes) (version 2) | ecosystem: Environmental > Aquatic > Freshwater > Lake | place: Crystal Bog... | reverse complement strand
CTTCATCAATCTCAGATACGGTTTTTTCGCCATCGAGCAGGCATGAAAGGATCATCAGGCGTTGCGCTTGTGCGTAAATTTTTAGTTTTTCCGCAATAGCGAGCGCATTTTCCCGAGATTGGAAAATTCTCATCTATTTTCTTTCTTTAATTTATAAAACCAATCACTGGCAGCGCCAGCTTGAAGAGCGGTTGGCAATGTTTGGTCTGGCGGCGTGAGTAAGTCATCGCCAGGGCGCCAGCCTTCAGGCGTAAACACATCGCCGGCAGCTGTTCTTTGTAGCGCCGCCATCATTCTCATCATCTCACTGACGCTACGCCCGACGGATAGCGGATACCATGTGATGGCGCGGATAACGCCGGCTGGGTCGATAAAATAACTCGCGCGCATTGCCGAGGAATCTGCGGAACGATCATCAATCATTCCATAAGCGCGACCAATGACCATGGATGAGTCTTCGACAATGGGGAAAGGGATGAGGACTTTGAACTTTTCCTGCATCGCCTGGACCCAGGCGACATGCGCATAGAGGCTGTCAACGGAGAGGCCAAGCAGAGCACAGTCCATAACTTCGAAATCAGACGCCGCCCGCGCTAACGCAACGAATTCGCTGGTGCAAACAGGCGTAAAATCAGCTGGATGGGAAAAAAAGATGAGCCAGCGCCCTTTAAACTGATTTAGGCTCAACTCTCCATGCGTAGAGCGCGCCTGAAAATTAGGCGCAATATCGCCAATTCTGAGTGGTTGCTGCACGTCGACGTGATGTTCATCAAGCATTTTTTGTGCGCCGTTTTTAGACTCTTGACTTAGCTCATTATTTAAATTACATACCTTCATAGTTTATGTAAGTCAATAGATATGGTCTCTGAGGGTCATGATGGAAGATAAAAATCTGATCGCCGCTACAGCGCAGGTCCGTCAGTCACAGGCGTCTGGAGCCATGCGGGCTATCGTCAAGACCTTCTTCGACGCGCCGACATTTACTGCGACGCATGTCGTCCACGATCCAAAAACGCTGCGCGGCGCTGTGATCGACAGCGTCCTTGATTACGACCCAGCCTCAGGACGCACATCCAAGACGTCTGCTGATTGCGTTATTGCTTATGTCAAGGAAATGGGCGTGACGATTGATTGGCATTTGGAAACGCACGCCCATGCCGATCATCTGTCTGCTGCGCCTTATCTACAGCAGCAGCTTGGCGGCAAGCTTGCCATTGGAGAGCACATCAAAACTGTTCAAGGCGTCTTTGGGAAAATTTTTAATTTCGGTTCAGAATTTGCGCGTGATGGTTCGCAGTTTGATACATTATTTTGTGATGGTGATCATTTCTCAATTGGCGATCTGCCCGCAATATGTCTTCATGTGCCAGGGCACACGCCAGCGGATCTCACCTATGTGATTGGCGATTGCGCTTTTATTGGCGATACGCTTTTCATGCCCGACTATGGCACAGCGCGAGCAGACTTTCCTGGCGGCGATGCGCGTCAGCTCTTTAAATCAATTCGTCGTCTGCTAACTCTGCCTGATGAGACGCGAGTGTTTTTGTGTCATGATTATAAAGCCGTCAATAGAACTGTGTTCGCATGGGAGACGACGATTGGCGCACAGAAGTCTGACAATATTCATGTTCATGACGGCGTCATGGAAGATGACTTTGTCGCGATGCGCACCAAACGCGATGCAACGCTTGATCTGCCAACGCTAATTCTGCCCTCTGTTCAAATAAATGTTCGTGGCGGACATATGCCGCCTGCAGAAGAAAATGGCGTGAGCTATTTGAAAATACCTTTGGATCTCTTGTAATGGATATGTTGGCGCGCGCCATGCCCCTTCAAGGTTTTCTGGGCGGTGCAATGATTGGCCTTGCCGGCGCCATCATGTTGCTCACTGTTGGCAGAATTGCGGGCGTCAGCGGTTTATTAGCCCAAACATTTGGTCTCACACCGTCGGGGAGCCTCAATCTTACAGCCGCTAGCTTTATTCTTGGCGTCCCGCTTGGCGTAGTGCTGACGCAATATGTTAACGGACCTGTTAGAAGCTTTTATCCTAGTTCCTTCACAACTCTCATTGTTGCAGGTCTCTTTGTTGGTTTTGGCAGTCGATTGGGCTCGGGCTGCACCAGCGGTCATGGCGTTTGTGGACTTTCTCGTCTGTCGCCGCGCTCACTTGTTGCAACATGCGTCTTCATGAGCGTGGCTATTGTCACAGTTGCGGTCATGAAGTTCTCAGGCTTAAGCAAGTGAATATGTCGGCGCTCCTCTCGCTCATTTCTGGCGTTGTTTTTGGCGCAGGTCTTGCTCTTTCCGGCATGGCGGATCCAACGCGCGTTACAGGCTTCCTGGACATCACTGGCGCTTTTGATCCAACATTAGCTTTTGTCATGGGCGGCGCTGTCAGCGTGATGGCGATTGCCTGGCGTGTACAACGTCACATGAATGCTCCGATTGCCGCAAAAAAATTTGATTTGCCTAAAACCATGCTCATTGATCGACGCTTAATTTTAGGCGCGTCTATTTTTGGCATTGGGTGGGGCATTGCTGGTCTCTGCCCAGGTCCCGCACTTGCAGGCCTTGTGATTGTTCCAGACAAAGCCATTATTTTTGTTTTGGCAATGCTGACTGGAATGGGACTTTATCGCTTTATTGATGCGAGATTTGCAGAAAAATAACGCAAGAAAAGAGATGCGTTAAAAAAACCATTAGGGAGAATGTAAGATGAGCCTTGCTGGAGAAACGCAAAATCAAAATTGCTATGATGTCGTGATTGTTGGCGGCGGGGCAGGCGGCGTTGCAACAGCCTCAAGTCTTTTAAAGCGCCGTCCAAAGCTCTCAATCGCAATCATTGAGCCTGAGGAGATACATTACTATCAGCCAGGCTTTACGCTCGTTGGCGCAGGCGTCTTCACGCCAGATTCTGTCTGGCACCCGATGGAGAAAATTCTTCCCAAAAAGACAACATGGATCAAGCATGCTGTGACAAGTTTCATCCCGGATAACAATGAGCTATTATTGTCAGATGGATCTCATGTCAGCTATCGCATGCTCGTTGCCTCTCCAGGCATCAAGCTTAATTGGACGGCGATACCTGGTCTCAATGAAACGCTAGGGCGTAATGGGGTTACCTCAAACTATCTGCCTCATCTTGCGCCTTATACGCATGAAATGGCGGATAGTTTAAGAACTGGGCGCGCTTTATTTACGCAACCACCTATGCCGATCAAATGCGCGGGCGCGCCACAAAAGGCCATGTATCTTTCTTGTGATAATTGGCTGCGTCGTAACGTTTTATCCAACATCAATGTTCAGTTTCATACAGCTGGTAATGTCCTTTTTGGCGTCCCTGCCTATGTCCCAGCTCTGATGAAATATATTGAACGCTATGGAATAGACCTAAATCTTGAGTCAAAACTCGTAAGTGTCGATGGGGATGCGCGCGTTGCGACATTTGAGCGTAAAAATAGCGCGGGCGAGATAGAGCGGATTCAGCGTGAGTTTGATATGCTTCACGCTGTTCCGCCACAAACGGCTCCAGATTTTATTGCCAAGAGCCCGCTTGCAAGCGAGACAGGATTTATTTCCGTTGATCAAGATACGCTTCAACACACACGTTACCCGAATATTTTTGCTCTAGGAGATGCGACGACAACGCCAAATGCAAAGACGGCGGCGGCGGCGCGCAAACAGGCGCCGGCTGTCGCGATCAATCTGATTTCAGTTCTGGAGGGTGGCGAACCCGTCGTTGCATATGATGGTTATGGCTCCTGTCCCTTAACGGTAGAGCGCGGAAAAATTGTTCTTGCTGAATTTGGCTATGGCGGCAAACTTCTACCAAGTTTTCCAAAATGGCTTCTTGACGGCACGCAGCCAACGCGCGCTGCATGGTATCTCAAGGATCGCCTTCTGCCGCCGATTTACTGGCATTTCATGCTGAAAGGACGGGAATATCTCGCCAAGCCGCATGTGTATAACAAAAAGACAGGAGAGGCGGTTCAGTGACGATTGCCGCGCTCACGCAACTAATCCCTGCGGAACTATCTCAATATTTTCCCGGCGTGTTTAGTGGCGGGCTTGTTGGCTTTGTCCTAGGCTTGGTTGGCGGCGGGGGGTCGATCCTTGCTGTGCCCTTGATGGTTTATGTTGTGGGTGTAAAAGACCCGCATATCGCCATTGGCACGAGCGCCTTTGCCGTTGCCTTAAACGCCTTTTCTAATCTTTTGACCCATGCGCGCGCTGGTAATGTTAAATGGCGCTGTGGCGGCATGTATTCTTCTGCAGGCATTATTGGCGCTTTAGTCGGCTCTACCCTTGGAAAAGAGTTTGACGGGCAGAAGCTATTACTCCTCTTTGCTGTCATTATGATCTTAGTAGGCGTCACCATGCTACGCGGACGCGGTAATCAGGGAGATCCTGGCGTTGAATGCACGGTTGCAAAAGCGCCTAAGGTTTTAGGTTATGGGTTTGGCACGGGTTTGTTTTCCGGTTTTTTTGGTATTGGCGGCGGCTTTTTGATTGTTCCAGGTCTGGTTGGGTCAACAGGCATGCCAATTTTGAAGGCTGTTGGCACATCGCTTGTCGCGGTAACAGCCTTTGGCTTAACAACCGCCTTTAATTATGCCGCGTCAGGTTTTGTTGATTGGAGCCTTGCTGCAATTTTTATTGGCGGCGGCGTCATTGGCGGTCTTTTTGGCGCCAAAGTCGCAAAAAAATTAGCAGGATCTGGCGATCAGCTGACAACCGTCTTTGCCAATCTGATTTTCTTTGTTGCAGGCTATATGATCGCCAAGACGCTGTTTGCAATTTGATCAGCTATTGAGCGCAGAAGGCGGGATTTTTTATTATCGGCTTTAGGAGGAAATAATGGTGAGTGATTGGCAAGATCTTGTAACGAAACTCTCCGCCGATATACGCGCGCTCAGGGTTGGGACGCCAGATATCATGAAATCCTTCACAGCGATGGGAGCGTCAGCTGGCGCAACTGGCGCACTTGACGCCAAAACTAAAGAACTCATTGCGCTTGCGATTGGCGTATCGATACGCTGCGATGATTGTATCGCCTTTCATAGTAAAGGAGCAGTTCAGCATGGCGCAACGCGTGAGGAAGTGTTAGAAACACTATCAATGGCGATCTATATGGGCGCTGGACCTTCTGTTATGTACGCCAGTCATGCGCTAGCGGCATTTACGCAATTTAGCGAAGAAAAATACGTCTGATCAAAGCCAAAAATTATATTCTCTAAAGGAGGGCTCCATGCATTTCGTGATCTCCGCAACCTATGGCCCGACAGATCCAACCAGAGCGATGCTGCCGTTTATTTTTGCGGCCTCTGCTCTACAGGATGGTGATCAGGTAACCATGATGCTCTTTGCCGACGCAGTCTATTCAGCGGTGGAAGGCGCAGCAGGCAAGCTTATTCCTGTTGGACCGCCAAATAGATTTGATGAGGTAGCTGCGCATCCAAACATGCAGATCCTCGCTTGCAAACCATGTTTAGAAGCGCGAGGTCTTGGACTCGTCCAGCTTGATAAGAGAATTAAGCTTGCGGGCATGAATGAGTTTCATGCTGCAGCCAAGAAGCCAGACGCGCGTATTGTAAATTTCTAAAAAATAAAACTCAAAGGAGGTTCACATGAATAAGAATAAATTTTTATTGACGTCTGCCGCAAGCGCAGTGCTGCTTTTTGGCTTAACAACGGCATATGCGCAACAGCCCGCAAATTCCGGTCAGATGGATCATTCTACGATGGACCATAGTGGACATGGCGGCGCAGCGACGCAATGGGCAGATCCAGGCAAAGCAAAGCCGAATAATGTTGTCGATGGCATGGAAATGCGTGGTGGTGATAAAGCCATGGGTGGCGGCATGATGGGCGGGATGGATCACGGCGCTGGCCATGGCGGCGGTATGGGCCATGGCGGCGGAATGATGCAAAAAATGATGTGCGGATTTGCCGAGCAGATTGATGGTCGACTTGCCTTTTTGAAGGCCGAATTGAAGCTAACAGAGCAACAAAACGCTGCCTGGAACACTTTCTCTGACGCCTGGCGCGGCGCCGCGTCAAAAGCGCTTGCTAAATGCGATGCGATGGGCGCGCATATGAATATGCAGCATGGCGATGGCGGCGTTATCGGTAAGCTTTCTATGATGGAAATGCATATGACCGATCATCTTGAGGTTGTGCGTGCTCAAAAGGCTGCGCTTGAGCCATTATTTAATGTTCTCGATGACAAGCAGAAAAAAACAGCCAATGACATTTTTGCAGAGACCATGAAGGTTGGCATGCAGATGGGCGGTCATATGAAACATGATGGCGGCATGAAACATTAAGCCTGTTTCTAAAGTCTGCGTAAATTACCAGGCGAGACGTTCTCGCCTGATAAAAATTGGGACGTCTTGTTCTAACCGTGAAGGAATGAGCAAGGCGTCTATTTTTTATCAAGATAGAATTTTTCTTAAACTGTCATGCTTTGCCAGTAAGGCGTTTTTTGTGTTTATTTGAAGTAAAGCGCTTTACGGACTTTTGGCGGGATTGCATCATCATAATGCGTTGCATTGTAAAATATTTCGCATGAGAAGGCGACAAATCTCAGCATTTTTAAAATCACGCCTTGATAGAGGGGAAAGATTAGAATTGTTGAGGCGTCAAAAAGACTGAATTTTTGTTTTGTTGATAAAATTGAAAGCGCAATATTAAAAATATAAATAAGAAGCATGAAGAGATACATTAAGATAAAATAGGGAACAGCCAGATCCTGCAATCGCGCGAATAACCAGGCGATATAGAAGGGAAATATCAGGGTTTGTAGAAATTCGAATAAAGAGAAATCAAGCCTGGTTAGCGTATCTGCGAGACTTTCATTTGGACGAAATACTTTCAAGCTTTTAAACATCATTAATCTAATTCTCAAAATATCCGTATCCCAGCGAAATCTTTGTTTAAAAAGCGCAGAAAGCGAGACAGGCGCATCAACAAAGGCCACGGACTCTCTGACAAACCGCGCCTTGTAACCAAGTTCCTTAATTCTCAATGTTAATTCCAGATCATTAGCAGAATTAACATTATGTCCGCCGAGCGCCAAAAAAACATCTTTACGAAACATCATATAAGCGCCGGAGCAGCAGGAGACCGCGCCGAATAAATCCTGAATAGATCTGCCGATTTCAACTGAGACAAGATATTCAACAGCTTGCAGGGATGTCCATAATGAGTCATCCTTATTGCGAATTGGCAGGTTGCCACTGGCGACGCCTACGGTCTCATCTTCAAAAACATTTGCCAGAAGTTCAATGCCATCAGGCGTTATGAGCGTATCGTCATCGATCTGCAAAATGAGATCGCCCTTTGCAAATCTGACTGCGTGATTGACAGAAGCGTCTTTTCCGCAGGGCTGATCGTGATGGATGAATTGGGTAATCAGTCCAGCATCCAGAGCTTCCTCTGCATAAGATTTTGTTGCGTCTGTCGACCCATCGTCGATGATAATAATCTCTAATGGTTTGAGTGTTTGCTGTTGCAGCGCATTAATGTTGCGCCAGAAATTAGCTTCTCCATTCAATAATGACATTACAATCGAAATCTTTGGTTTGAAATTGGGAATAATTTTTGGTTGAGTTAAAATCAAGATGACATAGGCTATGGTGCCAAAAACATATCTTGGAAGATCAAAGATAATAGCGCTCACACATAAAAGATAAAAATCAGATCGATAAATGAGATAGAGACTGTGGGCGTATTCTTCACTCATCTTGAAGGCCCTTTCTTCTTGCTGGCTCTTCACGCCATCAATCATTCTGTATAAGCGACACAATTGTGTATACAGTAGTCTGTTCTATCAATAGTGTTAATCATAAGAAATGTATAAATTATCCTTTTTAGGAGCTCAATGAGATGGCTGTGCTTGTAACAGGCGGGGCAGGCTATATTGGTAGTCACATGACGCTTGAATTACTGGACGCTGGCGAGAGGGTTGTCGTTCTCGATGATTTATCAACTGGCTTTCGCTCATTGGTTCCAGCAAAGGCTGTTTTTTTAGAGGGCGATATAGGCGATCAAGCCTTGCTTCATCACATTATACATGACCACGACATATCAGAAGTCATTCATTTTGCAGCAAAACTTGTCGTGCCAGACTCTCTTCTTGACCCCTGCGCCTATTACAAAACAAATGTCTCTAAGACACAGGCACTCCTTGATGTGTTGATAGAAAATAAGATTAAAAAATTTATATTTTCCTCAAGCGCTTCGGTTTATGGCAATCCTCAAAGCAATCCTGTCGCTGAGAATGCGCATTTGGCGCCTTTGTCGCCTTATGGCCGATCCAAGCTCATGGTTGAATGGATGTTAGAGGATCTTTCAAGAGCCTATGACTTTTCATGCGTTGCGCTACGATATTTTAATGTCGCTGGGGCTGATCCGAAGGCGCGATCGGGTCAATCTACGCATAATGCTACGCAATTAATAAAAGTTATCTGTCAGGCGGCGCTTGGAATAAGATCATCAGTTTTGGTCTATGGCGCTGATTACCCGACCCCTGATGGCACCTGTATCAGAGATTTCATACAAGTTACGGATCTTTGTCGCGCGCATTTAGCCGCGCTGCACTATTTAAGAAATAACGGTAAGAGCGACGTTTTTAACGTTGGCTATGGAAAAGGCTATTCTGTTTTTGAGACTGTTGAGGCGCTCAGGCGCATTGCGCAAAGAGATATCAAAGTCGAGATTGCGCCGCGCAGGGCAGGTGATCCTGCTGTTGTTGTTGCTGAAAATCATAAAATTACAACAACTCTTGGATGGGAGCCCTTGTATAATAATCTGGATGACATCATTCGACAGGCCTTTGCTTGGGAAAAGAAAATACAGATGGCGCCGGATGCTTTATGCTTCATTAAGTGATGACGGTTCCCTTACAAAAAGTTGCTCATGGCCAATGGCGTAAGATTTACCAGACGTAGAGTCGTGAGCTTAGTTGCTGCTGCTCAACTTGTAGGATTGAAAGCATCTGCGGAGTCTTTGAGGCCTGACATGGCTCTGTGGGTTTGGGAGGATATTTTTTCTGCGCCAGAAGAAATTGAGCGCTTTGTCGTAAAATATCAGATTAAGACAATATTTTTATTTATCTCACCTGAACGCGCTGACGCCTTATTGGCGGGACATAAGGACTGTGTTGCGATAATTTCAAATCTGAAAGAAATGGGGGTCAAGATTTTAGCCCTTGCTGGCGAGCCAGAATGGGCTTGGGGTGAGAAAACTCTGACCAATTATGCGCGACAACTCATCAAAATGGCGACACAGACGTCATTATTTGATGGGCTTAGTTTCGACGTTGAGCCTCAGGCGCTTCCTGAGTGGGAAGATATAAAAGGACAAAAACGGCTGATTGCTGGCACGCTCAACTTTTACGATCACATACGCGCCATGGCGCCTCAGGCGATGATAGACATTGCCGTTAATCCGATTTTCTCGCAACTAACAAGTGAAAACGGCATATTCATGAGCGAGCTTGCTACTAAGGCATCCTCTCTCTCTCTCATGGCCTATCGATTGGATGTTCAACGTGCGATTTCTTGGGCGATGGCGTCAATTCAGCAGTTTGAAGCGCTAGGGCGATGGTGGAGGATGGGCATTCTTGTTGGGGAGGGAGAAAAGGGAACAAGCTTACAGGGCGCAACGATTGCTGATTTCACTAAGTTTACCGTTGAGCTTGATCGTCTTATTACTAATAAGTTTCATCCATCCTTTTATCAGGGCTTAGTGATTGAGGATTATAAGGCGTTAAAAAAAATCTATGAAAAGCCCTGATTTCTAAACAAACATCCTCAATTTATTGTAGTTTCAGCTGTTTTATTCTTTCTTTTTATCGACACGCGCCAGTTCATTTTCTAAATAATGAATTGTTCGTTTCAAGCCCTCAACCAGCGAAACGCGCGGCTCAAACCCCAAGGCTTTTGAAGCGAGATGAATATCTGGTTGACGTCGCGCTGGATCGTCGGGTCGCAGAGCTTCAAATTTGATTTGTGATTTTGAGCCTGTCAATTCTCGAATGATCTCATAGAGTTCGAGCATTGTATGTTCTTCAGGATTGCCAAGATTGACGGGACCGAGATAGGGGCCGTTATAGTCCATGAGCTTGATAAGGCCATCGACAAGGTCATCGACATAGCAAAAGGAACGTGTTTGCGTTCCTTCCCCATGAATGATGATTTCTTCCCCCTTTAGCGCATGAATAATAAAATCGCTGATGACACGCCCATCATTGAGCTGCATTCTTGGCCCATATGTATTGAAGATACGCGCCATACGGCTATCAACGCCATATTGCTGATGGTAATCAGAGCATAGCGTTTCTGTCGCTCTTTTTCCTTCATCATAGCACGAGCGTTCGCCAACAGGATTGGAATTGCCCCAGTAATGTTCTTCCTGAGGATGGCGTTCAGGGTCACCGTAGATTTCAGAGCTTGAGGCTTGAAGGAGCCGTGCGCCTGTTTTCTTGGCCAGATCAAGTGCGTGAATGGCGCCGTAAACGCTTGTTTTAAAACAATGGACTGGATCAGAACGGATGCGCCATAGGGAGGCAGGGCAGGCAAGATTATAGATTTTTGCCACCTCAAGATCGAAAGAATTTATGACATCTTGTTCAATGAGCTTGAAATCTGAACGATGAACAAAGCCGGATATATTTTCCAACCGACCCGTATAAAAATTATCAAGACAAATGACTTTTGAATTTCCTGCAAGCAATCTGTCAATAAGATGCGAGCCGATGAAGCCTGCGCCGCCAGTAACAAGAATGGGCCTGTCAGTGAGATTGCTGGTCAAATAACGAGATTCCTTCATATGAGAGTAGAAAACAATCCGCCTTCTAGTCATTGACGGCGTTTTACAGAATTCACTCTAACATAAATAAAATAATATTATCCGTATATTTTATGAAATATGTCGCGCTTTCATTTGATTTCTATGTTACGCCTCTAAGAGTTTTAATTTTACATTCTTGTTTAAAGGTAAAATAATGTCCAATAAAATGATTATGTCGATAACAGGCCTGGGATATGTGGGATTGCCAGCCGCCGTGGCATTTGCCAAAAATTACGAGATTATTGCCTTTGACTTTGATAAAGAGAGAATAAAAGAACTCCGTGCTGGTTGTGATCGCACGCTAGAGGTCAGTCACGACGAACTCATTCTTGTGTCATCTAATATTTCATATGTTGACGAGCCTTCTGAGCTTTGTCGAGCAACAATTCATTTTATTATTGTCCCGACACCAGTGAATAATGCCAATGAACCAGATTTAAGGCTTCTTGTGAGCGCAACAAAAACTGTTGGCAAGCATATTAAAGAGGGCGATATCGTCATTTATGAATCCAGCGTTTATCCTGGCGCTACAGAAGAAGAATGCATTCCTCTTCTTGAGGCTGAGAGCGGCCTAAAATTTAATGATCAATTTTCAGTTGGCTATAGTCCTGAAAGAATAAATCCTGGCGACAAGGTTCATGGCTTTAAGAACACAATTAAGATTGTATCAGCCTCTAATGCGGCTGCACTAGAGGCTGTATATAATATTTACAGCAGCGTTATTGATGCAAAAATTCATCGCGCGCCAACAATTAAAGTCGCCGAGCTTGCAAAAATAATTGAGAACACGCAAAGGGATATCAATATTGCCCTAATGAATGAGCTTTCTCATATTTGCCATCGACTTAATATTGATACGGGGGATGTGTTAGAAGCGGCCGGCACAAAGTGGAATTTTTTGCATTTTACGCCTGGATTAGTCGGCGGCCATTGCATTGGCGTTGATCCATATTATTTGACGCACCGGGCTGAGCGGGCAGGGTATCATCCTGAGGTTATTCTGGCTGGACGTCGGATTAATGATGGCATGGGGTTTTATATCGCTCAGGCTGTCGTTCGTCATTGTATGAAGAATAATATTTACCAGCCGAGCGCAATCATCCTTGGTATTACCTTCAAGGAAAATGTTCCAGATATTCGCAATACAAGGGTAGTTGAAATTTATTCAGAGCTCAAAAGCTACGGCGTTGATGTGCAGATCGCGGATGCTTTTGCCTTCCCTGATAATGTCAAAGGTGAGTTTGGCATTGATTTGACGCCTTTTGAGGCGCTGAAGCCAGCGTCAGCAATCATTTTAGCTGTCTCCCATGATTGCTATGTTGAGGGCGGCTGGAGCATGATTAAAAGCCTTCTAGTGGGAAGTAGTAAATTTGTCGCAGACGTCAAACATACGCTCGAACGTGCTCATAAGCCCGAAGACATTACTCTATGGCGGCTCTAAAATAATTGGCGCTTGTCATTCACCGTGAAATTTTGATTGATAGATCATATTCAGTTATACCTAACTCTGGATGGTGAACATTGGGTGTTGAGTAAAATTTAAATTGACGGAGGATCACTCAATTTCTTTAAAAGTAAGCAATGCCCGATCGTGCGGCTAGGGTTGTGGAATAAATTCGTCTGTTATCACTCAATTTCACAGGACAATAATCTTGGAGCCAAAGCCGCCTCACATAAAAATTTCTGATCCTATTGAGAATAGGCGGATGAATAGCGCAAGATCAGTTAGAATTATCTACGGATTAAGTATTCTTGGTCTTGTGTTTTTTTTGCTTTGGTATTTTGCAAGATTTACTTTTTTCTTGGAAGGAACGGGCCGCGTCTCAGCCAAGGATTATTTTTTATCAGAACCATATAATGTCAAAATAAAGAATATTTATGTTGTGCCCGGGACGAATGTTGAAGCCGGCGACGTCCTTGCGGAATTTGAATCCTTCCAGGTTGATCAATATATCACTGATATTTTAAAAGCTATTACAGAACAGACAACGAAAGAAGCGGATTTAAAAATTCGATTGGCGACGGCTATCGCCTCTAAGACTACAGGATTTAAGCGCTCTGATTTTGCAGCGGAATCTGTGCGTAAAATGGAACGCCTGCCGCAGGGTCTGTTTAGCAATCAAGACCGGATCCCGTTTTACCGCGAACAGGCTATGGCCAAGAAAGACGCCTCAACGGTCTCTGCTGAGATTGATGAAATAACCAAACAATTGGAGATACTCTCCAATAATCGTCAGATGTTGCATGATCGCATTGATAAAATCCGTAAGGATTTTCAAAACGGTCAGATCCTGGCCCCAATTGACGGTATTATTGGCGCGCGTCTAGCGAATACGGGCGCAACCGTTATTGCGGGCGAGGTAATCGCAGAGGTCTTTGATAAAAAAGACATCTATATTGATTGGGAAATACCGCTTGGCAGATTCATTGAGCCAAAAGTCGGAGATCCGGTATTTATCGTGAGCGGCTTTGCCACAATGGAAGGAAAGATTTCAGATATTTATCCTATTTCAACAAAACTTGGAGAAAATCAGAAAGAAGTTTTCTCTAGCGCGCCTCAAGGACAGACGGCGCGCATCAGAGTTGATTATCCTGAAAAACTGGAGAAATTTGCAATAGATTCTCTTGTAACGATACGCATGAATTACAATACGATCTTGGATGATCTCTTTCGTTTCTTTATGGGTTGGTTTGCCAAGTCATGACGCCAAAGCGGCTTTGCGAGCGCTGTCATGTTGAAGGTCTGAGAAAGCATAGCGTTATTCATCATTACCTTTGCGCCTATGTTGGTCCAGACTATGATTTTGCTCATCACAATAATGCCGCCATCTGCCCTAAATGCAAAAGGGCTCTCAATAATAATCCTAAAGACTGGGAAGATATTGGCGGTAGTTTTTATTGCAGCAACTGTGGCGCAGAATATATGGAATAAGCTCAGGCTATTTTCTGGTAAAGTAGGAATATAGCGAAAATGACAGTCTGCTGACCAAAAAACCAAATATGATCGATGCGATAATAATAATACCAAAAAGCACGATATTAAACTCTCTCATGCCTGAGTAAAGATAATAACACAGTAAGAGAGCGGCCGTTAGAAAGCTAAAAATTAGAACCTTATCGGCTTTTCGCCGATAATAAATCAAGGGTTCATGTTTTTCCTGAATCTGGTCTTCTTGACGTCTTCCAGGCATCGCCGCCTCTTTGAATAAAGGGTTTATTGTTAATGGTTCAGAGTGATCGCCAGAAAGCCTACTAATATTGCGTAATAATGTTTTGCATAAGGGCAATGCATTATTACGCAGGCATGTGATACTATCTTTAACATATACTATGTGCAATAGTGACCATTATGGAAACAGAAACAGAAAGAAAAATCACGGCTAAGCTGATCCAGCTCGAAGCTGAAATCGCTACTTTGAGAGATGGCTATTTAGCCGTTAACAAGCGTTATTCGGAAACGCTCCAGTCCATGAAGCAGCTAACTGATTTTTCTCTCGAGGCCGCGCTGCGCGCCGCCTCCGCGGCAGAGAAATGCGCTTTGGCCTGCAAGAACGCCTCATTAGCAGCGATGAGAGCCGCGGAGGCCTCAGTTATAGATGCCGCGAACTCAGCTGTTGAGGCCGCGAGTCTTGCCGCGATTGCCGCAGCTGAGTCGGCCGCAGCCGCTTCCGCAGCCGCCTCCGCGGCCGCTTCCTCGGCGGCGCTACAAGCGGAGGAAACGGCCAGTCAGGCTTCTGTTGAAGCAGCACGCGCCACATCTCGCGCTACAGAGGCGGCGGCCGAGGCAGCAAGAATGGCCTCTAACGCCGTTAGTGCGGCTAAAAATCTAGGCTTAATCAATGGTAAGAAATGACACTATTGTCGCTCGTTGATTGGCAAGCGCTAGCTTTGACGCGATATATTGCCTCCTCTTGAGAGGTAGAGTTAAAAATGACGACGTCAGACAAAATGCTTACTGATGGCGCGACAAAACAGCGAAATATAGATGATGCCCCGCTCATCACGCGCAAGATTAGAGCCCTTCAGTCAAATATAAACGATATTTTTAACATTGTCTCATTTGGCGCTCTTATCATTGATGAGACAGGTATTTGTGAAAGCGTGAACAATACGCTTTTGGCGTGGCTTGATCGCACCAATGAAGAAGTTGTCGGCAAGATAGCATTTCAAGATTGGCTTACGCCTGAAAGTCATGAAAAATTTATTGGCGATAAGGATCGGGTCACGGTATTCAATTTAAATAATGTTGAATTATCCATAATAAATAAAAAGGGGTTTGTTCGCAAAACCCTTATCTCAGCTTTCCCGCTTGGTAGCGTTAACGGCGACAAGAAGCATTATCGATTTATTCTCGTCGACATAACAGAGAAGCTTCATGAATTAGAACGACATAGAGTTGAAAGTCTCGCCTTTAACTCAACATTTGGCATCTGTATCGCGGATAAAAATGGTAAGATATTACATTGTAACCAAGCGATAAAAGATCTCGTTGGCTATAATAGCCAAGAGATAGGAGATCTTGTCCAGAATAAAAAATTATCTTCGAGATCTGATAAGAATTATATAGCAGAGATTGTTGCCTCTTTAGAGAAAAATAAAAAGTGGGAAGGAGAAGTTAATGATTATCGCAAAGATGGCGAATTATTTACAGGATGGCTCACCATACAGCCCCTTCAAGATTCTGATGATAAGACGATTTATTATGTCGCAAGTCTCTACGATTTAACAGAGAGCAAAAAATTACAAAGAAAGCTGACCTGGCTTGCCGAGTTTGACTCTCTAACCCATCTGGCCAATCGTAGAAAATTGTCTGAGAGATTACGACGCGAAATATCCATTTCTCGACGAAGTGGACTATTCGGCGCCGTTTTTTTCATTGATCTTGATAATTTCAAAGCTATTAATGACGCAAAGGGGCATGCGGCAGGCGATAAATTACTAATCGAAACCTCGCATCGATTAAGTCAATCCCTGCGCGCAGAAGATATGGTGTCGCGACTGGGCGGCGATGAATTTGTTATCCTTATCACCGATTTAAGTTCGGATGAAAAAAGAGCGGCCTATCAAGCTAAAATGAACGCAGAGAAGCTTTTGGGCGTTCTATCAAAATCTTATGAAATCGACGACTTTGATTTTAGATGTACGGCAAGCATTGGCATTGCGATGTTTGGCGGCAATGATCAGGTCGATGACCTCATTCACAATGCAGATCTTGCAATGTATCAGGCAAAAAAATTAGGTAGAAATCGCTTACAATTTTTCAATCAGCAAATGCAAGATGCGACAGTAAGTCAAATTATTCTTGAGCAAGACTTGAGGCGAGCAATCATTGAGCATGAATTTGATTTGTATTTTCAACCGCAATTTGATGAAAATTTCAGGGTTTTTTCAGCTGAAGTTTTGCTGAGGTGGCGCCATCCAGATCGAGGATTAATGATTGCGGAGGATTTTATCCCGCTTGCCGAAGAGACTGGATTAATTCTTCAAATTGGCGCCTTAGTGATTCAGCGAGTATGTGAGCAATTACTGAAGTGGGAAAAGGATCCTGATGCAGGTAATATATCATTGTCGATAAATATTAGCGCACGACAATTTATTGAGCCAAAATTTGATGAGTTTGTTCTGGCAGTTCTTAAGAAAACACATGTCAATCCAGCAAAATTATTATTTGAACTCACTGAAACGATTGTCCATAATATTTTTGATACCAAAAATAAGATGATAAATATTGGCGCAACAGGCGTTCGGTTTTCATTAGATGATTTTGGAACTGGTTATTCGTCCCTTTCTGTTTTAACAGAATTGCCAATTTGGCAATTAAAGATCGACAAGAGTTTTATAAAAAATCTTTTTATAAAAAAGTCATCGCAAATTGTTACAGAAACGATTATTGGCATGTCAGAAAGTTTGGCATTGAATGTGATTGCAGAAGGAGTAGAAACCCATGAACAATTGCAATTTCTTCGAGCCAAGGGCTGTAGTAATTTTCAAGGAAATCTTCTTGGCGCTCCTATGCCGATTGATAGGTTCGAAAAATTCTTGCGCGAACAAAATAATGCTCAATGATGGTAGCTTATAATGAGATAGCATAGAACCTCTCATTCAGGTTCACGCTTTTTTCAAAAACTAACCTGGGGACGATAATGCAGGGGGATCATTTTGATTATCGCGAGCTTTTTATGGCGACACGCGATGCGATTATGCTGCTTGATCCGTCTTCAGGACAATTTCTAACCGCTAATCCCAGCGCCTTAAAGATGTTTGGCGCTGATAGCATTGAGCAATTTCTTGCATTAAAACCATGGGAGTATTCGCCCAAACGACAGCCTGATGGAAGTCTCTCGTTAGAAAAAGCCCGCGCCTTTATAGCTGCGGCTGAAAATGGCGCGCCGCAGCTTTTTGAGTGGACGCATCAGCTGCTTAATGGCGCTGAGTTTCCAGCTGAAGTTCTTTTGACGCCAATTATGCAGGCAGACAAAATACTCATTTACGCAACAGTTAGAGATATTAGCGACCGTTATGCAGCCATCACGGCGCTTAAAGAAAGTTTTAAATTAACGATTGGCGTGATCGCAACAGCAATTGAAAAACGTGACGCCTATACAGCAGGACATCAGCGCCGCGTCGCGGTGTTGGCGCGAAGAATAGCCTTTGAGCTTGGCTTGACCGCCTCGCAAATTGAAGGCCTCTCTCTTGCGGCCTCAATTCATGATGTTGGCAAAATCTGCGTGCCGGCTGAAATTTTAAGTAAACCATCAGGCTTGTCGCCACTTGAATATCAGCTCATTCAGACGCATGTTCAGGCGGGATTTGATATTATTAAAGATATTAAATTTCCCTGGCCAATTGGTCAGATCCTCTTGCAGCATCACGAACGTCTGGATGGTTCTGGTTATCCAAATGGCTTAAGGTCTGAGGCGATTTTATTTGAAGCTAAAATTCTTACGGTCGCCGACGTCGTCGAGACGATGCTGTCGCATCGCCCTTATCGTCCAGCTCTTGGGCTTGATGTCACGCTTGATGAAATAAGAAACGGCAAAGGTCTTCTATACGACGCAACCGTTGCTGATGTGTGTATCAGTCTTTTCACAGACAAAGGCTTTGTTTTTGAGTAGATTTTAATAAAACCCTCTCGTCCGCGTATTGGATACATCCAAATTATGTTCTCGACATAAGCGCATAGCCGTATGAGGGGATTTTTAAATAAAAATTAAAGCCTCTTCTATTCGCACGCTCATCCAATCATTTACTGAATGCATCACTCGTGGAGTAAATATGAAACGCTTTCTTTTAACTATTTTCTTAATATTCAGCTGGAGCGTATCATTTGCTCAAGTTCAAATTAATCGCCCAGGATTTGTTCCAAAGGGTCTACTGATCTGCGATGAGTTAACTTGCAAATTACTGCCGGATGATCGGGAGACGCCCGCCCAAATTCTGTCTTATGATCCTCAGATTGGCGTTTCCGTTCTCATCAATAAAAAACGTTATGTTGTTCCTGGAAATGATGTGATGGTCAATAATGCCGCTAAGGTCATTGGCAAGAAATGTAATATTCCCTTAGGCGATTATATCCATAACAAACGAGATTGCATCGATAGTGAGAACGAATAAGATTTTTGCTTTTTCAACACTGAGTTTGAACAAAAAACTAGCTTGCTGGCAGGAGCGCGCCAATAGTGGCTGCGCTCAGAAGCGTTAAATCATGAATAGCAAGCATGAGCCGACTTGGACGCACCGCCTCATTTAAGAGGCCAAGACTGGCGACATTCACGATTGACCAGCCAATACCAATAATAATCATTCCTAGTGTCACGGGTATGATAAGGTTATTTAGAAATACGCCGATCGCGCCAAGGCATAACAGGACGCATCCGCACAATAATGCTGGCAGGGTTGGAAAAAATCTTGGCCAGCGCGCGGCAAGAGCGGCAGGTCCATACATCGCTAGAAGATGACCGCTCATCGCGCCGCCAATAAACACAGGCGTTGCTGAACAACGCGCCAGCGTTAGCGGTCCGTGCAGCATTGTCGCCGCCATCATCAACCACGCCAACGCGCCAGCGCCTGTGGCCATGAAAAATCGCCAATTGAATTCTGCAGGTTGAGCACAGGCTGTTGCGATAGCGCGCATATGCGGCAGACGTGATGAAAGCGCAAGGGCGCCAATATGCAGTCCTGCGGCGATCAGGAAAATCTTGCCAGCATTAATTGTAAGGACAAAGAAAGCAGGCGTTAGCACTGCCGCTGCTATGCCGCCAGAAAAGACGACGAGTCCTGCCTGAAGAGAGGCCTGCGCCGCGATATGACGATAAAACAGAGCAAATCCTTGCGCGAGCCCCAGCCAAAAGGCGCCAACACAGAGGGCGAAAAAATTCATATGCAGAAGGGCGAAGGCTGATAGCGCGCCGCCAGCAGCGCCAAGACTGGCTCCTAATCCAAACGCCGCCTGTCTGCCAAAGGCGTCAAGAAGAAGCGCCGCCGGCACGGTTGCAACGGCTGCGCCAATCATCATGAGCGCGAAAGGTAGACCAATCAGAGTGAGGGAAGGCGCGAGTAAACGGCTTTGTTCAGGCAAAATTGTAAGGACCAGCGCCTGCGCCAGAATGGCAAGGCCATATCCTGCAGCCAGGATAAGGCGGTTATCAGTAATTGCCGCCTCATCTTGTAAGGGTGGACATAAGCAGCTGAGTTGTCCGGCGCGCATATGATCGTCGCGCTGGTCTTTCATATTCATAAGTCTTTCTCAATGTCGTCATCCATCAACACACGATGCGCGGCGCCATCAAGATCGTCAAATTGCCCAGACCTTAAAGACCACATAAAGGCGATGAGGCCTATTGCGCCCAGTAATAGCGCAAGCGGGACAAGAAAGAGCAGTATCGTCATAGAAATGTCTCAGCTAAAAATCCTTCCTCACGATCCATTGAGCTTTCTTTTTCATCGCCCGTCAGATCGTCTTTGCCGGCACGCAGCGCATTCAACGTCACCAGCAGGGATGAACCTGACATTGCAGCTGCTGCAATCAGGGGCGTCAAAAGCCCGGCCATAGCGAGTGGCACCGCAAAAATATTATATATGACAGAGAGCGCTAAATTTTGGCGCATCAGGCGCCGCGCCTGCCGGGCGATGGCGAGTGTCGTTATAATGGG
>Ga0208868_1000089_pt1 | contig 20608 bp, 17 predicted proteins | sample CryBogCBE23Oct07_FD_184583 | JGI IMG/M metagenome (GOLD analysis project Ga0208868, IMG submission 184583) | Freshwater microbial communities from Crystal Bog, Wisconsin, USA - CBE23Oct07 (SPAdes) (version 2) | ecosystem: Environmental > Aquatic > Freshwater > Lake | place: Crystal Bog... | reverse complement strand
TTGCCAGTCTCCTTCTTATACGCCTCAGCCCATTTCGCATAAATCGGATATGGAAACGTCGCTCCCGCACCAGATATGTCAAGCGCATAAGAGGCGCCAACAGAAGCAAGGATAATTGCAGCGCCAATACTGGCGCGCTTGAGAGTTGATAAAATCATTCAGCGATACTTTCTGTTTTTTGAAAATGAATCGTCAGAGCACGCCCTGATGCCGCGCGCATGTGTTTAGCCATTTTTGACTGAACTTTTGTGACAAGAAAAATAATCACCTGATTAATTGGCGTAAGCTCATCTAAAAGAGGAAAAAATACCCTTTTTCTGAACGATTCTGGTCTCTTCAAAAATTATTTTTAAGTTAGCTCAACTTATCTAGAGTGTCATGAATTTGTCATGTCTAATTAGCACAAGCTAATGAACGACTTTTTCTCCGATAAGGGCGACCTATGCGTATTTTAGCCAAATCTACCGCTGCGCTATTCATTCTCTTAAATTTTTCAACCTCCCTTCACGCTCTTGATCTTGAGCTCTCTCCCTATCGAAAATTATCTAATCTCAATGGCGAGTTAAAATCTGCAGGGTCTGACACCTTAGCCCATGAAATGAAGCTTTGGGCTGACGGCTTTAAAGACCTCTACCCTAATGTTGCAATTGATATTGAGAGTAAAGGCTCCAACACAGCGCCTCCAGCGCTCTTGGAAGGCCGCACCCAACTTGCGCCAATGTCGCGCCAAATGACGCCTGACGAAATCGGCCTCTTTCAAACGAAATATGGCTATAAGCCAACAGCCGTCCTTGTTGCGATCGATGCGCTTGCTATCTTCGTCAATAAGGAAAATCCATTGGAATGTATTTCAATGGAACAACTCGACCGCGTTTTCAGCTCTGATCATAAATCCACGTCTCAGCCGGCCATTCATACCTGGGGAGAATTGGGCTTAACTGGCGAATGGGCCTCAAAGCCAATCGATCTTTATGGCCGCAATATACTGTCCGGCACCTATAAATTTTTCAAACAAAATGTTCTTGCTGGCGGAGATTACAAGGATAGCCTTAAGCAGCAAGAAGGCTCAGAAGCTGTCGTTAAAGCCGTTGAAAATGATAAATCTGCCATAGGCTATTCGAGTGTTGGCTATAAATCAGATAATGTGCGCGTCGTGCCTGTGACCATCAAAGGCCAATGCTTTGATCCCTCTTTCGACAACACCTATTCGCGTAAATATCCCTTAGCGCGTGGGCTTTATGTCTATATCTTAAAGAACCCAAATGCCGCCATAGATGTCTTAAGCGGCGAATTTATCAAATATATTCTTTCAAAAGACGGTCAGAACTTTGCAAAGCTGGCTGGCTATTATCCGATAACAAATAAAATAAGAGACCATGAATTAACACGTTTGGGATTATTAGAGCCAAAATAGAGTAGGAGAGCGTAAAGCGCGTTACACCAATTGTAACGCCGCTTGTTACGCCGCGACAGCAGTGGGCGCTGGCAGTTGCGGCGTGCGCTCTAGCCGCTCACGGCTGACGCGATCCGCCATCTTCACATTCCAATGAATAATCTCAAGACGCCCATCTTCATGCTCGGCGATCGCCGTGCAGCTTTCAACAAAATCACCAATATTTATATATTGCATATCATCTATCGTCTTAATCGTGGCATGATGAATATGGCCACAAACAACGCCGTCTAGACTGAGCTTTTTAGCCTCCGCCGACAGCGTCTTCTCAAAATCGCCGATAAAATTAACTGCGTTTTTAACCTTCATTTTCGCCCATGCTGAAAATGACCAATAGCCAGCGCCAAGCAGGCGGCGCGCGTGATTATACCAGGTATTGATAAAAATCGCGGTATCATAGGCCCAATCGCCCAGATAGGCGAGCCAGCGGGCGTTACAAACAACAATGTCAAATTGATCGCCATGTATAACGAGAAGCTTCTTCCCATCAGCGGTCGTATGAATTGTTCGATCTAAGACTTCAATGCCGCCAAAAAACATGCCCGTATATTCACGGGCAAATTCGTCATGGTTTCCTGGAACATAAATTACTTTAGCGCCTTTACGCGCCTTACGTAGAATTTTTTGCAGCACGTCATTATGTGACTGAGGCCAATACCAACCGCGTTTTAATTGCCAGCCATCAATAATGTCGCCTACTAGATAGATAATGTCAGCGTCATTATGTTTTAAAAAATCTAGCAAGAGATCTGTTTGAGAATTTCTAGTGCCTAAATGAAGATCAGAAAGAAAAATTGTACGATAGCGATGAGTGGCCTCATCATCAGAGCTAAGATCAAATTTGTTCATTGACCGCATAGCCTCTTAATTTTCATTTACAAAGAAAACAGATTCGTATCTCACAAATATGACGTCACGCAATAAATCGCCGCGTGATTGAGAATCTTAACCAACAATTAGAGGAGCGTTATTTTTGGTGCGGAGATTTTCTTCCCATATAAGCGCGTGTTCTATAATCTTATGAAGATCGTCAAACTGCGCTTCCCAGCCAAGAAGTCTTTTAATCATATGATTAGATGCAACGATTTTAGCGGGATCGCCAGCTCTTCTCGGCGCATTCTCAATTGGAAAATTAACTCCCGAAACGTCACGAACCGCCGTTAATACTTCTCTCACTGAAAAACCTCTGCCATAACCACAATTGCAGATCATATTTTTATTGTGATCTCTTAAGTAGGTTAAAGCCTTAATATGTGCGCTCACCAGATCCACGACATGGACGTAATCTCTGACACAGGTGCCATCTGGCGTTGGATAGTCGTCGCCAAATAATTTAACATGATCACGCGCGCCAATAGCAGCCTGAACAGCCACTTTAATGAGATGTGTCGCAATTTTTGATGACTGCCCAGAACGCCCAAGCGGATCAGCGCCTGCGACATTGAAATATCTTAAAATTGCGTAGGTGAGTGGATGCGCATGCGATATATCATCCAGCATCCACTCAACCATAAGCTTTGAGCGGCCATAGGGCGATAAGGGTTTTAATCCATCTTCTTCGCCAACTAGATCATTTACCGGATCGCCGTAGACGGCAGCTGTTGAGGAAAAGATAAAATTCCGAACATTATTTCTAACAGCGGCAGCAAGCAGTGCGCGGGCTTTAACCGTGTTATTATTATAATAGCCAAGCGGGTCGACAACAGAATCTGGAACAACAATCTTGGCCGCAAAATGAATAATTTCTTGAATATGGTGCTTATTAATGAGCGATGAAACAGTTTCATAATCACCAAAATCAGCAATATAAAACTCAGCGCCGGATGGAACAGCCCAGGAAAAACCCGTTGACAGATCATCTATGATGACAACTTTTTCACCTCTCTCAAGCAGGGCAAGCACCATGTGGCTGCCAATATAGCCCGCGCCACCTGTTACCAGCACCGCCATCGCATCACCCAATTAAAAATCTATAAATTTTCTTGTTCGATAACATTACCCAATGGGATTACGATAATCCCATATATTCATCAGCCTCTTTAATTTTAATTTTTTCTCCGTGCCAGACATATTCATCAATAAGCAGCGCGTCGATAAACATGACAGGCAGCATAATATCTCTGACAATGAGCGCAAATGGCATACGCCAATCGACAAAAAAACCGCATATTTTAGCTAGAATGATTTCACCAATATGCAGAGATGCAACGATCAATATGGCTACAGCTAATGGGTTATACCCATACTCTATCGCAGCGAAAGCGCCCGTGACAGCTGCAATAAAACTGCCATTCATAAATTCTGGGACGAAATAAAGAGGAAAGGTCGCCCGTCTCAAACGCGCCCATCTCGCGTGACGGTCATAAACTTCTCGCGCCATTCTGGTACCAAGAGGCTGCTCAAATGGCATATCGACAAGATGAATATCAAGATTTTGGGCTCTGATTACTTTTGTTGAGGCTGCGTCTTCAGCAATTTCAGACGCCAGGGCGCTGATGCCCCCTGCCCTGTCCAAAACCTCTTTTTTCCACATCATGTTTTTACCTTGCGCAAAGCCAATTCCAATGGCCTCGGCGCCATATTGCCAACGCGCCTGGAAGGTATTCAAAATCGCGCACTCAACGATCGCCCAGAAGTTGCCCGGCCGCGAACCGATCGGCATAGATACGCTCATGGCTGTGCCTGGATCAAAGGCCGCCAGCATGGTTTGAATATAATCTGGCGGCATCAGCGCATTTGAGTCCGCTAAGATCACATAGTCATGCTTGGCGTATTCCCAACCTTTCACGCAATTATTCAGCTTTGGATTGGCGCTGATGACATTATCGCCAATCAGCACAACAGCATTTATGTGAGGGTTTTTTCGAATATGTCCTTCAACCACTGGAATAATAGGGTCATTGGCTGACTGGACACAGAAAATGAGCTCATACTGCGGGTAATTTAGACTAAAAGAAGCATGAAGCGTTTCTTCGCTAAATTGCTCAATATTGCGAAGGGGACGAATAATACTAACCGGGGGCGCAAATGACGGCACAGGCAATGTTCTTTGCCGCGCCTTACATTTCTTCGCCATTATGCCCATGCTGATAAAATTCATGATCATGATGAAGCTGCAAAGAGCTAAAGCAATAACCGTAAAAGTCATACCGCTTTCTCCGATATCATTATGCCATGAGAAGTATCGCCTGGATTTAGATAAGGATAACAGGCTGAGCGCTTGGTTTTTAAACGCGACAAGCACCCGAAATAAAATCTAAAAATCCAATCAACCGATAGAAACAGGTTATATATGTGTGATTTTTTAATAGGCTTGGGAGAAGACGTCATCTCTACCAGTCGTGTTTTACAAGCGAATGCCACATCTCGCCTGTTTCAAAAAACAGAAATAATTGATTCCTGTTTCCATTTAATGACAGTAATAAAACGTTTTCTTGAATGAAAAAGAAGCAGACTTTTAGATCCGCAAATGCAATAAAAATATATAGTTTTATGAATTATGAATTATTTACAACTATTCGAAAGCTGCAAAATCTTCCCCGGCGTAATCATCAACCGCTTCCGTCTGACGCTCGACGATATACCAAAACGGCGTACTATGACTAAATTTCCGCCATTTTCTCAAAAGTCTGAATTCCTTATCGAGACTGGCGTGTCCATACCATCCTAAAATCTTCCCTACTGTTATTTGAGACTGGCGACTAAGCGACGTTGCAATCTGACGCAGCGTCATCTCTGCACAAACGAGATCATTATGCGCCCCGAGTAATTCCTGCAGCAATGAGATCTGCTTAATATAGGCCTTAACCTCCTTCTTATCAAAAGCATCCATAAAGAATTCGGAAATATATCGAAGCTTTTTAAGATTGATGCGCAGTTGATGGCGACCAACATCATTCATCTTTTTTATTTTTTGTCCACGCCGGCGAATTTTTTTTTCGCTTTTTTCAAGAATGCTTACAGCAAAGTCTTTAATATTATGGCTCTCGCCCTCCACAAAGGAAGCGGACAAAAAGCCAGGATTTGACATTATTTTTTGTGTTTTTAACAAAAAGAGAACTGCGCTTCTGTCTTCATGAATCTTCCAAGCGCCGCGCAAGGCGTATTCTTTTCTAGCGTCAATTTCCTTAATTAAGGGCTCTAGCCCGCCATCATCAATTAGAATCTTTTTGGGGCCCTCATCAATGAGATCTAATAAGACATCATAGTCGCGCACATGGCCAAGCAAGGTCGCTATGCGGCGTGCTTCAGCGCGCAAAGAATCAAACTCGCTATTATGAGATGTTTTTCTTAAAATTGAAAAAATCACGCGTAGCTTACGTAAGACAACGCGCATTTGATGAATGTCCTCTGGAACGGACTTTTGAGTGAAATGGTAAAAATGATGAATAAAATGCCGTAATAATAAAAAAATTGAAGAGGCGACGAATTGCTCTGAATCAAGAGGCGCATTCCTTATCACCTCTTCTTGATAAAAATATTTTCTTATTTTTGGATCTATTAAGGCAAAACCCCGTTGCGATTTTGAGCAAAATTCAACCGTCAGATGTAATTTTTTTATCAGATTAATTGCTGTGTCATAAAGGATGTTTACGTCGCCTTGTTTTAACTCAAGCTCAATTTCTTCAATATTTTGTCGCTGATCAGCACTGATAATTTCGCCCCGATCAATCGAAAATTCGATCAATGTTTCCTCAAAATCTAAGCTGTAACTTTCTCTTGTAAAAACCGTGCGAAACTTTTCTTCCAGCGCTTCACTGCCAATCAGCTCTACGATCTTTCGATTACACAATTCTCCAAGCTCTTGGATTTGAGGCACAGCGTCGCGGGTTTCAACTTCAAATTCATACCGCTCAAAAATTGCCGACTCAGGATTAACCCATTTCATGCTAATGGTGTTGAGATCCTCGTCCTGTTTTCTCAAGCGCAGAACGACGCCATTTTTTGCAAGAATATTATCTTTCACATCAAAATAGGACGTTTCTATCTCTTCTCTGCGCGAAGAGGCTATGTAGGGCGCGATCGAGGATGAATTTATAGCGGCCTTTATAGCCTCAAGACTGCCGATTAATTTTATTTCGGTCTCACGCGGTAAATTCATAAAATTTCTCTAAACATAAGCTGAATTTGATCAATTACATATAAGCACCTAATTTTTTAAATTCCTATAAAAGTTTTATCTTTGATTTAATGAAATCAAAATTAATATAACTATCTGCACTGCATTGACGCGCCAACGTCAGGGGAGAAGTTAAATATTTAGCTATTTCAAAATCTTATCATCTATTGGCCAATATTGTTCTTTTGCGTGACACCTGTCAAAAAAATAAAACGACTATTTACAAAACAGCCGTTTGAGCGCGACAGTATCTATGTAGTTGTAAAAAATACTTCTATAATGCGCTGCCCGCGCCTGATTGATCTCAAAACGCAGGGCATTGAGCATTCATAAAAGTCATGCCTATTTACCAAGAAATTTTCGCACTCTGGCTTTATTGGAGTGGAAAACAATTGGTCTAACTGCGTTAAGACTTGCAAGGATAGCTGAACCATTGCTGATGAGCGCAATAACGGAAGGGCTCACGAGCCCACCTGGCAGAGACAGCGCTAGAGCAACGGTGTTCATGCCAATAACAATGCCGTAATTTTGTTTGATCAGATCAATCGATCCCCGAGAGACCTCGACCGCCTCAACGAGTTTCTCAAGAGAATCCTCCATTAAAACGACGTCAGCTGATTCATGCGTGACCTCAGCGCCATGTTTCATGGCGATGCCAACATCCGCAAAACTCAGAGCTGGCGAGTCATTAATACCATCGCCAACCATTGCGACAACGCGCCCTTCCCTCTGCAGCTCCTGAATAACCGAGGCCTTATCTGCAGGCAGCATATCGGCAATATATCTGCTCAGACCAAGTTTTTGACTCACGGCCTTGGCGACCGTACTGTTATCGCCAGTCAACATAATGGTGTTTTTAACACCCAAATCATGCAGCCTGCGAATGATTGATTGGCTTTCTTCCCGGATTTGATCGGCGTAGGGCACCAAGGCCGCTAGGACGCCGTCTATCGCAAGATAAAGACAGGAATAACCATCATTCTCCAGTTGGTTTCTGTCCGAGGCCGCCTTCTCTACATGGATATTGGCGTGACGCATGAAGCGTTCATTGCCAATATGAACCTGATAGCCGTCAACTTGCGCTTCAACACCCATGCCAACAGAATAGTTGGGCTCGTTGCATTCTGAGACTGACGACTGCAACGCGATAGCCTTACGTCTGACAGCGTCAGCAACTGGATGTTGCAATCTGCTCTCTGCAGCAGCGGCAAGGCCAATGAGCTTTTGCTCACTCAATCTATCGCCATATGTAACGATTTGACCAACTTCTGGCGCCCCGCAAGTCAATGTGCCAGTTTTATCAAATACGATGGTGTCAATTTCTGCGAGCCGCTCCATGTGCCGGCCGCTTTTGATAATGATTCCGCTTTTTGCCGCAAGCGTCATTGACGACAAGACAGCCGTGGGCGCAGCAACGCGAATACCCGTGCCATAATCAACAATCACAAGGGATAGAAAACGATTAAAGTCGCCAGTCAACACGGCCGTGCCTGTCGCAAGACCAAGGGTTGGCACAACAAGTTTATCAGCAAGCTTTTCAGCATGATTTTGCATACGCGTATCGCCAACTGGCGCGCTGTCGATCAATCGAACAATTTGCCCAGCGGTTGTCTGATTTCCCACGCTCATGGCGCGTATTGTAATCTGTCCTTCTCTGATCACTGTTGCGGCAAAGGCGGCCTCGCCAACGCTTCTTGAAACAGGAAGCCCTTCGCCTGTAATGGTTTTTTGATCAATCAGCGCTTGGCCTTCGATAATCTCTCCATCAACAGGGATCATTTCGCCAGGGAATACGACGACTTCGTCGCCAACGCATAAATCATCTGATGCGATTGACACGACTGTGCCGTTTCGATTGACCCAAGCTGTCTTATTTTTAAATTCCAGCAGATCGCCAATAGCGCGCTTGGAGCCGGCCGCCGTTAAATCTCGTATCCAATCGCCGAGTTTTATCAGCCAGGTGATAAGCGAGCCTGCGACAAAATTGCCCTGCAAGAGAGACGCGGAAATCGCCAGAGTGTCGAGAAAATCAACATTCAGTCGCTTTTCTCTTTTCCATATATCATAGGCTCTCACAGCAATCGGATAGGCGTTCCAGAGCATAAGCGGCGTATTAATCGCTCTCACCCATGGATTAGCAATAAATGCCAAGGCCAATGAAACAGTTGGCAGCGCGAGCGGATATTGAACACTGATTGCTTTTTTAACTGGTAAAAGCTCTTTCGCCTCGTGACGATCTGAACTCTCCGCCAACCCCATCGAAAATACGGCTGCTAAATCATTCAAGGTCATCAGACTCAGTCGACCAAAAAGCGTCTTAAAAATTTCCTCATGCTTGGGATCAAATTGAATAATTAAACTTGAACAGTCATAATTAATCCGCGCATCATGCACGGCGTCTTGGTTCTTTAGCCAGAGCAAGGCTGACTCTGCGATCGCTTTTTTTCTGCAGAGGTTCGGAACATAAAGGCGCGCGCGACCCTTCATGTAATGACGAACAGCAAATTCCATATCACGTTCCTAAATTAGACGGAAACACTAGGCGTTTTTGAAGACGACAGGAGCAAGCATCGGCGCAAACTCATCTTCTTGCGAAGAGTGTCTGAGCTCAACAAAATGGTTAAAGGTAAAAATCGCAAGCGTGAGCCAGACAGGCGTTGCTGTATTGGCTCCAATTTCAAAAATGGTCAGCACAATAACGCCAACACCCAAAACAATTTTAATATCGACAAGATTATTCGTCACCACCTTAATTTGCTTATCGAGTTTTTTAATAAAATCGACCAGGATCCTTGCTATTTCAGAACGCTGGGCAAGAAACTCCGCTTCAGATTCAATCTTTCTAGCAAGTTCGTCAATTTCAGAGCCTGGCATGCTGGCATGACTTTGCGCCATTAAGGAGCGCACGAATTTATCATTCACGAGACGGCTCTGCGTATCATAATGCAAAACGATGCTGCCTGTGACCGGATTAACCGAAACATGCTCAATTCCTGGTATGACTCCGAATGTTTCGCCAATTTTTTGCAATAATTCTGGATCGCCTTTTGCGGCGGCAATCTTCATCCTGACGCGACCTGCGCTCTGATGGGCAATTTGTAGCTTAAGCTTTTGCGCTTTCTTTTTAGCTTTTTTCTTCTTTACTCTTTCTGCAAGTGATTGCTGCGCTAAGGCTGCTCTGGCGCCAGCAGCGGTGGCGTCATCAACGCCAAGCGGATGAATGACAGATTGCACAGATGAGGATAAAGCGTCTTGAGCAAGGGCAAGTTCTTGAAACGCCTCATCTCGTCCAAGCTGATCTTCTCGCTCTGTCGCCTCAATTTCAGCCTTCACTGAACCATCTTGATCTGGACCAAGATATTCAATCTTGTCAGATTCCTGATCGACAGAGAAGACATCACCCATTTTAGCGGCGATGATCTTTCTATAGACGGCAATCGCTTCCGCTGGATCCAAAGACATATAAGAAGGGTCAGAAGAATTTACGCTGGCGTTGTTTAACGTATGACCTTTTTCGCCAGCGCTATCGTTCTTGGTATTTTCCGCAGACATTAGACATTATTACCGTGTGATTGCGTCGAGTCATTTGAACTATGGCTATCTTCAGACGCCATCTCAGCAGCAATATCCTCAAATTGTTCTTTTGTTTCAGCAACAAACTCTTTCGTCTTTTGTCCGAATAAATAGGCTCCACGAACAGCCGATTTAAATATTGGATTAAGCGCCGAACCAATCTGGGGAAGATACTTTGGCGCCGTCATTGCCGCTACGCCAAGCATCAGGCCTGGCAATAGAGCCGCTTCAACGAGCACAACGCCAGCGCCAACAATCCCAACCGTCGCAACTGTTGCGATCATTGCCGGATCAGGTGATGAAATTTCTGTTTCTGACGCGCCGTCAACATCCGTTTCGTGGAAGCTTGAGGCATGGCCATCAGAGGCAGGAGCATGATTTTTCTCATTAAAGCCCATCATGGCGCCGTCTTTCTTTTCGGGAGGGTGAATATGCAGCAGTATCGATTGTCTATGACATAAAAATGAAAGCTTGTCGACAATCCAGCGCAAACCAACAACTGTTGACATAAAGCAAAGAACAAGGCGTTCGCGCAAGCAAACACAACGTCTCTCTTTGTCACATAATTGAAACGCTTTAGTTGTTCAGATTTGAGGAAAATGGAGGCATAAGAATATCCAGCCCATCTTGTGCTGTGATATGTCTTGGCCAGGTTTTTCCTGCGGTGAGACACACTGTCGCCTGACAAAACGTCGCACTCGTTTCACTTGCGCCCCGTGCACTCTTGAATAGGACGTCGCACTCAAGAATTTTGATAATAGCGAGATCAACTTAAGACAGGCCTGCAGGACTAAGATCGGACTTATATTTTACAAGCCAAGGCAGATCCCAACGACCTCTGCGTAAACACAAAGGAGCCACTCCCTTGAAACGAATTCTCGCTTACTTTTTTAAGACTGTTGAAAAAACTGCAGCGCCTCTGTCATCACCCTCAAAATCTCTTATTAGTGCATTCATTGAAGAAAATGGCGGCATTGACGCCGTCCTTGACCAAATCAACGCTAAAGGTCTTGGATATAAAATCGCGCAAATTAATACCGCGCAAAACAACAGCTTTCTTAACGCCGTTGAATTAATACAAATATTTGGCCTGAAAGAGATTAAAAGATTTTCTCAAATGAATAATGTGGACGAAAATTTGTTACTCGACGAAATCGTCCGAAATCTGTCCAAGCTGATCAGAAAATAGGCGCGACACTAAATCCTTTCTTACGCCACGAGGATGCTACAAAAAATCGGATGCGCTGCATCGTGCCTTAAAAACAGCAGCGCTCGATCCTCCTCAGCTGATTGCCAGGTAATATAAATTATCGCTAGCGACAGAAAGATGCGCGCCATCCATGAGTGACGAAGATCATCACCTAGCGACCGGTTCGATTGGTGCGATCGAGTCATTCGTGATGGCGATTGGGGGCACAGCCCCTGCCTTTAGTATTGCCGTTGCCTCTGCCGCAATTATTGGCGATGTGGGCACGCTCTCCATCGCCAGCATTATTTATTGCGGCATCATTATGTTTGGGTTGGTAATTGCCTTTTCTAATTTGAATAAAGTTAACCCAAACGCCGGCGCATCCTATACTTGGGTCAGCACTATATTTTCACCATTTCTTGGTTTTGTCGCAGGATGGAGCATGTTGCTCTCCTCGGCTATTTTTATGGTTGCGGCCACAGTGCCTGCCGCCACCTCTACTTTAATGATCTTCGCGAGTGATTACGCCAATGATACCTTCGCTGTAACGTTTGTTGGGGCCTTTTGGTTATCTCTCATCACATTTGTTGTTATAAAAGGAACAAAGTTTGCCTATCTCTTGCAGCTTATTATGTTGATTGCTGAGATCATTATTATTACAGTTATCGTCATAGCCTCATTAACAATATTTTTTAATCAGCCAATGCATACGCCTGAGTTGGGCTGGCTGTCGCCATTTTCATTTACCTTAAAGTCATTTGCCTCAAGCGCAACAACAGCGCTATTTTTCTATTGGGGCTGGGACGTCACCATGTCGCTTGGAGAAGAAACAAGAAAGGGAAAAGCTGAAATCGGCGCTCTTTATTCTATTACGGGTCTTATCTTATTCTTCTCATTGATGATCTTTGTTGTATTAATTACACTAACAGACGAAGAGATCTTTAGGTCTAATAGCAATATTCTCTTTGCGCTTGCTGAAAAAATATTTCCCTCTCCATGGAGCTATATTGCAATTATATGCACCATGTTGAGCACAATTGGCACAATTGAAGGCCAAATCTTACAGTTTAGCAGATGCGTCTTTGCGATGTCTCGCGACAATATTCTACCTCATTATTTGTCTGTCATCCATAATAAATGGCAAACGCCCTGGGCGGCAACGCTTGTGATGTGGGCGCTGGGCATAATCTTTCTTTTCTGCTCGTCTTTCTTGCCGTCCGTCAACGCCATATTAAAAGCGTCCATTTCAGCCATCGGACTACAAATTTGCCTCTATATGAGTATGACGGCGATTGCGAGCGCCTGGCATTATCGACACAAGATTTATAAAAATATGTCTTCAGCCGTCTATTATGTCTTATGGCCGCTTTTTGGGGCCCTCTCTATGATCGCTATTGGCGTCGTCAGCCTGCTCTCTACGGACCTCAACGCCACACTCCTTGGATTAGGCGGCATTGCAATCGGCGTCATGATTTATGTGGTGAGAAATCGCCTCTCTTTATCGAGTTCATAAAGATTGCATCAGTGTTCACGCACCGGTTCTTGTATAGCGGGTTTTGCCAAAAATGAGCGCAGCGTAATAATTGATCAGGCTTTTTTTAAAATGGCTCTATCGTGCTTCCTGGACCAAGCGCGCGTTGCATAATGACGCTATCTGTCCAACGGCCGTATTTATACCCAATGCCTTTTAAATAACCCGCCTGCTCAAAATTAAATAATTCATGCAATTTTATTGAGGCTGTATTGGTTGAATCAATATAGCCAATCATTTGGCGGTATCCTTCAGCAGCACAGGAATCGATAAGCTGTGGCAATAGGCGCCTGCCAACCCCAAGGTGTAAATAGTTCTGATGCACATAAATTGAATGCTTTACAACATACCGATAGGCCGGGCGCTTACGGAATGGAACAGCGTAAGCATATCCAATAATGGTATCATTACACTCCGCCACCAGATGCGGCAGCTTGTGTTTTTGCATATTCTTTCTGCGTCTTTTTATGTCCTCAATTTGAGGAATATTAATATCTGTTAAATGGTCGGGCTCAACGCCTTTTCGAATATGCTGAATATAAATAGTCAGCATCGCATTGACGTCTTCATCCCTTGAGAATCTAACTTTGATGTCGTTCAAGACGGAAGGATATGAATTCTCAACGCCACCCAATGTCATATGCCTTATTCTTTCACGACATAGGTAAAAAACGTTACATGCCCAGATGGACTGATCTCTCTGTAGACGCCCTGTATCTCTGACTCAAATCCAGGAAACAGATTTGCGCTTTTTTCAAATGTAAGAAGATAGTCAATCATTGGGCGTGACCGCTGACACAAGCGCTCACCTGGAACAATTGTTGCAATTCCTGGCGGATAAACGACAAACAAGGTCGTCGCAATACGACCCTCAATCTCGCTGATGGGAAGATAGTCGACATTATTTCGCACGAGGTGGCGGGAGGCCTCTCGCGGCGTCATCACCATTTCGGGCAAATTATCACGACTAAATTGCGCTTTTTGTAGGCTGCTTACGGATGCGTTACGGAAAAAGGCGTGCATGTCATGACAGAGATCCCTTAAGCGCACGCCCTTGTAACGCGATGCGCGTTTGGCCGTAAATTCTGGCATGACCGTATCGAGTAAAGCGTTCTCATCATGTAGCCTTTTAAAGGCGACAAGTGATGAGACCAATGTGCCTGCTTTGCTTGATTCAACGCCTGGCGTTAACAGAAACAGTAGCGAGTTAAGATCGTTTTTCTCAGGAACAACGCGATTTTCACGTAAATATTGCGCAACGATTGGCGCTGGGATGCCATGATCCTCATAATCGCCTGTTTTGCGATTAAACCCAGGCGTTAAGAGCGTTAATTTGGCAGGGTCCGTGATCGCAAAGCTATTTTCTGTGACATTGAACCCATGCCATGACGCGCCTGGGCTTAACTCCCAGAATTCAGGATATCGCGCCAAGAGATCTGTTGACACATTTTCCCAAGGGACGTTGTGAATACCCGCACTATTGGCCGTATCTGGCAATGAAACGCGATCTGGCACAAAAGGATCGAAGAACCATTGTTTCGCGCGATCAATCTCTTTTTCTTCAAACTCTCTACGAACAGCGCGTAGTTTTTTACGCAGCTCAATTCCTAAACGAATGGTGTCATCCCATAACACTTCGCCAGATCGTCCCTTCATCATCTGTGCGCCAACATCTAATGAAGCAAAAAGAGGATAGAAGGGAGAGGTCGAAGCGTGCTGCATAAAACCTTCATTGAACCTTTTATGTTCAACGCGTCTTCTTTGACCTTTTATATGACGATCTTTCACATGAATTTGCGACGCCTGAGAAAAACTCGCCAATTGTTTATGCGTAGATTGCGTTGCAATAATTCCTGGCGAGTTTTCAGATAAATTGGTCAAACCCATCGCAAATCTACGCGCATAGATGGGATGAAATTTCATAAAGCCCGCCCAGGCCTCATCAAAAAGAATATAGTCACATAGATGACCAATCTTCTTGATGATCCATTCAGCGTCATAGATCGTGCCATCATAGGTGCATTGTTCAATGACAGCCACGCGAAAGGGGCGCTCTTTTTTCCAGGCTTCGGGATCTTTAACCAGAGGATTATTGCGAATTTTTTCTCTTAAGGCTGTTTCATCAAAATCGGCTGAATTCATTGGCCCAATGAGACCATATGAGTTTCTGTCAGTAGAAACGAATATTGGCGTGCCGCCGCCAAGAAGCAGCGCGCCATGATGCGCCGCCTTATGATTATTTCGGTCAAATAATACAATATCATCCTCTGCGATCAGATTGGTGAGAGCGATCTTATTGGATGAGGATGTGCCGTTGAGAACAAAATATGTTTTCTCAGCGCCAAATATTTCAGCGGCTTCTTTTTGAGCTTTTAACGCTGGCCCTTCATGAGTGAGCAAATCGCCAAGTTCTAAAACAGAATTATCCAAATCATCTCTAAAAATTGCTTCTCCCAGATGCTCCATAAATATTCTGCCAATAGGGCTTCTGCTATAGAAGATGCCGCCATTATGACCCGGACAAGTCCAAAGTTGATTGCCCTCCTCAGCATAATCCACTAAAGCCCCAAAGAATGGCGTCTTTAGCGTTTCAGCATATTGCTTTAAGCGAGAAACAAGATTTTTAGCAATAAATTCCGGCGTTTCCTCAGCGAGAAACACATAGCCATCGATATAATCCAAAACCTCAACTGGAATATCCTCAAACCGTTTTCTTCTAACCAGAATAACGATCGGCATGTCCAAACCGCGTTTTCTCATCAGATTAATTAATGACGCGGCTTTTCCTTCAATTCCTTTTTTGCCCCAATCAACAACCATGCAGCCGATCGCGGCATCGGTTTGAACGGCGATTTCTGCATCTTCCAAGCGTCTGGCTTTAACGACCTGAAAGCCCATTCTCTCAATAGCAGAAATAATTTCATTAACGCGCATACCCTCAAGATCATCGGTATCGAAAACAGGCGCCGAAAAAAGAAAAGTAAAACGCTGGAAAAAGTTCATGGATCGTCGACTCCAAGTCAGAAGCGGTCGGGAAATGCGCCTTGATGACCGGCTGCATATTTTCTTATTTGATTACGCCGGCCATGTCATATAAATAATTACAGTTTTACGACAAAGGGCCAGGTCTCACTCATCGCCTTGTCCGCGTGAGCTATGGAAACCCTATTTGCCTCGTTTTAAGAGGCGGACGTCCCATAGCAAAAGATGATGCAAACAGCCACTTAATAATAAGTTTTATAAATCATTCTTTTTCTTGTCATAGAGGCTGTTTATAAAAGTGGGGTCTGAAGACTATGATAGGTTTGTGACCACGGATGAACTGGCGCAAACTTATCTATCTTCAGCGTGATGCGCAGGCGCTTTTTTAATGCGCGCTGACGTTCATTACATAGCAACAATATTTTGATAATGAACTCTAGCCGTTACTGGCTAGATGATCTGCCGACGGGCAAAAAAATTCAGTTCATGCATAGATGCGCAATGACTTTTTGATCGATAGTTGCAGGAACAATATTGTGATACAGGCTGATCGCCTCTTTCCCAACAGCGTTTCCTTCCGCATGGGCGTCAGCATGTAACACGCCATGTTTAGGCGTTAATCTTTTTTGGATACACTGCGCCTGAACTGAATAAGAAGCTGACCCAAAGGTTACGTCTTTATAATTCATCGATTTATTTAGCTTGATCGCTAATGTGGCGTTAATGCTGTAGCCGTCCCTCAGAACGCTCTGATCATCGATCAGATAGCTAATATCCTTATCAATCTCTATTGGCCGCCATCTCGGCTCATTGGCATAAGTTCCACTAAAGGATGACAGAAAAACAGCAACGGCCAGAAGAGTGGATTTGATCTTCATGTTCTAAATACTTTACTGAAGGCCTCGCCTCCAAAACCGCAGCTTCCAGCCAGCTGTATCGTTTTGGAATGAAGCGGGTTGCGCGCCATCTCGCAAAAATCGTTAGTTGTGAAACTGATGACGATGTTTTTCAAAAGATTTGTGACAAAAAGCAAAAAGTTGCTGTTTTTGAATTATTAATTTGAGAAAATTCCTGCCAACACACAGGCCGCTCCGACCACCCCCACCCCCGGTCTGTCACATATCTGTCATAATTTATACGCTGACACTGGGCCTTTGCCGCCCGCTTTACATCCGCTCATCTCCTGTATCTGGCGCGCTGATTTTTTGCCATCGCGAATTTTGACGCTGGCCAGGGGAATGTTTTTTAAATTTTTTTCTTAATTTTTTTGGCGATCTTTTTCATTTTCTTTTCTATCTCGCCATTCTTGATCAAACGTTCTTCACTAATGAGGACTGAATTTAAATCCTGCAGAGCAATCGCCAATAGAAGCTTTTTTTTCATATATTCAACGTTGGAAGAGAGATTCTCAACCTCATATTGGGCAAATTCCGGATGGGCAATCATTGAAAACCAGGCATAATACCAGTCGTGGTCAGAAGAATTAGCCGGATGCCAAAAACTTCCTGTGATTACCTCACGAGAAGGAAAAATGCTTTTAAACATGTCAATACTGCTGCCATCTGCGCCTTTTCTTTTCTCGCAAAGCCGCATGAGCTGCAACATGGCGCGCGCAAACTGTTCATGATGACCTTTCCAGCACTTGATCTTTTTTGTCGCCGCCTCGCTGGCCTCAAATGGAAAATATGAAAAATCCATCCATAATTCGATAAAATTATGCTCCGTCTTTAAATCTGTGGCCTGAAAGCCTCGTGGCATAGCCACGCTATCGTGAAACTGCTGCTGCTCCTGCGTATAGCGGTAGCGTAATAGGATCTCTTTCTCAATGATTCGCTTGGGAGCCTTATAAATTTTTGACATATGGCAATTCGCTCTACATTTTGTTGGCCAAAACGCTTTACAACCGGCCGCGCATCATTCCTGAGATTCTTCATTTCATTTACACTATCTAACATCTCAATTCAGCATTAAATTACGCAAAAGAATGGAGAAAACCATGCCAAAGGACAAGAAGAAGGCCAAGAATCACAAAAAGAGCGCACTTTCAGGAAACCAAAGCGCCGCCCCTGAAGCGCTTGCATCGTTTTATTCTGCTTTCAACCAAACAGCTGTCGATTATGACGATGCGAACGGACGATCAAAAGAGCAGCAGATCCTCTGCGAGCTGGAACGCTCCTTTATCCATTTTGCGCGCGCTTTAAAATTAACAGCGGAAATAACAATGAACTTCGTCAAAAAGGTTTGGGAGCAATTAACGCGCGCACAACAAACAAAGGATCATCCTTAACTTTAAGCCTCTGCGCCAAAGCAAAGGACATATTTTATTGATTGATCATAAATATTTCTCTTGGCGCTGGGATAAAAAAATATCTCTTGTAATTGAGGAAAAGAAATACTGGTTAAAAGCAGGATAATGTCATGAGAAGTAAAAAATGAGTCTTCTATGAATTTGTTAAATCTCATTCAACCAAGTCTCCAAAGCGATCAGAAACGCGCTTTGATGAAAATGCGCCGGACGGCCTTACTCCTCCTGCTTTCTATGAGCCTGATATATTTCTTGCTTATTTTTAGTCGGATCGATTTTTTCTGGGTCCCTTATGCAAAAGCTTTTTCTGAAGCAGCAATGGTTGGCGCATTAGCCGACTGGTTTGCTGTTGTCGCGATATTTCGCCATCCCTTAGGCATTCCAATCCCTCATACGGCTATTATTCCTTCCAATCAGAAGAGAATAGCAAAAGCTCTTGGTCAATTTGTTTCAGACAATTTTCTAACGCGACAGGCTATCAATCGTAAATTTTCTAAAATTGATGCGACCTCGACAATCGCGTCGTGGCTCTATGATGAGGTTAATGCAAATAAAATAGCCGATATTGTTATTTCCTCGCTTCCAGAGATCATTAAATTCCTTCCAGAGGACAGATTACGAAAATTACTCGATGAATCGGCGCGACGCGGCGCAGAAACGCTGCAGCTTGCCTCTCTTAGCGCTCACCTTCTTGAAATTCTCTGGGTCAATGGAGAAGCGCAAATTGTGCTTGATCGCGCCATCATTTACCTTGGCGATACGCTCTCTCAAAAGAGAGGCTATATTAAAAATCGTGTAAGCAAAAATGCGCCGAGCTGGCTGCCAAAGTGGATTGATGCGCTTCTTATTGAACGCGTTGTTAATGGACTATCAAGCACATTTAAGAGCATGCGCGACCCATCGCATCCCTGGCGGCGCGAAATCAATACTGCAGTTGAAAAACTCATTCATGAATTGGAAGTAGATCCTGAATTTCAAAAACGCGGCGAAAAGATAAAACAAAATCTTTTATCTGATCCCGTATTCATGCACCAAATTGATCTATTATGGCAAAAGGTAGAAGCTGCGCTTATTTCAGATTTTTCTACGCGCAAAGATGAAATCCAACAAGGGATCAAAAAATCGATTTTAGATCTTGCGCAGCTCATTCAATCTGATGAGCGCATGAAACAGCAAATTAATCGACGCATTCGTCTTTTAACAATCATCGCTTTGGCTCCCAGAAGAAATGAAATCGGCGCGTATATTACTGAGGTTGTCAGCAGCTGGGAGACAAAGACGCTCGTTGAAAAAATTGAAATGAATGTTGGTAAAGACTTACAATATATTAGAATTAACGGCACCTTGATTGGCGGCCTTGTGGGCGTCATAATTTATATGCTGACCCATTGGCTTGAGAATATGAGATAAATCGAGATCAGGCGATAAAATGATACGCCCTTGATCAATCAATGACGCCAATCTCGAAGGGCGCAATCTATCTTATCATAATAAAAATGCCCGGCGCTTCTCTCGCCGAGCATTTCTTTTAACGCTAGATGCATAAGGACGGACAATCCAAAATGCATGATCGATTTTGCCTGCGATTGAGACAAAATTTGGGCAATTCTTTATTATGACTGAATTATGACAAATTCACTTATTCTTGTCTTATTGCTAAGCGCATCATGCAAATAACAAGTCTAAATTTTTAGTGGTTGAAAGCGTGGCTTTTTTGCAACAGATCTGAATAAAGCGACATCAGCGCGCATTATGAAATAGTCTTCTGAGAAATATCAAATAGAGTCTAATCGTCGATTCACTTTACTGATTTGAAAAACAGTAAATCGTCTCGACTTTATTGGAATGAAAAAAACAAGGATGGACACATGAAAAAAATTCTTCTCTCAGCGGTATCGCTTGCCGTTCTGTCAAGCGCAGCTCTTGCAGCTGATCTTCCTTCACGTAAGGCTCCTGTTGCGCCTCCTCCTCCACCACCACCAATGTGGACGGGCTTCTACGCCGGTCTGAACTTGGGCGGCGGCTGGGGCGCTGGCAACGGCAACTCAAGCGCTTACAATCTCGATGGCCTCAATGGCGGCATCACCAACAACCTCGGCGCTGGCGGAAACAGCGGCGGCGTTATCGGCGGCGCGCAGATTGGCTATAACTACCAGATCAACAGCCTCGGCCTCGGCGGCATGGGCGTTCTGATCGGCGCTGAAGCTGACTTCCAGGGCACCAGCATGGGCTCAGGCGGCGGATCGCGCTACGGCTACCTGCTCAACGTGAACAACGGCACGACCCGTTACGTTCCAGGTTGGGTTGGCGGCGGCACCAGCCTGCCATGGTTTGGCACGGTTCGCGGTCGTCTTGGCCTGACGGTTATGCCAACGCTTCTCGTTTACGGCACGGGCGGTTTCGCTTATGCGGACGTTCAGCGTAACGGCGGCTACCAGAACTCTGCAACGCAGACG
>Ga0208868_1000088_pt1 | contig 20759 bp, 15 predicted proteins | sample CryBogCBE23Oct07_FD_184583 | JGI IMG/M metagenome (GOLD analysis project Ga0208868, IMG submission 184583) | Freshwater microbial communities from Crystal Bog, Wisconsin, USA - CBE23Oct07 (SPAdes) (version 2) | ecosystem: Environmental > Aquatic > Freshwater > Lake | place: Crystal Bog... | reverse complement strand
ATGCAATTTCACCAACAACCCCATTATGTGATAACATGGCTCAATTGCCTTGAATAATTTGCAATTACAGCCTACAATAAATTGTTGCTTTTTATCGATTTTTTGAACAAATGTTTTTGTATTGGTTTTTGTGTGAAACATATCAAAACGCTTCCCATTATCCAACATTTTTATTGGGTATTCGTTGTACGAATTAATGATGTCGTAAGCCTTTCTATATTGGAAAATAGCTTTTATACTCCAATAATCTGGCAAATGACTCATTTTGTATTCCATTCCAATTAATGGCAATTCCTTATTCTTTGGCTTTATACTAGAAGCAGGTTTTGCAATTCCTTCTTTTAATAACTTAACAATGGCTGCAGTTTTTGTAGCTTCATCAATGCCCGCTTTAGTTTTTACAGTCTTAGTACATTCTATAGCCACAGCAGCTATGTGTTTGCAGGGTTCAAGGGTATCTTGATAATAATAGCAAGTACATGTTGAATGAACCTTGTTATCATCATCAATTTGAATATTTACTTCATAATCTTCTAAGCTAGAACCTTCTACAACTGCAAGAATTTGCCCTGGTTTACCACTTTTTATTTCATTTATCCTATTCCAGATAGCTTTACCCCGTGTTACTATTGTTTTTGTTAGATTGTTTGAAACAAACCCCTTTATAATAGCTATTTGTTCGGTACTTAATTCAATCATACTGTTAAACTACTTTAATGCACTAATTATTTTGGTCATAAGCGAAAATAGCATTGCATAGTGTTTAGTAACTAAAATTAAATTAACAATTGGTTGATAACTAGAAGCAAGGTGGTGAAAGGTGAGTTGTGCGTGGGGATTGGTTAGAAATCAATTGTTAACTTTAAGAGGGGGGTACTCCTTAAATCACCCCTGCCCTAACAGTTCCCAACTCTACACACCCTATTCGCTAAGGTTCTATACATATTTACACCCTCACAAAATAATAAGGTATTATTAACCGCTATTCCTTAACTATACTTAAACAACTAACTTTCCCTTCGGTTGTTTTGATGCGGATACAATAAATACCTGTTGGCAAACCACTTAAAGATAATGAAGGGTTAGTGGCATCTTTTAAGGAAACTACCTTATTCATTCTTCCTATATTATCTATTACTTGTAAAAATGCTATATGATTACCATTAATGATAACACTGCTTTTTGCAGGATTGGGGAATAAAGTAATTTGATTACTTAGCAATAAGCACTCACAACTAACCACTTTGCTATAGGTTGCCGACCCATTATTGTCTATCATTCTTAGTCGGTAATAGTTAAAACCATTTGCTGGTTTATTATCAATAAAACGATAACTATTATTGCCTTTGCCTTGTGCATCAACAATTCCAATTTCTTTAAAAGAAATGCCATCAGTACAAGCTTCAATAATGAACAAAGAAGTATTATTTTCATTTTCCGAAGTCCATTTCAAAGCTATTGATTGTGCATTTGTAAAGTTGGCTTCCAAAGAGTTCAGCTTTAGTGGCACAGTCCAACCACAGTTTAAGCTAAAAGCAATAGATGAATCCTTATCCCACTTTCCGCTATTAACATAAGAATTTGCATTTGCTACATCATCCACCTTAAAGCAATGTGAATTTAAATTAAAACTTGCATCAACTTTCATATTAGCATTATTTCCATTCTGTAGATTTATTGTATCAGCATTATATCCTTTTAAATTTAAATAAGTAAGTGATTTGTTTTTGGAAACATCAAAATGAGACGAAATTTTATTTAAAAAAAGATCATAATATGTGTCCGTATAGAAAGTGGAATCGAGAGAACAATCTAAATAAGTAAGAGCTAAATTGTAAGATACATCCAAATTTATTAAATGTGAAATTTGATAACCCCAAATAATATCTGAGAAAAAATTTTTGGAACAATCCAAATAGGTAAGTGCAGTACTTTTAGAAATATCAATGCTTAGGAGACCACTATTACTACAGTTTAAATGCGTAAGTTTTATTGCCCCTGAAATATTCATAGACATTCTTTGACTGCAATTTGAACAGTCTAAATAAGTAAGTGCTGAGATTCCAATTATTCGTAATAAAAAACTGCTAATACAATAGTGAGGATTCCCGCTACAAAGATCAGAGCTTCTATTACCTGAACAATCAAGATAAGTAAGGGTATTGTTATTTAAAAGTTCAAAGCTGTCCAAATAACAATTAGAGCAATTCAAATAGGTAATAGCATTGTTTAAAGTTAAACTAAAATGTTTTTGTACTGCACCCCAAATACCAAATCCAGGTCCATAATTATAAGAGCAATTTAGGTAGGTAATCAATGGGTTATTACAAATATCTACCGCTCCAATTGAATTAAAACTACAGTTTAAATATTTTAGTGAAGGATTACCATATAGATTAAGTCTTGTTAAAGAATCATTACTACAATCCATCGAATCAATACTGGCAAATGTTTCTATCCCTTTTAAATCGGCGATGGCTAAAGAGGGTACATTAATTTTTCCCTTAAATGCAGCGGCTTCTGAAATGGTTATATTATTTTTGTTTGTAGGGTGTGGCACATTTGCTAATATCCATGCCTTAAAGTGTACATCTGGTATATTTACATAATTAACCGAACAACTCGTACTAAAACTTGCTTTTGCATCCTTTCTATTAATCCAATATGCATTTGAATAGGTAACATTATCAACATTAATACAGCTAAGACTGCTATCATTGGTTGCATTAAATTCAACAAACTGGTTATTTATTCCATTATGAACGTTTAAAAACCATAAGTTAGCATTTCTGCTACAATCTAAACTATTCAAAACTTTATTTTGCGAAAAATCTAGTTTATATATTGAATTATTGCTACAATCTACATAAGTAAGTAAGGTATTGGCTGATATATTTAGTACTGGTAATATTCCTGAACTGCAATCTAAATAATAAAGCTTTGAATTCTTAGATAAATCTAAAACAAAAAACTTGCCCCCACTGCAGTTTAAAAAGGTTAATGCTGTATTGTTGGTAACATTCAATGAGGTTAACAAGTTGTTACTGCAATCCAAAAAAGAAAGTGAAGTATTCTGGGATAGATCTAAACTTTTAAGTTGGTTATTGCTACAATTTATATAAGTAAGGGCCGTATTTTTAGATAGATCCAAGCTTGTAAGTTGGTTATTGCTACAATTCATATAAGTAAGGGCCGTATTTTTAGATAGATCCAAGCTTGTAAGTTGGTTATTACTAACATCGATATAGTTAATATTAATAAATGCTTCAATACCCTTTAATGATGCTATAGATAAAGAAGCAATTGTTATTTTACCTGTATATGCTGCAGCTTCGGGATAAGTAATATTAAAAGCATTAGCTGTATGGGGCACATTTTTTAGTATCCAATCCCTAAAATTGGAATCAGGTATTGTTACATAAATAGAGCAATTATTACTAAAAAGTGCGATTGTATCAATAGCAAAAGACCACTTATTTTTAAAGAAAGTAGGATTATCAACACAGATGCAACTTAGAGAACGATTATTAGTAGCAATAAAATCATTTATTTTACTGTTATTTCCATTCTGTAGGTTTAACTGGTACAAAGCAGAACCATTACATTCTATTGAATTAAGGGAGCTATTTTTTGTAAGGTCTAAACTAGTTAAATTAGTACAAAAACTGCATAAAAGAGTGTCTAAGTAGGTGTTTTTTGAAAGATTTAAGCTACTTAATTGGGAACGACTACAATCTAAATAGGTTAGTAAAGTATCATTAATAAGATTGATAGTAGTTATTTTAGTATTGGCTAGTTCTAAGTGTTGAAGTGAAGTATTGTTTGAAACATCTAAGGTTGATAAGGAAGAACAATTACTACAAATTAACTGTGTTAATGCTTTGTTATTAGACAAGTCAAAACTGTTTATAGAATTACTGTTACTAATGTTAAAGTATGTTAGTAAAGTATTACTACTAATATCCACATCAATCAATTCTGTATAGCTACAATCTAAATAGGTAAGCGCTGTGTTATTATTAGTAAGAATATGATTGAAACCATAATTATAGCTACAATTTAGGTATTGAAGTTGAATATTATTAGAAAGATTTATCCTAGAAATGTAATTATAACTACAATCTAGTTTTACTATACCAGTAAAATCTTCAATTCCTGTTATGTCCAAAATATGTAAATTGCTTACCAAAATGTCTCCTTTATAAAGTGAAGCTTCATATTGTGTTATGTTATTTGGGGTTGATACATGCCCAATATTGTTTAAAATCCAGGTTTTAAATTTTATATCTGGAATGTAAACAAACATTGAGGTAGTGAAAATTGAAGTACTTGCAACATTAGATGCCAAATTTGCTGTTGCATAAGCAACGTTATCTACAACAACACAAAATAAATTGGGGTCGTTAATGGCAAAAAGAAATGCAAGATGTGTATTATTCCCATTTTGAATATTAATACTTAACAAAGGCGTATTACTACAATATAAATATTCTAACAAAGGATTTTTAGAAAGGTCTAGCGATGTTAAACCAGAATATCTACAATCGAAATAACTAAGTACTTTGTTTTTAGAGAGGTCAATGCTTGTTAAATATTTATTATTGTCGCAAATTAAACAAGTTAACAAAGTATTATTCGATACAGATAATTGGCTGATATTGTTACCATTTATGTTTAAGTAGGTTAGTGCTTTATTTGAAGAAACATTCAGCGTGTATAAATTATTGAGACTACAATCCAATGAATCTATATTCGTAAAATATTCAATACCCGTAAAATCACCTATTCCAAGTGAACTTACCATTATTCCTCCAGTATAAGCCGATGCTTCACCTAAGGTAATATCAGTAGGACTTGCAGTATGAGGTATGTTTGCCAAAATCCAATTCTTAAAATTAGAATCCCAAAATTTTACATACTGTGCTTTTGCAAAAACACTCATACATAAGCAAAAGATTAATGGAAGCAATTTAATTTTCATTACTAGATTTTAAGATTTTAAATAAAAAAAAACATATTGGATAAATAAAACACACAATGCTTTATTATTGTGCAAGATATACTTACACTTAAACCTGCTGCTTTAAAAATAAGATAAGAATGTAGAAATGATGCAAATGCCTACAAAACACTCAGCCATTAAAAAGAATGGGAAAACCCTTTTACCTTTCTGCTAGGCAGGGCATAAAAGTAAAAGTTGATGCACGCCCTTTTACTATTAAACAATTCAGCATCACCTTTATTAATTTACCTATGGTTGGCTTTAAAGTGGTGTGTACTACAAGAACTTATGTATGTAGTCTTGCTAATGATTATGGTAAAGCTTTAAGGGTTCCCGAAACATGGGTGGTCTTTATAAATGAATTTAAGCATGAAGATTTCATGACGAATCAATCTTATAAAAAAGCATAACGATAGATTTTTAGGAAATAAATAACATTTATAGGTTATAATCAGGCATTGTTAAAGTGTAAGTAAAAGTTTTGACAGGTAATGCATATTCCCAATAGGGTGTCCCCGATTCCAAATAGGGTGTCCCTGATTCCAAATAGGGTGTCCCCGATTCCAAATAGGGTGTCCCCGATTCCAAATAGGGTGCCCCCGATTCCAAATAGGGTGTCCCCGATTCCAAATAGGGTGTCACACAACTTGCGTATGAATCCCTTCATGTACCGTTTGTTACTTGTCCTGTAATAATCAACAATGCTTTTTTATTTCTAATTTTAGTAACGGCATGCACATGAAGGGATTCATGCGTAAGAGACCAACATTTATGAGTTAGTTTTAGAACTTATCTTATTGAAGATGTTCTGGTAAATAAGAAATTTCTGTTATTCCATTTTCAATATCGAATTCTTCAACGACTTCGAGGAAATCAATTTTCTCCATCATTACTTTTTCTCCCAATAGGTTTGTTAAAACAATATCTGCGATAAGATTTTTTTTATTTTGTTCAAAATTTGAAAGATTATCTGCCTTTATTAATATCTCAATTTTACCATCTTTATACTTAAGTAAAACATATTCCCATTCACTAGCATCGATATTTATGTTGTGATTTATAAGTTCCAATAAATGCCAATTTTCTTTTGGCTGTTTACTTGAGTAAAATTCCCAATTTTCAAAGGAAGGAGCATTATTCACAATTTCTTTTGTTACAAGTAATAGTTCTTTGTCACCTTTCGGGGAAAAGGTCAATGAATTCTTTTTTTCTTTTCCAGGACCTATTTCCCAACTTAAATCCCATTTTGAAATTGTCTTATTTAACTTATCCAATTTTAAAGAATCATAGTTGTCCGATTGCAGTTTTGACTCATTCTTTGTAAACCATTTCCAAAAGTTGATAATGTCTTTGTCTTGCATAACTACATATTAGTATTGACAAATTAAAACTATATAAAACACATTAATTGATTGGAATTCAAGAGGAACAATTTTTTCCTTTATCAATCATTAAATACGCCTTCTGGAGTACCCACTATCCCATCACTCCTTTCATTTTCCTTTCCTTACATATTCTACAATAATCAACAACACCTCTTTAACAAATTGTAGTAACAGCCACGAACAACACAGATGCCCTGCCTTTAGTTTCCCATTTGATAAACTTCTAAGTTAGACTAACCCTACATTTATGAGCTAGTTTCAGACAGTTCTTGATTACTATTTTTATTTACACAAAACATTCATGGTGTCTACTTTATTAACATTGTACTTTTCAAATTCATCCTCCAATAAAATAAAATGATTATTTGGCTTTAACCTCTCCAATATCACAAAAACATGATGATTCCCATTTTTGTAGCCTTCAATAACTAGTTTTGGTGCATGAATATTAGATTCATAACGCCTGCCGTTATATCTAAACTCATAAACAATCTTAGGCCAGAAACCTTCATTTATTTCAAGTATTGTTCCACAAACAACAGTATGATTATTCTTAATTTTCTCTTTATTAGTTAAAACATTTATATATTTCAACACAAAATTTAATATTAGTAACAATGAAACAATTATTAAGATTTGTTTTTGCTTTGTATTAAGTTTTTATAAATTAAACATGATGTTTCTTTTAAAATATTACATGGATATTTATTACTGACATCTAACATTAATTGTATCCTCTGGCTTGATGGCATACTTCTCATAATCCTCATCCTCTGTTAAAATAACATGATTAACTGGATGCCCTTTTTCCATTGCAACAAGTAGTCTATTCTCCCCTTTTTCAAAGTTCCTCTTTGTTTTTATTGGTACTCCATCCATAAATTCGTACCTTTTACTGTCGTAATTACAGGAATAAACAACATAGTCACCACCTTTAGCAACTCTAATTTCCAAAGCAGTGCCGCACACAACAATATGACTTTTCCTTATTAAATTAGATTGGGTAATATTCCCATATATCCCCCATAAAATCACTAAAACAAAAGCTAGTATCAAATACACTCTAAAGTTAAAGGAGTCCTTCATAAATTAAAATTATGATAGAAAGTAATAATTAATAAAAGAAGATTTATTACTAGCACTTTCCCAACTGTCGCCTGAATCCCTTCATGTGCCTGCCGTTACTTATTCATAAATAATAAACGACTTGCTCTTATTTAAACCTTTAGTAACAATCAGTCCCGGAAGTTATGAACTAGACCCAGACATTCATAGTCCAGAAGAAGCAAAATAAGTGTAAAACGGTACTAAAGGTATTAATATGCCTACTTGTTCCATTAGTATGCGTACTAATGCCATTTGTATCAGTATTGATGCTAATAGTATAGATACTTATACCTACACAAGAACTAAGATATAATACTAAGACTAATTGTGTACAAGCCTTTATTTATCCTTTAAGTGCTGTGCGCTTGCTTCTAAAGTTTCGTAGAATTCTGCCCCGTATTTACGGATAATAGGCTCTTTTAAAAACTGATAAACAGGTACTTTTAACTTAGTTCCTAAACTACAAGCCGCCGCACAAAGATCTTGCCTTGGTTCGTAGTTTACATATTCCATATCGGGATCTTGTTTACTTTGGGATATTCTAATAGGAAACAAATGGCAACTTATGGGCTTCTTCCAACCTATCTTTCCCTCATTATAAGCCTGTTCAAAACTACATTGTATGGTTCCTTGCTTATCCTTATATCCATAAACACAAAGCCCATTATCTATGGTGGGGGTTACCCATCCAAACTCGCGGTCGTAAATATAATTGCCAACGGTTTCTATTTCTTTTAGTCCCTCCTTAGTTAAATAGGGTTTTACAATCACTAGGTATTTATCAATTTCTTTTTTCTCCTTCTTTTCTAATGGCGCCCCTGCATCACCATCCTCACAGCATCCCCCTTTACATTTTGCTAAATCGCACACAAAATGTTCTTCTAGCACCTCATTACTTACCAACTTATTATCAATTGCTATCACTAGTACTCTATTTTTAGGTTATTGCTTCCACTTAAATGTATTAATCAAGTGCTTCATATCGCTTTGTATAAACGAATCTACTGTACTCAACGAATCTGCATTGGGGGTGGCATCAAAATATAAGGCACCACGCAAAAAATGTTTAACCGTATCGGTTAAAAAAAACTGATTAGCTGTTGCAACATTGCCCCCCACTTTAAAATATAAGCCATGCACGTTATTGGGTGTTGCTATTAATGAATCATCTATAGAAATGGCTTTACTTGTATGCTTATTGGTAAGTGCAAAAGCATCATTAACCAATTTATCAAATTTATTAGTACCAATCGTTTTGTAACTAATATAAATACGACTATTAAATTGCGGAAACTCTACATTTATCCACCATGGGTTTTCTGTTGCTCCACCAAAAAAAGTACTGTCTTTTACAATGGTAGCATAAAGTGGATATTCAAAAGAGTAAGGATAGCCGGGCTGGTTAAACACTTGGTATTCTTTTTTAGGGAAGTCAATTTTAAAGTAACCCCTTGGCCTTGGTACAAATGGACTATTACAAGAAAAGTAAATGAACACGAAAAATAAAGCAACCCATTTTTGTTTATGTACCATTGTTTATAAATCTCTTTGTTGATTGATGGTTACTTTAATTTTTAATAACCTATTTTTTTCTGCTTCCAATATTGTAAAATCGAATTCCTTACTTGATACTATTTGGTTAATTGGTGGAATTTCTCCTTCAATTTCTAATACAAGCCCTGCTAAGGAATCACTTTCGCCTTTTATCGCATCAAACGTTGTCGCTTCTATATGCATGGCTTTGCATACATCATTCAACATTGTTTTGCCTTCAAAAATATAGTTATGATCGTCAATCTTTTTATAAATTATTTCTTCTTCATCAAATTCATCCTTTATTTCGCCAATTACTTCTTCCATAATATCTTCCAGAGTAACAATACCACTCGTACCCCCAAATTCATCAACTACAACCGCAAAATGAATGTGTTTGGTTTGAAACTCGTTTAAAAGGTCTTCTATAAACTTATGTTCATGTACAAAATAAGGAGGCCTTGTTAAGTTCATCCAAACAAATTCGTCCCCCCTGTTTATATAGGGCAATAAATCTTTGGTGTGTATTAAGCCCACTATCTTATCAATATGCTCATCAAAAACAGGAATTCGGCTGTAATGCCACTCTCCTATTTGTTTAATTAATTGGGTAAAGCTTAAATTTTTATCAATAGCCAACACATCCACCCTAGTTTTCATTATTTGTTTTACGGTGATGTTCCCAAACTTTAAAATTCCCTTTAAAATATTCTTTTCCTCGTCTGTTGTGTTGTTATTGGTAGTTAAATCTAAGGCTTCATCTAGTTCCTCTAAACTATAAACACCCTTTTTTTTGTTTAATCGTCTAGCAATTACATCGCTATATTTTACCAACCAAATACTCCCCCTTTTAAAAACTAAATAAATAAACTCAATAACAGGCCCAACGTCTTTGGCAAAGCGTATGTTATTTTGAGCTGCCATTACTTTGGGCATCACTTCGCCAAATAAAATAAGGGTAACAGATATGACAACGAATTTAATTAGGTACTCCAACCAAACCGCATCAATTCGTTGAAGGTTTAAAAGGTTGCCTATTAAAATATTCGATACAATAACAATGGCAATATTTACAAAGCTGCTAGCTATTAAGAAGCTGCCTAACAATACTTTTGGCTCTTCTAACAAATTTATTATTCTACGATAACCATTTTGCTGCTTGGTTTTAAGTACGTTAAGATCCTTAGTGGTTAGCGAAAAATAAGCAACTTCACTACCACCTATGATAAAGGATAGTATTAACAGAGTCAAAAAAACGAAGAATAAGGTGGACGATGATTGCGGATCTATAACCGCAAGGTTATGAATTTGAAAGAAAGTTATGATACTACAAATTGAATGATAATGCAAAGTGGGTGTTTTGAGTGACGAATTATTTCAACAAATTGAAATCTTATTATTGTGCTTGCAAAAATATCTATTCCTATTAAAAAACGTAAACTTCTTGCAATTCAGTAAAAATAAAATTAATCCTACAAAATCAACACACTATCATTAACAATAAATTTGGTTTTATTGCTGCATCCATCCTTTATTTAGCTAAAAATCCATAGCCTAACAGCCCATATACAACTACTACATGTACCATTAACCATGCCTTTTGATAAATAGGCCTATCATGCCAACTAACAGCGGGGTTAAAGGGATCGAATACAAGGGCTAGACCAAGGTTTGAACCACCCCAACCTATATTACCTTTTACCAACATTACAATACCCAATACAACCATTAAACCATAAGCCAATCTATTAAACTTTGTATTGGCTATTGGCTTCTTTACCAAATAATTACCAGCTAATTCTTTTTTCATGTATTTTTCTTTTATTAGTATCACCATACTTTAAAATATTACAAACAATAGTATTTTTTATCAAATTATTTAACAATCCACCTATATTTTTGGTGCATTGCAATCATGAATGTATTAAACCCTTTAAGGCAGCTTTACCCTAGCTATATGTTAGATGTGGAACATGGTAACACCACATCGGCTATTGCAGGCCTTTGTGTTTTTTTAATACTCATATTATTACAACCCTTTGGCATTGAGTTGCTTCCATGGGACGAGCGTTTTAAGGATGCCCTCATATTTGGTTCTATTAGTGCAGTTTATTGTAAAATAAAGCTCTTAGTAATGTCCTTTTTGCTAAAAAAGCAATTTGTTAAAGAAGAAAAATGGACGATTGGCAATGAAATTATTTTACAGATATGGTTTTTGTTTTCCTTGGGAATCATCAATTGGATAACGGGTCATTATATATTTGGATGCGATTTTAAATTGTCTTTCTTTATCAGGTGGCAAAGGGAGACCTTCTCGGTAGGTATTTTTCCTGTATTGGCATTAATCATCATTAGACAAATTAACCTTTTAAAAAAGTATTCTACCTCTGCCAATACACTCGAAGCAAAACTATCTATTGCGCCTATGAGGGCTATCCCTTCTGCACCCAAAGTGAATGGATTGATTTCTTTTTCGGACGATTCTGCCAACGATTCCATTCCCATTCATCCTGCTGACATTAGTTACATAGTTGCTGCGGACAATTACATTCGTATTAATTATAACCAAAACAACACCAACAAAACGGTATTAATAAGAAGCACCCTTAAAAGAGCAGAAGAAAAGCTATCGGGTTATGATACCTTCTACCGGTGCCACCGCAGCTACTTAGTTAACCTTAATTATATCCGTCACATTTCGGGTAATGCAGCAGGTTATAAGTTGCATTTAGAAGGATTAGATGAATTAATACCCGTTTCTAGAAACCTTAATAACGAGATAAGCGAGAAGATAAATACCATTTTAGTAGCTTAATTATCCATTTTTTCTTTTCCATTCACCCCAAACGCTTTACTTTTCTCCATTTTACCTACAATTTACCCCAAAATGCTTGCAAGTAAGCCCATCTGTAAAATCGTTTCAATTTCAACTATCAATTTTGTTCGGCAAATAAGCAATAATCCTTGTACATAATCGTCTACAGAATTATTTGCAATAAAAGGTATACGGCTTTGTACAACAGCCCACTAAAAATGGTAGGATCTATTCTTGAAACATTAACAGGTAAAACATAAACAAATGGAATTATCACAAAAGGAGAAGATAAGACTAAAAAACAAGTATGGCGAATGGGCAATGGTAACCGGTGCTTCATCAGGAATTGGTTTAGAGCTTACTAGACAGTTGGCAAGTGCTGGATTTAATTTAATCATCAACTCCAGACAATTAGACAAGCTGCAAGCGGTTGAAAAAGAATTAAAATCTAATTTTTCAATTGAAATTATTGTTGTGGATGCAGATGTTTCGGAAAATGCTGGTGTTGAGAAATTAATTCATCAAACAAAAGGATTAAAAGTAGGATTAATAATCCATTCAGCAGGCTATGGCACTTCTGGTTTCTATGTTGATATACCCTTAGCATCCGAAATCAATATGCTCCGTGTGAATTGCGAAGCGGTTCTCTCCTTAACCCATTACTTCGGCAATCAATTTAAACAAAAAAATCGTGGCGGAATCATTCTTCTTAGTTCGTTAGTTGCTTTTCAAGGGGTACCTTATTCGGCCAACTATGCAGCTAGTAAAGCATATATTCAATCATTTGCCTAGGCTTTAACCATAGAACTTAAACCTTTTGGCATTGATGTGCTGGCAGTAGCACCCGGCCCAGTTGATAGTGGTTTTGGACAAAGGGCTAACATGAAAATGGGAAAAGCCTTAAAACCATCCCAGCTTGGCGTACCCATTCTCACAGCATTAGGTAAACAATCCAATGTAATTCCAGGTACTCTTTCTAAAATTTTGGTGTATTCACTAGGTATTCTTCCCCGTTGGGCTAAAGTGAAAGTCATGAAAAAAGTAATGGATGGATTTACAAATCATCATAGACAATAACTAATCATTAATAAAATAGAGTAAATAAAAAAAATATGAAACAAATGGTAAAATGGGCTGTAGCAGCCTCTGTATTGATGGGTTTAAATGTAAAAGCCCAAACAATAACCCAAACAGTAAAGGGTATTGTAACCGATAAAACATCCGAAAAACCGCTTACCGGAGCAAGTATTAGCGTATTGGGTACTACTTTAAAAACAAGCTCCAATAAAAATGGCAACTACACCTTAGCAAATGTGCCTATCGGTCGCCAAAAGATAGCTATTACGTATACGGGTTATAAAATGGTGGTGATACCCGAAGTTTTGGTAACCGCTGGTAAAGAGGTGATATTGGATATACCGATGGATCAAAACGTAAAATCGTTAGATGAAGTAACCATTAAAAGTAGTAGGGTACGTAAAGGAGCGGCCACCAATGAATTTGCCGTGGGTAGTAACCGATCTTTTAATGTGGATGAAGTTACCCGTTTTGCAGGAGGCAGAAACGACCCCTCTAAACTAGTGAGTAATTTTGCGGGTGTTGTGGGTGGTAATGATAGCCGTAACGATATAGTGGTGAGGGGTAATTCTCCATCGGGCGTGTTGTGGCGTATAGAAGGATTACCTTCCCCAAATCCTAACCACTATTCTACTCCAGGAACGTCTGGCGGACCCGTTTCTGCCTTAAACACCAATTCGTTAAAAACATCCGATTTCTTAACAGGTGCTTTCCCATCAGAATTTGGTAATGCTACTTCTGCGGTTTTTGATATTAACCTTCGCTCAGGTAATGCAGGCAAGCACGAAACTACCGCGCAGCTAAACTTATTTAGTGGTTTAGAAGCTATGCTGGAAGGTCCTTTGAGTAAAAAGAAGGATGGAAGTTCGTATTTGGTAGGCTATCGCTATTCCTTTGCAGGCTTAGCCACCTCGGTTGGCTTAAACATTGGCACGAGTGCTACCCCTAAATACCAAGATTGGGTGTATAATTTTAATTTTGCTAAAGGCAAAGCAGGTAAGATTAACTTATACGGCTTAGGTGGCTTTAGTAATATAGAATTTATAGGTAAAGACTTAGATAGTGCCGATTTTTATGCCCGAAAGGATCAAGATAGTAAAGCCAAAAGCAACTTTGCTTTGTTTGGCGCCAAACACACTATTGATGTGGGTGCTAACTCCTATTTACGTACATCGGTATCTTATTCTACCGTGCTAAACAACTATTACGTTTATCAATACCCGCTTCCTTTTGTTGATTATACCAATCGTTACAACTTAATATCTTCCGAAAACACCCAAAATACCTTTCGCTTTGGTAGTTATTTTAATAGCAAAGTAAATTCTATGTTATCTTACAGAATTGGCTTTACCGAGGAGGCTATTCATTTTAAAACCTACGTACTATCTAGAGAAGGCAAAACAGCTATTGATCCTTTTAATGTGGTTAGAGATTACAACAACAACTTCTTAATATCGCAACAATATGCCCAAATTAAATTTAAACCAACCGATAAGCTTACCCTTAATGCAGGCTTACATACAACGGAGTTTAATTTAAATAATACCAACGCTGTAGAGCCGCGTGCGTCTATCAGCTATCAGGCAACCCCTACCGATCAAATATATTTTAGCTTTGGTTTGCATTCTCAACTACAGCCTTATCCAGTTTATTTTTATCAGGATACTATTCCTAATAGTCTTACCAATAATAGTAACCGTAACCTTGGCTTTACAAAGGCGGCACATTATGTGGCGGGGTACGAAAAAAGATTTGCTACCGATTGGAGAGTTAAGTTAGAAGCTTATTATCAATCTATTACCGATGCCCCTGTAGAAGAGAAGAGCAGTGGTTTTTCTATCTTAAACAGCGGTGCCGATTTTACCTTCCCCGATAAAGGACATTTGGTAAATAACGGTACAGGTAGCAATAAAGGAATAGAAATTACACTAGAGAAGTTTTTAAGTAAAGGATATTATTTAATGATGACCACCTCTATTTTTGATAGTAAATACAAGGGCAGCGATGGTGTGGAACGTAACAGTGCTTTTAACTACAAAAACGTTTTAAACGTTTTGGGTGGTAAAGAATGGAAGATTGGCAAGGATAAAAGGAATGCATTTACTATAGATGTTAAGATGACCACTATTGGCGGCGCCTACACCACCCCTATTGACTTAAACGCATCTATTGCCCAAAACAAGCAAGTTTTAAATGAAACAAGCTACAACAGCGAAAGATTAACGGGTTATTTTAGACTAGATACCAAGTATGGATTTAGGTTCAATAGTGCAAAACACAAACGCAGTCAAACGCTTTATTTGGACTTACAAAACGTAACCAACCAAAAGAATGTATTTTTAAGGAATTATAACCCCGAAAAACAAGCTATTGGTAGCATTAACCAAATTGGTTTCTTTCCCGACCTATTATATAGGATAACCTTTTAGTTTGATAGGGTTAATTTTACAGTACAGTTTTTAAATCTATACTACAGAAGGCTTCATTTTGTGAAGCCTTCTGTGTTTATATTGACCTAAAAAAGTGGATGGTATAGGGCAAATAACAATTTCCCGCCCTATGGAAATTATTTCTAGTCCTGTGGAAATATATTCCCGCCCTATAGAATTATTTTCTAGTACTATAGAATTATTTTCCAGTACTATGGAAATTATTTCTTGCCCTATAAAAATAAATTACCGCCCTGTGGAAACTATTTCCTGCCCTATAGAAATTATTTCCTGCCCTATATAAATGTATTACCGCCCCCCAATAATGTAGGGCATAGCGTAGAAAAAACTAATAAGTTAGTAGTAATTTTTCTCTATTGAAAATGAATACATTCTTTGGTAAATACAAAAAAGCTTCATCCTACCTAACAAACTCATCATCATTAATGTATACCCTAAAAGAGTTAAAACATGCGTTAACAAATGCCGAAGGCAAAAAATATTGGCAGGCAACAGTTTTATAACAATCCTATAAAGTAAAGTATAGGAAGCTACATCAGTATAAATGGCAAAAGAAAACAACTTTTATAGCTTAAAAAGCAAGAATAGGTAGTAACAACGGCACTCTAGGTGTTTATTTTACTGCGTTACTATACCTATTTAGTTCTAAATGGTACTATCAACCATTAATTTGTATTATTTACTTCCGTACTGCCAACAATTTGCTTATGTTGGCACTTTTAAACCTTTATTCGCACAAAGAGTATCTTAACATTACCCATCAATAAAATTTAAGGTATTATTTTCTATTTGTAGGTTGTACCAAGGTCTATTTAACAACTATAAATTTGTCTGTAAACTACCTTAATGTAAGGTGTATGGCAATCATCTTACAATAAAATAACTCCTTTACCTTTTTAATACTGCTTAAAATGTCTTAAAAAGAATTATATAATTTATTATTGCAGTCGTTCAAATAAATAACAGGTATGTCGCTAAAGGTTTATAATTCACTTAAAAGGTCAAAGGAGGTATTTACTAGTATTACAAAAGGTCATGTGGGGATGTATGTATGTGGACCAACCGTAAGTGGTGAAAGCCATCTAGGCCATGCCCGCCCCTATGTTACCTTCGATATTATACACCGTTATTTAAAGCACCTTGGGTATAAGGTACGCTATGTTCGCAACATTACCGATGCGGGTCATTTTGAGGAAGAAGGAAGGGAAGCCGAAGATAAAATAGCTAAAAAAGCTTTATTGGAGCGCTTAGAACCTATGGAATTGGTGCAGAAATATACCAACCTTTTTCATTGGGCAATGAATGAATTTAATACTATTCCACCAAGCATAGAACCTACCGCAACGGGGCATATTGTTGAGCAGATTGTAATGATAGAAAAGATTATTAAAGATGGATACGCTTACGTTGCCAATGGATCGGTTTACTTTGATGTTGAAAAATATGATGCCGACTTTTCTACAATTGGGATGCCATACGGTATGTTGAGTGGTAGAAATTTAGAAGAACAACTAGACACTACTAGAGAATTAGATAATCAGGAAGAAAAAAGAAACAGGGCAGATTTTGCTCTATGGAAAAATGCCCCACCCGAGCATATCATGCGTTGGCCAAGCCCGTGGGGAGAAGGTTTTCCTGGTTGGCATATTGAATGTAGTGCCATGAGTAATAAGTATTTGGGCGATCAATTTGATATACATGGTGGCGGCATGGATTTACAGTTTCCACACCACGAATGTGAAATTGCCCAAAGTGCAGTGGTTAACCACAAAACAATGGCTAAATACTGGATTCATAACAATATGATTACCATTAATGGCCGCAAAATGGGCAAGAGTTATAACAATGTAATTAAGCTAAGTGAGATGTTTACGGGTGAACATCCTTTATTAGAACAAGCTTATCACCCAATGACCATTCGCTTTTTTATATTACAAAGTCATTATAGAAGCACCCTCGATTTTGGAAATGATGCCTTAAAAGGAGCAGAGAAAGCATTTAAAAGACTTTGGGAAGCCTACATGGTTTTACAAGAATTGACCTTTGAAGATAATGTTGAATACGTTTTAACCGAGGAAGAGGCTGAACTTGATGCCAAAGTGAACGGGTTATTAGCAGAATTTGACGAGTTTATGAACGACGACTTTAATACTGCTAAGGTATTGGCAAGCATGTTTGAATTGGTACCCATTATTAATGGCATTAAGGACAAACACTTATCGCCCAATGCACTTAAAATGGAAACATTTGCATTACTTAAAAATAAAATGAAAGTATTTATTGAGGATGTGTTTGGCTTAAAGCAAGAACAACAAGGCGGTGATAAGTTAGATAAGGTTTTAAAACTATTAATGGAGTTAAGAAAACAATCTAAAAGCAATAAAGATTTTGTAACGAGCGATAAGATAAGAAACGAATTAAGTGCTTTGGGTATTCAATTAAAAGATGAAAAAGATGGAGGCATGAGTTATTCTATCAACTAGACTAGTATATTATAGATACCATTAATTAAACAATGCTATTAAAATAAAAGAGTGCTATTGTTTATATTAAAAGAGAGTAACCTTAAACGTTTAGGAAATTGACCTGAGTTGTGTAAAAAAGTTCGAAGAAATATTATTTTTCTTTGAACTTTTTTTGTACTTTGTGTGCCGGATTAATAACGATTGCTTAACAACTAAATTTTATTGCCATGAAAGTTCAAACTATTTCTGACGAAATCTTTTTTCCCCACACCAATGCTTACACGCTTTTTGAAATGTACACCAATGCAGATAAGCATAGCGAAATAACAGAATCGAAAGCTATGATTAGCGATATACCTGGCGATAGCTTTAGTGCTTATGATGGGTATTGCTTTGGCAAAAATTTGGTGATAGATACCAACAAACGTATTGTGCAAACTTGGCGTACTACCGATTGGCCACAAGAAGCCAAGGATAGCATTCTTACCCTTCGTTTTATTGAAAAAGAAGCAGGCACCACCGTAAGTTTAAAACAGGAAGATGTACCCGTTACCATGGCTGAATCTATATTACAAGGCTGGAAAGATTATTATTGGTGCTTATGGGTGGAACATTTATGTGTTAATTACGCTTGGTGTCTCGATTAAAAGGGCTATTTACATGTTACGCCCTTTAATAATATGCCCTTGCTACTTAACCTTTACCCTTATTGCCCTTATAAGCCTTAGGGTGTCAAAGGCAATTTTACAGATGCCTTTATTTAGGTTTTGATTGGTAGCATACTAATTTTTATTGATTTTAATCATCACCTTATCATATCAAGAAGCTTTACCTAAACTTTGCAGTCTAAATTTATTAGATTGGGATATAAAAAATTTGCAGCAGATTATTTGTTTACTGGCAAAGAAATGCATTACAACGGGGAAGTTTTAATAACGGATGAACAAGGAATTGTAAAAGAAATTGTTGCCAAAGAAAATGCTGGAGATGATGTTTACTTTGTAAATGGAATTATTTGTCCAGGTTTTATTAATTGTCATTGTCATCTAGAACTTAGTCACCTTAAGGGCGCAATTGATACACATACAGGCTTAGTATCTTTTATTCTTGCAATTCTTAAACTTAGGCATAGCAGTGAGACAGAAATGATAGCTGCGATGCTTGCTGCCCAAGAGGCAATGATAAATAGTGGCATAGTTGCCGTTGGAGATATCAGCAACAATGCCATGTCGTTACCCACTAAACTCAAAAGCAAGTTATACTATCATAATTTTATAGAGGTAAGTGGTTTCTCCCCTGCCATTGCGCAACAACGGTTTGATGTAGCAAAAGATGTTTATCATCAATTTATAGAACATTACCCCAACCAAACGTCTATAGTACCACATGCCCCCTATTCGGTTTCCGAACAATTATTTAAGTTGATAGATAATTTTGGCCATAGTGCAATTTCCTCTATACATAACCAAGAAGCCTTTGATGAAAATGAGTTCTTTTTAAAAGGCGTTGGTCAGTTTACGCATTTGTATCAACAATTAGGTGTTGACACACAACCGTTTTTTAAGCCCACAAACAAAAATAGTCTGCATTCTATAGCAGGGTTTATCCAAACACCAAAAAAAATACTGTTTGTTCACAACACATTTACTTCCTCTTTAGATATTGATTACCTTAATGCAACGCACCCAAACCAAGAAAAAATATTTTGCTTGTGCATTAATGCCAATTTGTATATTGAGAATAAGTTACCACCCATCAATCTTTTAATGGATAACCATTGTACGTTGGTATTGGGCACCGATAGTTTAGCTAGTAATGAACAGCTTTCTATTGTAGCCGAAATGCAAACTATTTCCCAACATTTTCCTTTAATCCCTACCGCTACCCTATTACAATGGGCTACGGCTAACGGGGCAAAAGCTTTAGGCATTCAAGATAGGTTTGGTAGCTTTGAAAAAGGAATGCAACCCGGCATAATAAATATCAATCACCTATCGGCAGATGGCACTATAACAAAAACAAGTCACTCAACAGTATTAATGGGTGGTAGTACATGGTAAATAGGTGCAGATTAAAAATAAATCTTACTCCATTACAAAAGTTTTACTAATGGTTGTTAATGATTATTTAGGAATGATTGTTTTTCTTTTTAAAATAGCACATCTGCTTTAAAAGCAGATGTGCTAGGCAAATTAATTGAGTACTTCTTGGCTTTTGTCGAAAGTAAATTTCTCCTTAACCTCCATAATAGCTTTAAATCCTCCATTAATATTTCGAATATTGTGTATGCCTTGTCGCTTTAATAACGTTGAGGCAATAATACTTCTATACCCCCCTGCACAATGGATGTAAATATTATGACGATCATCTAAATCGCTCATCGTTGCTACATCAACTAAATCTTCTAAGGGGAGATTAATGGCTTGCTTTAAATGGTTTTCGCCGTATTCAGGCTCTTTACGTACATCCAATACCACTAAATTATCATCATAGGGAATATCCATTGCTAACTCATCCGCTTCTACATCTATTAATAAATCAATAGGTTCTCCTGCTTGCAGCCAAGCGTTAAAACTTCCCTCCAAATAACCGTCTATTTTATCAAATCCAACCCTTGTTAAGCGAGTGATGGTTTCCTTTTCCTTACCTATTTCCGTAACCAATAGTATATTTTTATCAAAAGGCAATATAATGGCAGCCCACTCGGCAAACCTGCCCTCTAACCCTATAAATATTGAATTGGGTATAAAGCCATCAATAAACGTTGAGGATGGTCTTGTATCCAATATAATAGCATCTTCCATCACCTTCTGTTTAAAGGCAGGGATCGATAGTTTAGTTAAGCCTTTTTCTAATATGCTATTAATACTCTCATAACCTTCTTTGTTAATCATGGCATTTATAGGAAAATAGCTTGGGGGAGCA
>Ga0208868_1000086_pt1 | contig 21133 bp, 20 predicted proteins | sample CryBogCBE23Oct07_FD_184583 | JGI IMG/M metagenome (GOLD analysis project Ga0208868, IMG submission 184583) | Freshwater microbial communities from Crystal Bog, Wisconsin, USA - CBE23Oct07 (SPAdes) (version 2) | ecosystem: Environmental > Aquatic > Freshwater > Lake | place: Crystal Bog... | reverse complement strand
GCCTTCTCCAAGTCGAAAAGGCGCAAGGCTGTTAGCGGTAAACCCAATATTCGTTATGATAAAACAGGGAAATAACCTCTTACCCAGAATTAAACTCAATCGGAGTGAGTAGAGGTATAAGACAAAAACATTCATAGCCATGGCTATAAAAACAGATTTTATTGAGATTCGATTAAATGACGTGATCAGATCTGATAAGTTTATGTTATTTTTTATCCAAACAATTATGCAAATAATAAAAAAAATATTCAAAATAGTAAAAATTAAATTTCTATTTTTAGAAGTCATCTTGAGGTTGGTCGACATTTTATAGGCCGTGTTTTTTTGATGAAAGCTAATTTATATTTCAATCTGTCTTGAGGTTGAAAGATCATCAGCTTAAACTAATAACGAAGAAGTTCGTATGGAGTTCTGACGTAATGTTCAGGATTATGAGTGTTATAGCGTTGATTGTATTTATTTTACCAAGGAATACGCTTGAAGCTTCTGAAGAGTCTCCTGAGACAATTATTTCTGCGGTTGTCCGTAGAGAAGGCTATGTTTGTGAAAAACCAATAAAAGCAACAAAAGATGAAATAGACTCTATCCCAGAGGAAATGGCATGGATCCTAAAATGTAAAAATTTGACCTACAAAGTGAGGTTATACCCTCATTATCTCTCTCATATTGAAATATTAGAAAATTGGCCTCTAAATTCAAAATGAGCATATAGAAAAATCTATTCTAATTATAATCTTAAGCGAGCTAGGCAATATTGTTTGCAATGACTCCCGAAAGGAGAGAACTCTTGCCAATACACTGGTTAAGCCATGACCTCACACGTTGTTTAAACAACAAAACCTCAGTCATCTGAAAAGATATCATCTATTGAATCTTCCGGCCTTGAAGATCCTCGATTGCGCTTATTTGAACGTTGATGTTTAGAATAATGCGTTTTTGATTTTGTGAGACCGTGTTTTTTTCTGGCTTTCATCACGACCGCATTCTTTTTAGGGCTTTGATGAAAGTTTGAGGAGATAAGCTTGCCAATTTCATCTGTTTTTGACTGGGTGTTTCCTGTCTTCGGCTGCGCTTCTTTTTCGTCTAATTTTTGAGGCAAGGCTGGTTGGGCCTGCTGTGGGGCATTGCTATTAGCGGGTTGAGATGCGGGCGCTGTTATATTGTGGGATTTAATGTGTTTCAAGTGTTGTTGATGGTTGGTCAATGAGTGAGATGGCGGCGCTTCTATAGCATTTTCTGCACTTGCCTGCAGGATAAGAAAATGGTTGCAAATGAAAACGACTGTCGCGCAAATTATAGTGCGAGCGATATATGTTTTGTGGTCAATCTTCATGCCAGTAACTCAGCCTTAAGCAATTGATGGTAGTGTGAGGCGTCTTTATACTTGGTTTATCTCTATGTTTAAGTTGCAATTTTGATCATTTTTTGAAATTTAATCAAAGATCTGAACTTACTGAAAAGATATAAGATTTTCTTATCGTGTGAACAGTGCGGCAATACGTCCAAACAGTAAGGACGACAAAATCAAAACAGCAAATTCAACTGTAAGAATATTAAGCCGATAAGAGTAAAACTTCATAAAAATCTGATCCTTCTTCTGTTGCGATGCGAGGAAATTAGCATATCGACTAAAGAAAATCTACCTATACAAGACATTGATTTTAAAATGCTTTGATGAATCTCAACTCATCCATGTTTAAATTGCCATCCAAATAATTTTACGATTATATTTCTTGTTTTTCAAATTTTAGATAATTTTTGTAGTGTGTATTACTCAATGAGTGGGGTGTCGTTTTTAAAGATTTTGGTCAAAGATCTCGCCGCTTAATTTAGAAAATTGATTTAGATCGATTCTAAATCTTAACACGGCACAAGAAGTGACTTTGTATACTTAATGAAATACTGAAAATATGTGTTTCTAAAGAAGATCATCCGGCTCGCACAAAATCGGACATTTGATCGAACGATTATTCCCCAATTTATGACGCATATGAGCGTCATCACATTTAACTCGGTCCACGATTTTTAAAAAAATAAACATATGTTTCCTGTAACTGAAACTGCCGACATGATAAGAATGTCTTAATATTCAGTGTTTTAATGTTAAGCTTAGAAATTCTATATTTCATTTATTTACATAAAAATTTTACTTTGCGAGTGATACGCTTTTCAGTAATGAAGGGAGCATGAACTACACAATCGCCGCTCTTTATCTTTTCGTGCCTTTAAGGGATCCAGCTTCTATCAGAGAAAAAATGATAGAAGAATTAGCGCCATTAAATTTATGCGGCACCTTGCTCATCGCTCCAGAGGGCATCAATGGCACACTCGCTGGCTCGGCCGAGGCGGTTGAGAATATGCTGGCTTTGCTTGGTCAATATTTTGGACTAACGCGTCGAGAAGTAAAATTCTCTTACGCCGATGAAAAACCCTTCAAACGTTTTAAGATACGTCTGAAACAAGAGATCGTTACCTTCAGACAGCCTGAGGCGGATCCTTATCTTAGGGTTGGTGTTTATGTTTCTGCAGCAGACTGGAATGCATTAATCAGCGATCCTGAGGTATTGGTTATTGATACACGCAATCGTTATGAAACGATGATCGGCAGTTTTATTGGCGCGAAAGATCCCAAGATTGATAGATTTACAGAATTTGCTGATTTTGTTCGCGCTGAGCTCGATCCTAAACGGCACACAAAAATAGCAATGTTTTGCACAGGCGGCATTCGGTGTGAAAAGGCCTCAGCCTTTATGTTGGCGGAGGGTTTTCCAGAGGTATACCATCTCAAGGGTGGTATTCTGAAATATCTTGAAGACGTTCCCTTCGAGGAAAGCAGATGGCAGGGTGAATGCTACGTCTTTGATCGACGTATGGCTGTTGGACATGGTTTGACGCCTGGTCGTTACTCTATGTGTTTTTGTTGTGGGTATCCCTTGGATGAAGGCGATAAGCTTCATGCCTTTTATGAAGAAGGGGTTTCATGTGGGCATTGTCATGCCAATACAAGCGCTGAAGATAAGTCAATTTATCGAAGGCGCCATGAACAAATGACAAAACAGGGATGATGAGCAGGTTTTGACCAGATTCCTTACAAAGCTAATAAAGCATGGCCAAACTATTAATGCCTTTAAACCTATTTAGGGCTTTTATTATAGCTTTGGATCAAAAAAACTTCTTCATTTTTAGAAAAGTTTATTTCAATACAGGCTCCGTTTGGATCAAGAACAAATAATTGCCAAGCTTTGTACTCACACCCCTCATCTGGCAGTTGTGTTAATTCATAAGATATGTTCGATTTATTGAGCTTATTAATGTAACTTTGTAGTCCTTCGCCCCAGAAGGCGATGTGATCGATTATACCGCAATTTGCTGGTATTATTGGCTTTTCGATAATATGCAAAATAGGTTTATCATGACAGTAAAGCCAGGCGCCAGGAAATGCGAAATTTGGACGAACTCCTCGTGTCAACCCAATTACTTCAACATAAAATTTTACAGTTTTTTGTGTATCTGTCGTGAGGATTGTGACGTGATCTAATCGGCGTATAGTCATATTCGTCTCATTATGAGATAATGTTTCCAAGGAATAACATTATAATGATTAAGCGTAATGATGTGATCATATAATTGACTACATGTCATAAGTTTAAATTATTCGTTTTATTTTATGTTTCCTTTAGCGTCGTGTCAGGCTGGTTCATTCTCATTAAACAGATTGTTTTTTGGAGGTCATGAGATGTTTTTATGTTTCACAGAACTGTTGTTGCAATGAAGTTTGCAATTATTGTGATATATTTTAAATTCTTTCCCTTAGGTGTTTTTTTGATCTATTTGAGCGCAATCCGGTAGATAAATTAGTTATGAACGCATCAGGGAGCTTGTTTCCTTTTCAATCAGGCGACCTAGCTAACTTATCGTATGCAAGATAATGGTTATCTTGCAGGGGACGTGCGTCTTGTTCAGAAATTGAGTGGTTTAATTTCTACATGGAGACCGTTAATATGGCGCAAAATATTTTTCATCCTCCCTTGATCTCAAGACAACTTGGGTATGCTGGCGCTGTGCCGTTTGTGGTCGGCGCGATTGCCGCTTTGCCCTTCTCCGGTATATATCGAGACTACGGAATTTGGTTATTGTTAAATTATGGCGCTATAATTTTTTCATTTATGGGGGGCGTGCATTGGGGAGCCGCAATGCTCAGAGGAGATTTGGGGATTAAGACATTGGGTTGTAGCGTTATTCCATCGCTTATATCTTTGTTGGCAGTGTGCTTGGGAGCGAATGCGGGGCTATGGCTTCTTTTAATAGGTTTCGTTGGTCTTCTCTATTACGATGAGTTCGAGACGAAACATGGGCGAGTTCCTAATTGGTATCCTTCGCTTCGTCGGCCTTTAACTTGTATTGTTGTTTCCTGTCTTGCGATAGGCGCTATATCTGCCATTTATTAATCGACCCTCTACTTAAGAGTGATGTTCGTCTCGCTAAATTTATTGTATAGAATTTTCAAAAGATTATGAAGCAGCCGCTTCGATTTATGGTTGGTAGAAAAATAACGTATCGTTAGCACTGACATGCATGACCGCGTGCTTCATATCTTTTTCTTTGTTGTTAAAATTAATAATGACCATAAGGCGTATGGATGATGATGAGTTTTTTTAATAAGATTATTTTTGCTTGGATCCTCATATTTTTTTTTACAAGTCATCTAAAAGCCGGTCAGGCGGAGATTCAGGCGCAAGAAATAGGCGTGATGCAAGGATCTGCGACGGCAGTTTCAGCTTTCTGCCCGGATTATCAGGTTAATCAAATTTCGATTGATCGCGCAGCTAAATCATCGCGGGTTCTTTTTTCCTCTGAGCTCATGGGTAAGTTTCGAGCACAATATTCGAGGGGGATACAGGAAGGTATACAAAGGATTGTCAATCGAGTGGCGCTGATGCCAGCAAAGGATGATATCTGTGGCGCGCTTTTTGTTGAGTTTGGCCCTTCAGAAATGAATGTGGTCACCACGAAAATATCTCAGATGAACGTTTCCACGGAAAAGACGGAAGAGATTTCGCCAGATTTCACACGGCTTCCGATAATCGTCGCTCCTTCAGAGCTTGCTAAGGAAAATCGTACATTTAATAATAACATTATCGAAACTTCAGCTCGTTGTTCTTTTATCAAAAGTCGTCATTATAGCTGCTTGATTGGACATGATGCGATGATGGAATTTCAAGATATTAAACCAGTCCATCAGAAGATTTACATAAAAGACGTCTGCAACGGGCTTAAAAAAATGTCCCAACAGCAATGTAAATTTGTTGTTCGTTTCCAGTATGAAAAATTTGATTACAATAAGCTGAATGGAGATCCAGGCGGTATAGCCGTTATCTCACCAGCTTACGGCGTAGGTTATATTTTCTCAGTTTTAACTAAAAAAAGACGCTAGCAAATTGTTCCGACAGTCTTTGGGAAAATTAATATGTTCATGAATGTAAGAAAAGATTTAAAAAATCGAAAATCATTTTATCTGTGAGTTTATTCCTATCTGCAAATAACTGATCAATTTTAAAAAATAAGTAAGATGAATCGATCCTTGATCGAGTGATCAATGCTGTTGTTTATACGATTTTCCCGATCTGAATATTGCATTTATTGATCGTCAGGTCATTTTCTGTTCAAAGTGTTGGAGGGGAGAGCGCATAATCTTCCCGTAATACATTGCTTTAATTTTTGTCACATCTTTGTAAGATTTAACTGCGAAGATAAACTGTGGCCTCATATTTGCGTGGTCAGCTGGAAAGATGTATTTTCACAATCGTTTTTATGAGGCTCAGGTTAAGAATTGAAAATTCCTCATACAATTGCGCATGCAGGGCTCGTAGAGCCTGAAATACAATATGCCGCATTACCTTGGCGCTTCACAGACAAATTAGAAATTATGCTGATTACATCGCGTCGGACGCGACGCTGGGTCATCCCAAAAGGCTGGCCAATGATCGGGCGTAAGCCCTATGCCACTGCAGCAATTGAAGCCATTGAGGAAGCGGGACTTTTAGGTAAAATTGACAAGGAGACTCTGGGTTTTTTTCACTATAAAAAGAAAATAGGGAATGGTGAACATATTGTTTGTTGTGTTCATGTCTTTGCTTTGCGCGTGGAGCGTCAGAAAAAAAACTGGCCAGAAAAAAACCAGCGCCTGACAAAGTGGTTTTCAGTCAGTGAAGCCTCTAGGTTGGTGCAAGAACCAGAGCTTGCTGAATTAATCATGGACTTCAGAAAACCGTTTTCGAAACAGATTAAGAAAGATGTCTCGCATGGCGATGCTGTCTTAATTAATTAAAGAGATGGCGGTTTAGGTGCTTTGGGGCATGAGGAATGTCGCCTTGCTTTGACCTTATGATCCTGCGATTGGCGCGAGCCTCTTTCGCCCTCCTTTCATAATATATTGAAAACAATAAAAAAATACAAATAAAGCGATCCCTTTGTTGGTATACAGGGACCTTATGCGTCCCCATTGTCTAATTAGTCTAGTGTATATATAGATATTGAATTCTTTCTCAGGAGTTTAGAATGGTCGCCGCAGAGTCCAATTTCAGCATCAAGCATCTTATTGCCAGTTTCACGACTGCGCTTGTCCTATTTGTTGCGCCGGCAGCCCTGGCTGGTCAGACGTTACTCAATGTTTCCTATGATCCAACGCGAGAACTTTATAAGGCGATAAACCCCGCATTTATTGCCGATTGGAAAAAGAAAACAGGACAAGACATAGAGATCCAGGCTTCACACGGTGGGTCTGGTGCGCAGGCGCGTGCGGTTATTGAAGGTCTTAAGGCTGATGTTGTTACCTTGGCCCTTGCTGCAGATATTGATGCGATCGCAACGAAGACTGGAAAAATTCCTGCTGATTGGCAAAAACATCACCCAAACAATTCCTCACCCTACACATCGACAATCGTTTTTCTGGTTCACAAAGGTAATCCAAAGGCGATTAAGAATTGGGATGATTTGACTAAACCTGGCGTTGCCGTAATCACGCCAAATCCGAAAACATCAGGGGGCGCCCGCTGGAATTATCTTGCTGCTTGGGGATATGGGCTTGAAAAGTTCAAAGGCGATGAGGCTAAAGTCAAAGACTTTGTAAAGTCTATTTATAAAAATGTGCCAGTGCTCGATACAGGCGCTCGCGGCTCGACCATTACATTTGCACAACGTGGTCTGGGCGACGTGTTGATTGCATGGGAAAACGAAGCTTTTCTCGCACTTAAGGAGTTTGGCGCTGATAAGTTTGAAATTATTGCGCCGCCGCAGTCAATATTAGCAGAACCGCCAGTCGCAGTCGTTGACGGCAACGTGACAGAAAAGGGCACGCAGGAAGTTGCTAAAGCCTATATTGATTTTCTTTACACGCCTGCTGCGCAAGAAATCATTGCTAAGAATTTTTATCGTCCCTCCATTCCAAAATACGCTGATAAGGAAGATCTTAAAAAGTTCCCAAAGATTGAGTTTATTACTGTTGACAAGACCTTTGGTGGCTGGAGCGTTGCACAAAAGAAGCATTTTGCTGATGGTGGGATCTTTGATGAGATCCAAAAACAAGATGCGCCACAGTGAGTAATCTTAATGTCATTGAGCGTAACGCTTGGCGCTTTCGTGCGCCAAGCGTTATTCCAGGATTTGGGATAACATTCGGCTATACCCTGTTTTATCTGGGCTTAATTGTCCTGTTTCCTCTGGCGACGCTCGTTTTTCGCTCATCAGAGCTGGGTTTTTCAGGTCTATATGCTGTCGCGACAGAGCCGCGCGTCGCCGCGGCGCTGCGGACCACTTTCTTTATTTCTTTTGCTGCTGCCCTGGTAGATCTTGTATTTGGTCTTATAGTTGCCTGGGTTTTAACGCGCTACGAGTTTCCAGGACGTCGGCTCTTCGATGCTTTTGTTGACCTGCCATTTGCGTTGCCAACGGCTGTCGCGGGCATTTCGCTTGCGGCGCTTTACGCCCCTAATGGATGGTTTGGCGCTCAGCTTGCGAGCTTCGGGATAAAAGTTGCGTTTACGCGTTGGGGAATTCTTGTTGCACTTATTTTTATAGGTTTGCCTTTTGTTGTTCGAACAGTGCAGCCAATCATTGCCGAGCTGGAAATTGAACTTGAAGAAGCCTCTGCAACACTGGGCGCCTGGCGGGTGCAAACTATTCTTTTTGTCTTACTTCCTCCACTTCTTCCGGCTTTGCTGACGGGTTTTGCTCTGGCCTTTGCGCGGGCAATCGGAGAATATGGATCTGTCATCTTTATTGCAGGAAACATCGCTTACATCTCGGAAATAGCTCCGCTTCTTATAGTTGTAAAACTCGAGCAATATGACTTTGCAGGAGCCACTGGGATTGCATCGATTATGTTGGCTATTTCTTTTATCGCGCTTCTAATCATCAATGTCGTTCAGGCTTGGAGCAGAAAGCGATTTGGCCATGTCTGATACAGTTATAGCGACAAATATGAAATCAAAGATACGCAGGCGTGGGGCGACAGAAGATACACGTTTTGCTCGCTTTGTGTTGATTTCTATTGCTGTCAGTTTTCTTGGTCTATTCTTGTTTGCTCCACTTGCGGTTGTCTTTGTTGAGGCCTCAGGCAAAGGTTTTTATGCCTTTTTGGATGCATTTAGGGATCCAGACGCGCAGTCAGCAATTCGTCTGACACTTCTAATCGCAGCGATTAGCGTGCCTGCAAATCTCATGTTTGGACTTTGCGCAGCTTGGTCGATCGCAAAATTTTCTTTTCCTGGAAAAAGCTTGCTTATTACGTTGATTGACTTGCCATTTTCAGTTTCACCCGTTGTTTCTGGCTTAGTCTATGTTCTTGTTTTTGGCGCACAGGGCGTCTTTGGAAAGTTTTTTTCTGCTCATGGCGTTCAAATTATTTTTGATGTTCCAGGAATTGTTCTTGCTACAATTTTTGTGACATTCCCTTTTGTTGCGCGAGAACTTATTCCGTTGATGCAAGAGCAGGGAACTGTTGAAGAAGAGGCGGCGCTGACGCTTGGGGCTTCCGGCCTAACAACATTTTGGACGGTAACAATTCCAAATATCAAATGGGGACTGCTTTACGGCGTGTTGCTCTGTAACGCTCGGGCGATGGGTGAGTTTGGCGCCGTATCCGTAGTTTCGGGCCATATTAGAGGTCTAACCAACACCATACCATTACAAGTGGAGATTCTCTACAATGAGTATAATAGCGTCGCAGCCTTCGCTATGGCAGTCCTTCTTGCGAGCCTTGCCCTTATCACTCTCGGACTCAAAACATTGCTCGAGTGGAAATATGCAGACGCTCTCTCTGGTCGAGCAAGAAAGCACTAAAATGAAAAAACATGGATTTTCCATACGCGTGGATGGGGTGGAGCAGGACTTTGGCGCCTTCGCTGCGCTGCGAGACGTAACTCTTGATATACAACCAGGCGAACTTGTCGCTCTTTTAGGTCCCTCTGGATCGGGCAAGACAACATTGCTGCGTGTTATTGCAGGATTGAATTTGCCAGATCGAGGGCGTGTTTATTTTGATGGAGAAGACGCGACCAATCTTCCTGTTCAAGATCGTAGAGTCGGCATGGTTTTTCAGAACTATGCGCTTTTTAAACACATGACCGTAGCAGATAATATTGCTTATGGATTAAGAGTGCGCCCTCGGCGGTTGCGACCCGCAGCAGATGTCATTGCTGCGCGTGTGAATGAATTACTGAGTTTTGTTCAACTTGATGGTCTGGGTAAAAGATTTCCAGCTCAATTATCTGGCGGACAGCGTCAACGCGTTGCTCTAGCGCGCGCCCTCGCTATTGAGCCAAGGGTTTTATTATTGGATGAGCCCTTCGGCGCATTGGACGCTCGGGTAAGAAAAGATTTGCGCCGCTGGTTGAGAGAAGTTCATCAGGAGACAAGCCTCACAACAATTTTTGTGACGCATGACCAAGATGAAGCCATGGAGCTTGCTGATCGTGTCGTTGTCCTGAATGAAGGGCGAATTGAGCAAATTGGCACTCCGGAGGAATTATACGATCGCCCGTCCTCGCCTTTTGTTATTTCGTTTGTTGGCGAGGCTGTCGCTTTACCCGTCACCGTAGCCGACGGACATGTAAAATTTGCGGGGCGGGAATTACATATTGATACGCATGGTCTGCGCAGTGGGCCAGCAAAAGTATTTTTCCGCCCAGCCGATATAGCTGTCGCAGCGGTTGGTAATGGTGAAATAGAAGGAAGAGTTGAGAGTTTAAGAAGAACTCCCGCAGGTGTGAGAGCTACGATTGCTATTGAGGGATATGATCAAACGCTTGAAATAGACTCTCCTGTAGAGCATGCCGCATCTCTAGGCGAAAAAATTCCGCTGTCACTAACAAAAGCGCGTATTTTTCCTGCTGAAAGTTCAGCCTTTGAAAATATAGCTGACGGCATATGATCTTTTTTTGAGGCCGTCTAAGTTCTTTCTGGTAAAAAGCAACATCAGTTAATTTTCAGCGATATTTAAGAAATGTTATTTTGCCATCATGACAGAAAGTAAAAAGATCTCATAAGAAGTAATCACAAAAAAAGTTTTAGGAAAAATATGGTGTAGATGAGAAAGAATATTTGTTAGCTCAAGTTCTAGGAAGCAGCATTGAAATGGATGAAATCGATTATAAAATACTGTCAATTATTCAAGAAGACATAACACTGCCATTAGCAGAAATTTCCCATAGAGTTGGTCTTTCACAAACGCCATGCTGGAAGCGTATTCAACGTCTTGAAGCGCGAGGCGTTATATCAAAACGCGTTGCGATCTTGTCGCCTGAATCTCTTGGTTTTGGACTAACAGTATATGTATCAATTACATCAGGAGAGCATTCTGATAAATGGTTAGATAAGTTCACACAAAAAGTAACAGAAATGCCCGAAGTAATTGAATTCTTCAGACTGGCTGGGGATGTCGATTATATGCTGCGCGTTGTCGTTTCAGATATCGCCCAATTTGATGAGTTTTATAAGCGGCTTATTGCAATTGCGCCGCTTAAAAAGGTTACCTCGCATTTTGCAATGGAAAAAATCAAATCAACGACTGCCTTGCCACTCAATATTGCTGCAATGAGAGCAAAAAAGACAACTAAACTATCAAGCCTGCCAGCAGGTTAGAAAACTATCCTCCGCTTAGGGTTGCTGAAACCGAACGTGTTTTTTTAACACTTAATCATCGGAATCGCAGACGAGGGACGGCGCGGCAAGAATTGTGTATATTTTGAAAATAATTCTACATTTTTGCATAAAACAGAAATATATTTCATACTATATATTGTCTATAGAAAATGTATTCTATCTTGACCGCGACAATTCCTTGCGTTAAAGAGACGGGGTGAAGCAAATTTTGTTTGCCTTGCACCGCGCTCTTTGAGCGTTTCCTCCCTTAGACTTGGGCCGCTGGCGACAGCGGCCCTTTTTCATGACAATTTATTTTTGCGAATTTGGATAGAAAAAGACTGTAGACGTCGAAACAGAGTTGCTCGCTATATTAAAAAAATTTCTCATGCGACTTATTATGCTTAAATCATCAGCGAGAACTCGGCTTTTTCCGATGTCAGTCGTTAAAGGCAGCAATCTGAGAGAGACAGTTTTCTGCATCATCCAAAATTTCTTTTTGACGTTTAATACCCCATGTGGCGATGGTTCGATAAGGCATTGCCATACGTGCGTTGTCGGAAAGTCGTGATTTGTTTCTGATAAGAAAAGCCCAATAAAGACGATTAAAAGGACAGGCTCCATCGCCATTTTTTTGCTTAACATCATAGGCGCACGCTTTGCAGTAGTCGGACATACGATCTATATAGGCGCCAGAGGCGGCATAAGGTTTTGACGCCATGCGCCCGCCGTCCGCGAATACCGCCATTCCAAGCGTATTGGGCATTTCCACCCATTCAAAAGCGTCTGCATAGACAGCTAAATACCAGCGCTCAATCTCACGCGGTGCAACGCCAGCGAGTAGCGCGAAATTACCTGTAAGCATCAGTCGCTGGATATGATGCGAATAGGCATGATGAATTGTGCTTGCGATCGTCTCTTCCAAGCAATGCATATCTGTTTTGCCTGTCCAGAAAAAATCTGGAAGTGGTCTTGAAGCTGATAGTGCGTTCACATTCGCATAGGTTGGCATAAGGCTCCAGTAAACTCCCCGAACATATTCACGCCAACCAACTATTTGGCGAACGAACCCCTCCACAGCATTAAGCGGCGCATTATTGTTGCGCCAAGCGTTTTCAGCTACCTCACAAACTTCACGCGGGCTGAGCAAACCAAGATTGAGTGCGGGGGCTAGAAGAGAGTGATAGAGAAATGGCGTCTGCGTTTTCATAGCGTCTTGATAGTCACCAAAGAATGGCAATGAATTTTCGATGAAATCATTGAGCGCCTCAAGCGCTTGCGTACGTGTTACAGGCCAAGAAAAGCTGTCCATAGAGCCAAAGTTTTTTGGAAATATTTTTGTAACTAATGTCATCACATCACGCGTTATGCTGTCTGGAGTAAAGCGTTTGCGTGACGGCGGCGTCATACCAGTAGGAAGGCGCTTACGATTCTCGGAGTCAAAATTCCACGATCCGCCGACTGGTTTGTCTCCATTCATTAATAGCTGATGCTCTCGTCGCATTTCATGATAGAAATGCTCCATTCGCCAATGCTTACGGCCCTTTGTCCAGTTAGAGAAATATTCACGGGTAGCGAAAAATCTGTTGTCTGTCCTGATTTCTATTTTTATTTTAAAGAGATCTGACCAGGCCTGAATCATTTCTTGTACGCGCCATTCTCCAGGCTCAGTCACAATGATATGCGTTATTTTGTGACGAACTAAGGCGCGTCCAATTTCCTTAGTAAAGTCACCACCGTTTTCTGGATCGTCTAACGTTATGTAATCTACACGCACGCCTTTTTGCCGCAATTCAGCAGCAAAATGTCGCATGGCAGAAAGTACTAATACAATTTTCTGCTTGTGATGAGGCACATTGGTGCATTCCTGAAGAACCTCCATCATCAAAACAATATCATGCGCTAGATCAATATCAGCGAGCGCTGACAGGTTGTGGCTCAATTGATCTCCAAGGACGAGCCGTAAATTACTCATTATATTTGCGCTTCCTGAACAAAAATCCGCCTATCACTAGGCCTGCAAAAGTTTGAATGCGCTTCGTGCGGATTGTTATAGACCATGGACCTGATCCTCGATCAGTAAAGGAAATATAAAATTTAATTGATACAACGCCAGTAATATTTAAACTAAGAGATTTCCAGCCAAGAATGCAGAAAAAATTATTTATGACAACATGATTCTTTTCATCATTTGTTTCGCAGAATTTGGTCGAAAAGCCTCTCTCAAAAATTGCCGACGCCCTAAGGTTGTCCATGTAGCATGCCTGGGGCTTGATGATAGATTTATGGCACATAGGAGGTCGTGATGGCGATTATTGACTGTTATATGACCGCATTTTCACTAGCCGAGGCAGCCCTGGTCATGATTGTGATATGATGTTTAATACGGAGTAGGCAAATTGAGGTGGAGATCGACAGTTATCGCCAAAACAGACGGATCAGTTTCGATCCCACCAGACGATTGGTGTTTTGGCAATGATGCTGGAACGATCTGTGCTAGAGTAGTGCGTCATCACCAGTCACGTAACGCAAATTATGCTTGGTCAGTCTATCTCGCTGATATTAGTTACAATCTGGTAATTGGGAGTGGTAATTCTTTAACTCGTAACGAGGCCCTGTCCGCTTGCCAAAATAAGCTCAGTTCACTTGAAAAATATCTTGATACCTAAATTTACTAATTTCTAACAATCCATCCGATACTGTCATTATGGAAACCACAAATAACAATACCAATCATTACACCAACTTATGTGTAAAATTCCAATTTAGTTGTAATGTCAGGGTAGCATTAAAATAAAAGACAATCATTTCGGTTAAACCAGATAAAATTGTCGGATAAAATAACGCAATGTGTTTATTTTTTAGTTATATTTGAGAGCTTAAAAATGATCCATATGGTTTAAATCAATACTTAAGTTTATATTTTATTTTCTTTTGGTTTTGGCGTCAATAGTTAGGAATGCCAACATTGCCTTCAAGACTAAGCAGGTTCTAGAAGGAGATGGATGGAGATTTTTTTAAAGAAATCCTATTTTAAATTTTTGCCTTATTCATGGTGTGATTCAGATAATCTTTGACCATATGCTCCATTGTTCATTGTGTCGTTGTGTTCCTGCTCAACAGAAGCAGTAGTTCAAAAAGCAGAAATTGAACAAAAATTGGTGCGACGCAATAAATCACGACTTCGTGCTAAGCATTACAAGTAAAAATCCTAAAGCCTAAAACATAATTTCTGTAATAATCTTAAAAAAGTTAAGGGTAGATCACTTAATCATGCATAATCTCATTTATGGTTCGAATACTAAAAAACATAAAATTACCAATGAAAGTTTGTGCTTCTGTCAGTAGGCAGTTTTTAATTTCTTGAACGATCTGCAGTCGCTCCACGCTCCATAGTTACAAGCTGTGTGCAGCGGCTAACAAAAGAACCTAAAAATCTTTTTAGGCTCCGGCTCTTGCCTTTTGTCCCTAGAGACAGATTTTAAACATACAGTACGCGCTGCGGACCTGGCGGTATGCTCTGTTCTTGAAACTATTAGTCTTGACGACTGCAGTAATGGGAGCTCGTTTATGATTCCTGGTAAATTTGAATATTACCGCCCAGGTTCTCTCAACGAAGCGGTAGCCTTACTTTCCAAGCTTGGCGAAGATGCTCGTCCTCTAGCCGGAGGACACAGTCTTATACCGCTGATGAAAACTAGGCTTGCAACTCCTGAACATTTGATAGATTTGTCGGGAATTGCGGGCCTGAAAGCTATTGAGCATGAAGGCAATGCGCTAAAAATCGGCGCAATGGCCTCGCAATTTGAACTCATTCATTCAGACCTTATTGCCCGCCACATTCCAATAATACCAGAAACGTCACTTCTGATTGCCGATCCTCAAATCAGATATAAGGGAACCATCGGCGGCAATGTGGCTAATGGCGATCCTGGCAATGACATGCCAGCGCTTATGCAATGTCTTGACGCTACCTATGATGTTATCGGACCGGGTGGCGCGCGCAGCATTTCAGCGCGTAGTTTTTACAACGGCGCTTACGATACGGCCCTCAAATCAGGCGAGATCGTTACATCTATACGCATACCAATCCCTCCGATTGGCCATGGCTACGCTTATGAGAAACTAAAAAGAAAAATTGGCGATTATGCAACAGCTGCGGCGGCTGTCGTAATCACAATGTCAAATGGACACTGCCAAACTGCTTCCATCGGCCTCACTAATCTGTCTGAAACGCCCCTTTGGGCGGAAAAGGCAGGTAAACATTTGGTTGGCTCAACGCTTGATAGTGCGTCGGTCAGTCTTGCTGTTGCAGCTGCTGAATCAATCGTTGACCCTGCGTCTGATATGCGTGGCCCCGCAGAGTATCGCAGAAAGATGGCGGGGGTCATGCTGCGCCGCGCAATTGAACGGGCCAAAAGCCGAGCTAAGGCATAAGGGGAATAAGATGCCTAAAAAGCAGATTTCATTAACAGTGAATGGTAGGTTGGTAGAGGGGCTCGTCGAGCCTAGAACGCTACTTATACATTTCATTCGTGAGCAGCTAAACCTAACGGGCGCACACATTGGATGCGATACAGGTCATTGCGGAGCCTGTACGGTAGAAATGGATAATATGTCCGTTAAAAGCTGTATGACTTTTGCTCTGCAAGCCGATGGATCGAATATTACCACGATAGAAGGCGTTGCTAATCCTGACGGAACGCTTAGCGCTCTCCAAGAGGGTTTTCGCATGATGCATGGATTGCAATGTGGTTATTGCACGCCAGGCATGATTATGAGAGCCCACCGCCTACTTCAGGAAAATCCCAATCCTACTGAGACAGAAATCCGCTACGGGATAGCGGGAAATCTTTGCCGTTGTACTGGTTACGTCAATATCGTCAAAGCTATCCAATATGCGGCAGCCAAGATCAATGGCACGGCGTTTCCGGAGGCTGCAGAATGAACCAGCAAACCCCAATAGATATTGAACGCTCAGAACGCACCGACAAACTTCAAGGAATGGGGTGTAAAAGAAAGCGTGTTGAAGATATCCGGTTCACCCAGGGCAAGGGAAACTATGTCGATGATATTAAGCTTCCCGGAATGTTGTTTGGAGACTTCGTTCGTTCGCCTCATGCTCACGCGAGAATTATCAGTATTGACACAACACGGGCAAAGGCTCTTCCAGGCGTTATTGCGGTTTTGACGGCAGCTGACCTTAAGCCCCTAGGGTTGCATTATATGCCGACGCTTGCTGGTGACGTTCAAGCTGTGTTGGCGGAAGAAAAGGTTTTATTCCAAAACCAGGAAGTAGCATTCGTCATTGCTGAAGATCGCTATATCGCGGCCGACGCAATTGAACTGGTTGATGTAGTTTATGATGCACTTCCTTGCATTGTTGATCCTTACAAATCCATGTCGCCCGATGCGCCAATTTTGCGTGAGGATATTAAAGACAAGATGGTGGGGGCGCATGGCCCCAGAAAACATCCCAATCATATTTTTGAATGGCAAATAGGAGATCAGAAAGCCACAGACGAGGTGTTTTCAAAGGCAGATGTCACGATCAAAGAAATGTTTGTTGATCACCGAACGCATCCATCGCCATTAGAAACCTGTCAATGCATCGCCTCAATGGACAAAATTAAAGGTGAATTGACTCTTTGGGGCACATTTCAGGCGCCTCACGTCATCCGCACTGTTGTTTCGCTGATCTCTGGATTACCCGAGCACAAGATCCACGTGATCGCTCCCGATATTGGCGGGGGGTTCGGCAACAAAGTCGGAGCTTATTCTGGTTACGTGTGTTCAGTTGTTGGCTCCATTGTCCTCGGGAAGCCTGTTAAATGGGTAGAGGATCGGATGGAAAATCTTTCCACCACCTCCTTTGCCCGTGACTATCATATGACCACTGAGCTTGCGGCAACCAATGAAGGCAAGATACTGGCGATGCGCGTCCATGTCTTGGCTGATCACGGGGCTTTTGACGCCTGTGCAGATCCTTCGAAGTGGCCAGCAGGATTTATGAACATTTGTACAGGGTCATATGACATTCCTGTTGCACATCTCTCAGTTGATGGCGTTTACACCAATAAAGCCTCTGGCGGCGTCGCTTACAGATGCTCATTTCGTGTCACAGAGGCGGTATTCGCGATCGAGAGAGCAGTCGAGGTGTTGGCGCATAAACTCGGCATGGATTCAGCAGAGCTCCGCATGAAGAATTTTATCAAACCAGAGCAGTTTCCCTATAGAGCAGCTTTGGGTTGGGAATATGATAGTGGAGACTATCCAACAGCCATGAAAAAGGCGATGGAAGCGATTAACTACAAGCAACTGCGCCAGGAACAAGCTGAAAAGCGTGAAGCCTTTCGGCGGGGCGAAACACGCGAAATAATGGGCATTGGCATTTCATTCTTCACTGAAATTGTTGGTGCGGGACCATCAAAAAATTGTGACATTCTTGGTGTTGCAATGTTTGACTCAGCCGAAATCCGTATTCATCCCACCGGCTCTATCATTGCCCGCATGGGAACGAAGAGTCAGGGTCAGGGACACGAAACAACTTATGCTCAAATAATTGCAACAGAACTTGGCATTCCCGCAGATGACATAATGATAGAAGAAGGAAATACAGACACCGCTCCCTATGGCCTTGGCACTTATGGTTAACGTTCAACGCCTGTTGCAGGGGCGGCGATTGCCGTTGCTGCGCGCAAGATCAAAGCGAAAGCCCAAATGATTGCAGCGCATATGCTAGAAGTACATGAGGACGATCTAGAGTGGGATGTTGATCGCTTTCGTGTCAAAGGATTGCCAGAAAAATTTAAAACAATGAAGGAAATCGCTTGGTCTGCTTATAATAGTCCACCACCCAATCTAGAGGCGGGCCTTGAGGCGGTAAACTATTATGAGCCACCAAATATGACATATCCTTTTGGCGCATATTTTTGCGTCATGGATATTGACGTTGATACGGGTGTCGCAAAAACAAGACGTTTTTATGCGTTAGACGATTGTGGCACCCGTATTAATCCAATGATCATTGAGGGTCAGGTTCACGGCGGTCTGACAGAAGCTTTCGCCTGCGCCATGGGTCAAGAGATTCGCTATGATGAGATGGGTAACGTCATGGGTGCGAGTTTCATGGACTTCTTTCTGCCAACTGCAGTTGAAACGCCAAAATGGGAGACAGATTACACTGTAACGCCGTCGCCTCATCATCCTATTGGGGCGAAAGGCGTTGGTGAAAGCCCTCACGTCGGCGGCGTTCCGTGCTTCTCAAACGCAGTAAATGATGCCTACGCATTTCTTGGAGCAGGGAATGTGCAGATGCCGCACCATCCTTGGCGTCTTTGGGAATTAGGAGAGAGTTTGGGCCTATATAAATAGCCAAGAAAGCAGACATCCATGTCTTCTAAGATCCCGCAGGAAAAGCTTGCATCGCAACTTTCTTCTGTAGGCTACATTCCTGACCGCGATCTATCGATCGCTTTGTGGATGATGGAAAAGTTATCCCGTCCACTCCTGCTTGAGGGTGATGCTGGCGTTGGTAAAACTGAGGTCGCTAAGGCCTTGGCCCTCTCAAACAATACCAAACTCATACGCCTGCAGTGCTATGAAGGTCTTGATCAGAATGCAGCTCTCTATGAATGGAACTACCAGCGTCAATTGCTTGCAATAAAAGCACGCGAAGGGGATGATGCTGCGATTGTTGAAGAGCAGATATTTTCAGAAAAATACCTGCTCGAACGCCCGTTACTAGCTGCTTTACGTCAGGTCATATCTCCGGTTTTGTTAATTGATGAAATAGACCGCGCTGACGAGGAATTTGAAGCTTTTCTATTAGAATTGCTCTCTGAATTTCAAATCACCATACCTGAACTTGGAACAATTGTCGCCACAACGGTCCCTAAAGTCATTCTTACGTCAAATGGAACGAGAGAACTATCTGATGCTTTGCGTCGTCGTTGTCTCTATCACTACGTCAATTTGCCAGACGTTGATCGTGAAGCAAGAATTATTATTTCCCGAATTCCCCACATTGATACGGCCCTTGCATTGCAAATAGCCAATATGGTGAACTTAGTCCGTAAAGAGGATTTGAAGAGGACGCCGGGCGTTGCTGAAACCCTAGATTGGGCTTCAACCCTTGCTGGATTGGATATCAGTAATCTTCGCGATGAGCCAGAACTCATCTATGAAACTCTTTTATGTCTTATAAAAACTTCAGAGGATAAATCACGCATATCACGGGAAGTTTCCGATCGACTTCTTGGTTTGGTGGCCTGAGATGCAGGCAGCCCAGAGATCAGACAGAACTCTGGGAGAAAGTGTGCGGCAAACACTCATGCGTTTTGTGCAAACGCTGCGTGATAACGATTTCATAATAGGTTTTCCAGAAGTCCGGGACGCACTTGAGTTGATTGCTGGATCTAACTCTCATCAGTCGACCTCATTAAGAATTGCTCTACGCTCATTATTTTGTTGTTGTTATTCGGATTGGGAAAAGTTTGATGACATATTTGATGCATTTTGGTTGAACAAAGGCATGAAGTCTGTTGTGCGTGTAGCAAATCCTTCTGAAAAATATTCTTCTAGCCTTAACACGACATTTTTGAACGCTGACTATTCTAAAAAGGGCGTGACTGCTGATCATGTCCATAGAAGCAATGATGACTCCTCGTCCTTTGAGGAAGGGCAAAGTAAACGAGAGGGTGCATCGAGAGTTGAGATCCTGACGCAAACAGATTTCCGTCACTTGACAAATGCAGAGGATTTGAACGCCGCTAACGAGTTAGCGGAGAGGTTAGCCAAACGCATGCGCTATCGATTGTGCCGACGCATGCGCAATCGTCACAAGGGTAAAAAATTAGACATTCGCAGGACCATTCATAATAGTGTTTCGAAGGGTGGAGATCCCTTTGATCTCGCCAGACGCCAGCGAAGAATTAAGCCGTTACGCCTCGTTATGTTACTGGATATGTCTGGTTCAATGAGTTTGTATTCAGCCACATTTCTTCGTTTCATGCACGGCGTGCTGTCAAACTTTAATGAGGCGGAAGCCTTTGGCTTTCATACGAGACTTTTCCATCTCTCTGCAGCATTACGTGAGCGAGATCCTCAACGCGCTGTAGAGCGTATGACGCTTATTGCCCAAGGGGCTGGTGGAGGGACCCGTATTGGACAATCCCTATCAGTCTTTAATCATATGCATGCCAAACGTGTTATCCATTCTCGAACGTGCGTTATGATCGTTTCGGATGGTTATGATACAGGACCAGCAATTGAATTAGGCGCTGAAATGGCTGCGCTACGGCGTCGATGCCGACGCATTGTCTGGCTTAATCCAATGATGGGATGGTCTGAATACGCTCCTGAAGCAGCTGGAATGAAGGCCGCAATGCCATTCATTGATCTCTTCGCCCCGGCGCATAATATAGCTAGTCTGCAGGCTCTTGAGCCCTATTTAGAAAAAGTATGAACATGCAGGCTTCAATTGATATTCTTGATCTTGTCCATGAATATAAAGCAAGGGGAGAAGCTTTTGCTCTTGCCACTGTCGTCCGTACTGTCTCTGTGACAGCTGCCAAAGCTGGAGCCAAAGCAATTATCATGGCCGATGGCGCTATTACGGGTGGTTGGATAGGGGGTGGCTGCGCGCGTGGTGCGGTCCTACACGCTGCCAAAGAGGCGCTTGCCGATGGCAAGCCAAGACTGATTAGTGTTCAGCCTGAAGACTTATTGCATGAACAAAATCTTAGCCCGGGTGAATTGAAGCATGGCGTTCTTTACGCAAGAAACATGTGCCCCAGTCAGGGTACAGTTGATGTATTTGTTGAACCCATGCTGCCGCGACCCCAACTAACGATTTGCGGTTCATCGCCGGTTGCTGTTGCGCTAGCTGATTTGGCGTCGAGAATGGGTTTTTTTATAAATATTTGTGCGCCAAAAAATGAACACTTGGCCTTTGGAAAGGCCGACCGCTTGATTGATGGATTTGATGTTCCAT
>Ga0208868_1000083_pt1 | contig 21673 bp, 19 predicted proteins | sample CryBogCBE23Oct07_FD_184583 | JGI IMG/M metagenome (GOLD analysis project Ga0208868, IMG submission 184583) | Freshwater microbial communities from Crystal Bog, Wisconsin, USA - CBE23Oct07 (SPAdes) (version 2) | ecosystem: Environmental > Aquatic > Freshwater > Lake | place: Crystal Bog... | reverse complement strand
ATGATTTCCCTGCGTTATCGATCTGACATAGATGGCCTGAGGGCAGTGGCAGTGCTTGGTGTGGTGATTTACCACGCCTTTCCGAAGATGATCCCTGGAGGTTTTATTGGGGTGGATATCTTCTTTGTGATCAGCGGGTATCTGATCAGTGGTATCCTCTACAAGGGGCATCTTGCGGGGAACTTTAGTTTTGGAGAGTTCTACGCACGGCGTATCAGACGACTCTTTCCGGCGCTGATCACCATGCTGGTGATCACGTTGGCCTATGGATGGCTTATTCTCTTGCCGGATGAGTTCCGTCAACTTGGTAAACATGCAGCTGCGGGAGCACTTTTTATTCAGAACATCGTTTTCTGGCAGGAGAGTGGCTACTTCGATACGGCAGCGAGCCTCAAGCCCTTGCTCCACCTCTGGTCGCTGGCTGTGGAGGAGCAGTTTTATATCTTCTTTCCCCTGCTACTGATCTTGTTGTGGAAGAGACCGAAGTTCCTTGTGCCGGTGCTGGGGGTGTTGCTGATAGGAACCCTCATCTTGAATGTGGTGATGTCTGTCCAGAACAGTGTGAGCGACTTCTTCTTAACGCCGTATCGGGCTTGGGAGTTCTTGAGTGGAAGTTTGCTAGCCTGGTGGCACTATGATCGGGGGCATGAGGAGGAAGTTCCACGCTACCGTGAAGCTCTATCGTGGGGAGGGTTGATTTTTCTGGGGCTTGGTTTTGGATTGATTCACACGGGGGATGCTTATCCGGGATGGAGGGCTCTGCTACCGGTGGTCGGTACACTGCTCCTTATGGAGGGAGGGACGGGCAATCAGGGGGCCTGGATAAACAGGAAAATCTTATCCAACCCCGCTGTGGTCTGGATCGGACTCATCAGCTATCCGCTTTATCTCTTTCACTGGCCCGCTCTTTCCTTCGTCCATATCGTCAAGGGGGAGAGTCCCAAGCCCGTCTATCTCATTGATGCACTGGTTGTGGCGCTGATCCTCACTCTCCTCACCTACTACTTCATCGAGCAGAAGATCCGCCACAGTAAGTCCAAGTGGACGCTTCCTCTACTGGTCTCAGCCTTCCTAATCGTCGGAATGGTTGGATTCCTCGTAGGGAATGGTTGGATCCGACCTTATTCCCAAAGTCAACAAATCTCCGATATTATGCAGGCTTCGGCAGAAAGCTATTTCACCAAGACAATGAAACTCTTATCCCCTTCTGAACATGTAACCCTATATCAAATAGGGTGGGGGAGAGCGGCAACTCTTTTTGTCGGGGATAGCAACATTGAACAGTATATTCCAAGAATCAAAAGTCTTCTTGAAAAATCGAATGGTGGTGTCAGGAGAGCAATATTTCTTACAAGCGGAGGCGTGCCACCAATTCCTCATATTCGTGAAAAAGCACATCCCGGTGCTGCTGAGTTGATTCCACAAATGAATCAACTTCTGAAAAATGATTCCGGAATCGATCGAGTTGTAATAGGTGCTAACTGGGTATGGTACTGCGCTTTACCCGTCTATCCATATGAAATTAACGGCGAAAGATTCCCTTCGGAAAAAGCTAAAAAAATGGCGCTCCATGCGCTTAAGGAAATGATTGGTAGGCTTCGTCGGGATGGTAAAGCGGTATATGTTATTCTAAACACTCCTGTTGGCCCAGTTCAGGATCCAAAAAGCGATATCCTTAGAGGATTTACGGGCACCTCAACAACCAATGCAAGTCCTCTAACATTTCATGCATTTAATGAACTCTATGGTCAATTTCTCTGGAGTCTTAAATCTTGCACTCAAGAATCCGGCGCTATCGTCATTGACCCCTTGGATTTCTTTTTGGCTGATGGGTTCTACCCTCGCTTCATCAACTCGAAACATATTTATAAGGATTCCTGTCATCTTCGTCCTTCCTTTGTTCGTGATCATGTCACGTATCTCGACGGAACCGTGAAAGACTGATTCTTAACAACTCCTCAGCAGTGCTTATTTCCATCATTACTCCGACATTCAATGCAGGGTTAACTCTAGGCGAAGCGCTGGAAAGCGTTCGCAAGCAGATAGGAGATGATGTAGAGCATCTGCTTCTGGATGCTTGCTCGACTGATCAGACACTTAATGTGGTGAAGCAATTTTCCCATCTTGTCGTCCACTCAGAACCCGACTCAGGAATCTATGACGGGATGAATAAAGGTGCTGGGCTTGCACGTGGTGATTGGCTCTTGTTTCTCCAAGGTGACGACTGGCTACCTGAAGGGACTCTGGCGGCTTATCGAAGGGCAATCGCTTTACATCCCGATGCGGAGATGATTTGTGGTGATTGCGAAGCCGTTAAAGAATCAGATGGCAGTTGGCTGCCGATTTGGTCCGTTACTGATTCAATGCCAAAAAAACTGACAATCAAAAACATTGCCCTCGGGGAACCAATGATCAATGCGCGTCTGATCCGCAGGGATATTTTTTGGAAACTCGGGGGCTTTTCTCTTGCTTACCCACTAGCGTCAGACCGTGACTTCCTTTTGCGGTGTATCCACGTAGGTACTAAGCAGGTCGAAATTCCGATCATGACTTATCGATACCGGTGGCATGCTGGATCTAGCACCATGACGGAAGGGAACTCTTTGACAGCAAAATTGTCTACAGAGAATCAAAGAATTGCTAAAAAGTACCTTCTGGCCGCGGAAGGTGAGAGCATAAAGATACTTCGCAAATGGTATAGTCGCTTAATGGTGCAGGAAGCCATGAATCTCTTGGAAAATTTTGGGTGGAAGAAGCTACTTCAGGTCTGCAAAGAAGGGATGAACGAGAATCCCGCTTGGATATTTAGTTTCGCCTTTGAAATTCTTCGTTCCCTCCCAGGATTTATGCTTCGAGGAGGGAAGACTAGATCGCGGGTACTGCTTATGGGGAGGATGGCATGAACGGTGACAAGCAAGGGGATTGGCGATGGATCATCGTGATTGTAAGCTTATTTTATTTCGCTTTGGTTGTCGTCTCATCATTTTTTGCTCGAAGCAGTGCAGAACAGCATCTTCTGCAAGGGCTTGGGGTGCCGGCGTTGGAGCATCCTTTTATGGATATCAGGGGGGTCGCTGCATGGTGCGATGCAGCCGCCCGTGGGCAAAACCCCGCGCTTGAAACGACCTATATCAGCTTGCCCGGCGAGAAGCCGATACGGGACTATCTGATGAATTATTCACCACTTGTTTTAACTTTGGGGTACCTTGGCCTTGATCAACAGCATGCGCCGGTATGGGCGTTTGTCTTGGTGATCCTCTATGCAGCTTCACTTTGGTTCCTCTCCGGCCCCTGTACAATTAGACAGGCCGCCATTTGGGCACTCCTGATCCTGTCTCCCTCATCCGTGTTGGTGGTCGAAAGAGGCAATCTCGACATTCTGCTTTTTGCTCTGATTGTCACAGCACTGCTTCTTAGAAAGCATCCTTTTGGAGCATCGGCCTCAATTCTTTTTGCCGGGCTGATAAAGTTTTTTCCGATTGGGGCGTTGTCTGCAGTTTGGAGAGAGGGAGGTAAAAAAAATCATGCAGCAGCGATACTCGGTGCAACCCTGTTCCTTCTGTTTCTATTTTTTCTCAGATCACGTCTTGGTTTGATCGGGGCGAGTCTCACGGGACAATATCAGAGCGCTTTCGGATGTGTAGTTACAGCTGATCTGCTCAGGCATTACGGGGTAATTAGTGATGAAAGTTACGGGGCAACCCGTTGGGCGCTCGTTATGGCAGGAGGGATCTTTCTCTTCATTGCTTATGCATCGGGATGCTGGAAATCTAAAATGCCTGCGCAACGAACACTTTCTGATCGGATGCAATACGCATTCTTTCTGACTGCTCCTTTCATGCTGGGACTTTTTCTGTTGGGAAATCAGATGGATTACAAATGGATCTTCTTTCTCCCCATGATTCCGGCAATCATTGAACTCTTAAATTCACGTAATGCTTTTGAAGCAAGCGTTTCCAAGTTTTTGTTCGGAGGCATACTGGCTTACTCTTACTGGACTTTCTTTTCCGATGAGGGTTCTTTAAGGAATGCGCTTTTAAAGCAAGTGGTCATGTGGCTTGTTATGGGGATGACTGCATTTCTCGCAGGCAGACTTTGGAGAAAGGAGTTGATAGGATGAGCGTGGATGCAATGGCAACGGTTATCATTGCCTCGAAGGCTGGTCGTCTTGGGAACCGCCTCTTCCAGAGTGCTTACTTCATGGCCAACGCTCTGGCTCATGGATACCAACTATTGAATCCAGCACTGGGTGAATACGCGGCGTTTTTCGAAGGGAGTGCCAAGGATCCCTTCTGTGGATTTCCCGAAACAAAAGCGCAAATGGATCCTGAGGTTGCCGCACAATGCAGGGAGATCTTGGAGCCCTTATCTGGCCTGACCGGCATTCTAGCGCTCCGGGGGAAAACCCTTGATATTCGCAGGACCCTAGATTCCGTGGATGGCATCTATGACCTTAATGGCCTGGAATTTACTTCATTACTACAAGAGGCCCGTTTCCTTGCCGTGAAGGGATGGAAGTTTCGGGATGATGCAAACCTCGTTCGGCATCACGAAGTGATAGCGCGATACTTCCAACCAATTGCTTCTTTTCGCAAGCCTGTGGAAGAGATGTTGAGCGAAGCTCGTGCCCTGGGTGACGAAGTCATCGGCGTCCACATTCGCCAGGGAGACTACAGGGAATGGAAGGGCGGGGTGCATTATTTTGAGACGGAGCAGTACGCCCTTTGGATGAGGGAGTGTGCACTCTTGAATCCCTCCAAGAAAGTGGTCTTCATTATCTGTGCAAGCAATCCAGTGGATTCCTCCTGTTTCCGGGGCCTGAAGGTGGTGATGGGGCACGGATCAGTGATCGGGGATCTGTACGCCCTCTCGCTATGCGATCGGATCATGGGTCCCCCAAGCACATTCTCCACTTGGGCTTCCTTTCATGGAAGGAGGCCCCTTTGTATGCTTCAGAATCATGATCAGTCGTTCTCGAACGAGAGTTTTGTCATGCATGATCGTGTTTAGTTGATTGAGGCTGGTTTTTTTGAAGTCGTTTATTGAACCTCTGAGCCATTCATGCTTCTCAGCGTCATCATCCCTACTTACAATCGCTCCGCTTGTATCGGTCGTGCACTGGCAAGCGTGAAGGTTCAGGGAATTAAAGATGTAGAGGTCATCATCGGGGATGACGCTTCCACGGACGATACGTTGGCTGTGGTGAAAGCCCTGATGCCCGAGGCGATAGTGGTCAGCCTGCCGGTCAATCAAGGTGCTTCCGCAGCCAGAAATGCGGCACTTAGATTGGCCAAGGGAAATTTGATTGCCTTTCTTGACTCCGATGATGAATGGCTTCCAGACAAGCTGAAGAAACAGATCCTCTTTCTTGCGGAGCATCCAGAGGTAGGCCTTTGTGGATCAGGACATCTGCTTGTTTGCAAAGATGGCTCCAGAGTGGAGTTTCTTGGGAAGAATCCCCCTGACTGGCGCAGAGAGCTTCACCTTGCGCAGAGTTTTCATGGGGCGTGCACTCCGCTGATGAGGCGTGAGGTTCTGGAAAAAGTCGGGCTTCTCGATGAGAGGCTTAGGGTGCTCGAGGACTGGGACTGGATGCTGAGAATTTCGCGGAAATATAGGATTCATATTCTTCCCGAGATGCTGACGATCATCCATGAGAACAACCCCTCCAATCCAGAGCACACCTTGAGGTCCACCGAGTGTTTTCTCTCCAAGCATCATGAGGAATTTCTTCATTACGGTGCCTCCCATGCGCGGCGAGTGATCTCCCAGCATTACGAGAATGCAGCTCGGAATCTCTTCCGTCATCACAGGATGGGTGAGGGTCGCCGGATGCTCTGGAAATCAGTCTTTAGTTCCCCTCTGCGTAACCCTTTATCCTTGGCGGCGTTTCCCTTGTCCACCATGGATGAAGTTCTTGGAACGAAACTACTACCTCAAGTGCTCGCACGGCGCAATTGCATGCCGTTCCGGAAGTCATGAAGTTTTTCTTTCTTTCCAGTCATGCTCACTACGCGCTGGATCCTGGGGCAACGCGTGTCTCCGGAGGTGCTGAGTTACAGATTGCGCTTCTCGCGAAGGAGATTGCTGCATTGGGACATGAGGTAGTTGTCGCTGGAGGAGATACAGGCCAGCAGGATGAGCGATATCTCGAGGGAGTATTAACACGGACTGCGGGCAGATTTCACACTGGAAGATTGCTCGATACCCTTAATGCAATGCCCAAAGTAGCAGCTCTTTTGGCGGAGTATCGTCCCGATTATGTTGCAGTCCTTGGTTGGACAGCCTGGCTTTACATTCTTGCTCTTCTCAGGCCTCTCTTTGGTTACAAACTAGTCTTTATCTGCGGACTCGATACGGAGATCGACGGCAGTTTCTCACGGAGTCATGGCTGGAAGGGGAGATTGTTCGAGCAAGGGGTGGCCATGTCGGATGTTCGTTTCGCCATGTCAGAATATCAGCGGATGCTTTTCGGAAGACTCAATCTTTCCTGCGGACTCTATCGAAATCTCATTTTGCCAAGGAAGAAGCCGCACACCGCTGAGAAGGTCATCGATCTTCTTTGGGTAGGTCGCTGTCAAAAGATCAAGCGCCCCCACTTGTTCCTTGATCTCGTGGAACGGCTTCCAGATGCGCGATGCGAGATGATTTGTCCCAGGGAGGACCGGGCGCTCTGGGATGAAGTGGCGTCCAGAGCGGCATCTCTTGGCAATCTGACCTTCTTGGAAAAGGTGCCGTACCATGAAATCCAAGAGCACTATGATCGCTCAAGGTTTCTAGTGAGCACCTCCAAGGCAGAAGGCTTCCCGAATGTCATGATCCAAGCCGCCCAAGGGGGAGCGGGAATTCTTTCACTTGATCTTGATCCTGATGGACTGATCCAGATTTTTAGAGCTGGATTTTGCGCGATGGGTGATTTTGAACTTCTTGTGAAGAAGACCCGTCTCGTTTTGGCAAACCCTCAGGAAGTCTCGCTGATGGGAGAGGGTGCTGGAGTGATGCTTCACGAATGGCTTGATAATGAAAAAAACACCAGGGCTTTTCTGGAGGGCCTGAAGTGATGCTAAAACCAAATAAAGTACTCCATGTGATCGACAGCCTGGATCTGGGTGGGGCGCAGACGTTCCTGCTGGATCTCGTGAAGCATCATGACCGAACCCGTTATCTCCCGGAGGTGGCTGCGATGCATGGCCGTGGGGTCTATGCATCTGCATTTGAAGAAGCAGGAGTACCGATCTATTCGCTTTCTTCCGGAAAGTTCCCTCCATTTTATATCCCGAACTTCTGGAGACTCATGCGAAGCGGGAGCTATGACATTCTGCATTTCCATCTTTTCGGAGCCAACCTCTGTGCCAAGCCCCTTGCGATTCTGGCAGGCCATCCTGCAATCATCGTGCATGATCAGTGTAATGATGCCTCCCGCGAAAACAATCCCATGCTTCTTGCTGCGGATGCCTTTTGGAACAAATGCGCCGATCGGGTGATTGCCGTGTCAGAAAGCACTCGTCGATACCTCCTTGATCGAGAGGATCTCGATGACTCCAAGGTCATGATGATTCCCAATGGAATCGATACATTGATGTTCAAGCCTGCTGGCGGAGATCAACGGGACAGGGCGAGATTTGAGCTCGGGCTTCCTATCGGAGCCTTTGTCATCGGTGGAGTCGGCAGACTTGTTTCTCAGAAAAACTTCTCTCTGTTTCTAAAGGTTGCATCGAATGTCCTGAAGGTGCATGTGGGCGTTATCTTCGTAATCGCTGGAACTGGGCCCCTGGAGTCTCAGCTTCGTGAAGAGGCAGCGTTCTTGGGTATCGCCGAGCATATCCGTTTTCTTGGGCATGTCACGGATCGGGTGGGTCTCTATCATGCACTGGACGCTCTGATGATGCCTTCTGATTTCGAGGGGACTCCGATGTCGCTTCTGGAGGCCATGGCGAGCGGTCTTCCTGTGGTTGCCTCGGGCGTGGATGGAATTGCGGAGGTTTGCACGCATCGTGAAGATGCCCTGCTTGCTTCTCCCGGGCAGACTGATGAATTTGAAGAATATTGCAAATTAATCATCTCTGATGAATCCAAGCGTATTGATTTAGGAGCAGCAGCTCGACGAACTATAGTGGAGCGTTACGCAATCAGTGCGCTCACCCGAAGGATTGAGGGGGTCTATCAGGAAGTTCTGGAGTCTTCTCGCTAACCCCTGTTTATTCATCACATGATCATTTGGCTGACGGGACTGTCGGCTGACGGGACTGCCAGGAGCGGGGAAATCAACGATTGCCCAAGGCCTTATTGAAAGAGTGAAAGCGGATGGAATCCTCACGCTGATGATCGATGGAGATGGTCTGCGAGAAGAACTATTTAGGGATCTTGGATTCTCCGATGCCGATCGCATGGAGAATATTCGTCGCGCCGGCGCCATTGCCTTGATTGCAGCGCACTCTGGTATCACGAGCGTCTGTTCACTCAACTCGCCACTGCGCGCAGAGAGGGATGCAGTGCGATTGCTTTGCGATCAACGTGGAATCAATTTCTTCGAAGTGCATATCAGCACTCCACTTGAAGTCTGTGAGCATAGGGATCCCAAGGGGCTCTACAAAAAGCCAAGGGGGGGATTGATCCCGAAGTTCACGGGAATCGATTCGCCCTATGAGGTCCCGTTGAACCCCGAATTAGTTATTCCAACCGAGCGACTTTCGTTACAAGAATTCGTTTGGTTATTAAAAACTAAGATAAGTGAATATGGAAAAATAAAATCTCCTTAAATATTAATGTGAGGTTTCTGATTGCTGATTGTCACGCTTGAGTTATCGATCAGCTCCACCGGTAAGTTGCTCATCGAACTCTGTCATAGTTTTCCAGCGGCACTTGAAATCCCGGTCGTAGCGCTGGTCCTGGCGTTCGCTCATTTGATGGCGGTGTGCAATGACCTTCTCCAGTGAGGGGATAAATGCTGCATGGGTCTCCCGAAGGAACCTAAGTGCTGCCGGATCCCGATCCCAGAGGGTCGCGTAGGACTGCATGAAATCCTGAGCATATCCGGGCTCCGCACGGTCATTGGGATGCCAGATTTCCGATGGGGGCGTCAGAAGGTCCAGGAGCAGGGGGGCGATGTAGAGATTCTTGACCATGGCCTCCCTGTAGGCTTTCGCTGCTCCCTCCTCGTCCCCGGATCGCCAGAGGGCAATCCCTTTTCCGAAGAGAAGCGCAGGTTCACAGTAATCTTCTGGATACTTATCCTCGTAGTCCGAGAGTGACTTCAGGGCCTTGGTATCATTCTCTCCTAGGAGATAAACGAGAGGAATTAGGAAGCGGACCCCTTGGTTATCGATGGGATTGAGAGTGAGGAGTTGTTCAAGATCCTTGGAGGTCTCTTCAAAGTGCCCCTGATGCCATTCTGTCATGGCTCGTCCGTAGAGAGCGCGAAGGTAGGGACGTGTTTCCGGGTCACTCCACCACTCGGGAGATTCTCCCTTCCAGCGACGCTTTTCACGATCAATAAGCTCCTGATATCCGCGACGGCATTCGGTCCAACGGGCCGCTTGATAATCGGCGTCAGCTAGTTCGATCCGAGCAAGAACGCAGTCGGCATCCTGTTCAAGGGCTTTTTTTAAGTGGGCGCTTTTTTTGTCGGGTGAGCGCAGACGGCGTGAGGCAACAACCAGGCCTCTGGCGATGGCACTTGGGGAGTGGAAGCCTTCGCCTCGGAGGCGTTGTGTCATCCTGCGGACGAACTGCAGCAGATCCCCCGGTTTTGCAGTGGGGAATGCTCCGTAGGCGATCTCGATCCGGCAATCCATAGCGAAGCTTTGCCACGCCTCGGTATCCCATTCGGGGCTCTCAGCAATCGTCAGACGGTCCGGAGTGCCATGCTCATCGAAGAGACGACTGAGGAGTTGTTCGGCTCTCACTTGGTCGAGTTCCTCTAGAATCTCGGGAGGGCAGAGCGGTTTGCCGCCTGAAGTCGTGACCAGCAGGCAGGTGGGAAGGTAATATTCCTGATCGGGGTTTTGATGCCCTGCGAGCGAAGTATTGGCTGCATTTGCAATAATGGTTGGCTTGGGAACCGGTTCCTCCAGATCAAGCCAGAGGAGCCTCCAGCTATTGCGCGACGTATCGAGTGGCTGGATCATGGAAGCTCCACGGTGAGAGTCTGTCTCCGGGAGAACCTGTCGATGTAGTGAAGCTTCCCATGCTCCACCGCGTATTCGTGCACCAGTTTCGTGACCTTTACATCGAAGCAGCAGTACTCGGCGATCTCCATGATTTTTCCCTCTATCCACCAGCGGATGGCATCCAGTCCCTCGGCGGTCTTGCCCACACCAAGTGTTGCCGTCGCGATGGAGTCGAGCGGCAAACGATGGCCGGCAGCCTTTTCCACAACCTCGAGCATGTCTAGTGTGGTAAGATGATGCGGGAGATCGAGAATCGTATACCCCATCAGCACCTCGTAATCAAAACGCCGATTATTATAACCTACGACCAGATCGGCTCTACCAAGAAGATCGATCAACTCTCCAACACGGCTCTCCGTGAATATTTCATAACTCTCTGTCGCCGTGCTGTAGGTCACCCCAATAGAGACGCCCATGTCGGCTTTCTTGTCCCATCCGCCCACATCATTGGCGGTGCGCTGGGTTTCCAGATCGAAATAGACAATGTTCTTGGAAGTGGACACAGGATCGAGATCCTAACGCATCCGAGTGAAAAGAGGGAAGGTTACAAAGTTAAAAGGTTGAATCGTTAAAATGTGAATTAATGATCCTAAAAGGATTCGACTTCTAGACTCTTAAGTTCTCTGGGGATGTTTTTGACTTTTTTAACCTTTCACTTTTTTAACCCTGCTACGTTACATTTATTCTTGCCAGGTAGTGATATTTTCAGTACTAACCTTTTGCTTTATGGCTAAAGAAGAAGCAATTACTACCGAAGGCGTTGTCGTCGAGGTTCTCCCCGGCACCATGTTTCGTGTAGAACTCGGAAACGGCCATGTTGTGCTGGCTCATATTTCAGGAAAAATGCGCAAGCATTTCATTCGAATTGTTCCAGGTGACAAGGTGACCGTAGAGATGTCTCCTTATGATCTGACCAAAGCACGCATCACTTTCCGTACTGCATAGTTCCTATCAATTAACCATCCCAAGAGTTCGTCACCCATAACCCATCACCTAAACCCCATACCCTACAATCATGTCCATCCCCGACTCCCTCACCCTGAAGAAAGCAATGAAGATTGCTTCAAAGATCGAGCGCCTTCAGCAGAAACTCCACGAACTCCTCGGAGACACGCTTCAGCTTCCCCCTGCTACACAGAAAATGACCAATCAGCTTCTTGAGGTTGCTAAGACCCCTCGTCGCCGTGGTCGTCCTCCAGGCTCCGGTCGCAAGCAACTCGGTAATGGTACGCCAAGCACTTCCAAGCTCGCCGGTCGTCCTCGTCCTGCTTCTCCTTCGGGTCCCCTAGCACCTGCCGTGGTGAAGGTCCTTCAGCGGTATAACCGCCCCATGAAGGTCACCGAGATTCTGATCGGCCTCGAGCAGGACAACTACATCTGGACTGCTAAGAACCCCAAGCAGACCCTTTACGTCCGTGTCGGTAAGCTGGCCGGAGTGCAGAAGGCCGGAGAAGGACTCTATGTTGCCGAGGGAATCGTCCCGACCGGGATCGTCCCCGAAGTGATCTCCGCTCCTGCCGTAGACCACACTGCTCCTGCCGTAGAGCACACCATCTCGGCTCCTGTTACCTCGTTCGGATTCGGTGAGGTAGCTCCTGCAACTCCCGCCTCGTTTTAATCCTCGCGTCTCGGTCACCTCATGACCGGACGGATTTCTGCACCGAACCTCGCCTCCCACTTTGTGGAGGCGGGGAACCGGTGGGGCGAGTGCGCCGCCTTTTCCACCCGTTATGCCGACGGGACCTTCCATGCGGTAAGCTACGGTGCATGGTTTGAACGTGCCCTTGCGCTTGCAACGGCATTGATTGATCTCGGGGTGGAGGCGCGCGATCATGTCGCGATCCTCTCCGACAACCGCTTCGAGTGGATCCTGGCTGATGCCGCCGTACAATTTTGCGGTGCTGCCGATGTTCCGCGTGCAGCCGATGTTACCGAAGGAGAAATCGCCTACATCTTAGATCATGCCGATGTGGAGGTCGCCTTCGTGGAGAATCCCGCCGTGCTGGCGAAGGTGGAGTCGGTCAAAGCGAGCCTCCCCAAGCTTCGCCATTTGATCCTGATGAGCCCCGTAGAGGGAGAGGGGCATCTGCCCAAGAATGTGCACTTACTTCGCGATCTTGAGATCCAGGGTGAGAAGTTACGCTTTCAGGGAGATCGTCGCGCCGAAGAGCGTATCGCAGCCATCCAGCCTGAGGATCTCTTCACTCTGATCTATACCTCCGGGACAACCGGTACGCCGAAGGGAGTCCAGCTTACCCATGGTGCGATGGCTTCGCAGATTCGGAATCTTCCCTTCGTGCTGACTCCTGAGGATAGGGCGCTCTCGATCCTGCCGATCTGGCACAGTTATGAGCGCGTCTTCGAGGTGATCTCAATCGCCTGCGGCGTCCATACCTACTACACCTCTCTGCGGAATCTTGGTGAGGATTTGCAAACGGTGAAACCAACGATCATGGTCTCGGCTCCCCGTCTCTGGGAGGGGCTCTACCAGCGGATCGTTACCAAGGTTCAGAAAGCTCCTCCTGTGCGCCGCCTCCTTTTCTATGCCGCCCGATTCACGGCGCATGAAGTGCGTACTGCTCGATCCTTCTTCTTCGGCACGCAGATCGATCTTCATCCAAGGAGCTTAATTGTCTCGGCGTTGATGACCATCCGCCATGCCATCGGCTGGGCCCTCTGCATTCTTCCATCGATGCTTCTGGATCAGCTGGTCCTTGCTAAGCTGCGAGCCGTGGTTGGTGGGGAGTTTCGGGGGACGATCTCCGGCGGAGGCGCACTTCCTCCCCATGTCGATGCTTTTTTCAATGATATTGGCATTCCGGTACTCGAGGGATACGGGCTGACTGAGAGTTGCCCGGTACTCGCTGTCAGGACCTGGGATAAACTCGTGATTGGTACGGTTGGACCTTTCTTTCCGGAGACTGAGATACGCATCGTGGATCTCCTTACGGGTGCGATTCTCTATCCAGATCCAACACGCAGTGATTTTGGGCGCGGGAAGCGTGGGGAGATCCATGCCAAGGGGCCCCAGATCATGAAGGGATACTACAAGGATCCCGAGGGTACCGCTCGTGTCCTGAAAGAAGCCTGGCTTGCCACGGGTGATATCGGACTCGTCACCTTTAATGACTGTCTGAAGATCGTGGGACGGTGCAAAGATACCATCGTCTTGCTGGGCGGGGAAAATGTGGAACCTCTCCCCATCGAGTCCAAGCTTCTTGAGTCCCCCCTGATCGACCAGTGCATGGTGGTCGGCCAGGATCAGAAACACCTCGGAGCATTGATCGTTCCTTCCCTGGGAGGCTTTGCTGCCACAGGAGTCGCGGCGACCGACATCGCCAATCTGGCTACTCGATCAGAGGCTCGGGAACTTATCCAGTCTGAGATCCGCCGTCTGATTTCGGGTGAGACCGGCTTCAAGCCCTTTGAACGCATCGCTGCCTTTGAACTGATCGGAAAGCCCTTTGAGGTTGGTGACGAACTGACCATGACCTTCAAACTCCGTCGCCACGTCATCACAGAGAAATATTCCGTTCAGATCGGTGTCATGTTTTCCTGAGAAAGCATAGGTCATTCAACGAATTGACAGATCTTGAATTGCAAAAGAACATGCACCTTCTGTCGGTTATCCCACAATCAACACAGTCAGAAGCGACTCCATCCCTCCTCAGGGGGCTTGGTCAAGGGCGGCAGCATGTCCAGCTCACCAACACACTTTTTTTTACACTATGAAGAACATTCCAAAATCCGTATTCCATCTACTACTCGGGCTTATTGCCTATATCGCCTGTAGCGCATTAACAGGTTGCGGCTCCCTCCCAAGTGCTGGACCTTCTACCTCTAAGATCCTCTCCCGGGGCAACTCCGAAACACGCTCGGTTCAAGGGAAATTCAGCCTAATTCCCGTTACCGATGCCGTTGTGCAGGCAGCTAATAACGCAGAAGCACCATGTACCGGAATCAACAGCAAGGATCTGATGAATTCTCAACAGCCTCCTGGATCTCCTGCAGTCCAGAAAATCTCGATTGGCGATGTAGTGAACGTCATGATTTATACAACCGGAGGAGGACTCTTTGGAGGTGGGGCAGCAATGACTTCCGCTAACATCGGCGGAGTTAATCTCCCTACCAAAGAGGGTGGAGTCTCCATGGGCACCTCTGTGCCAAGTCAATTAGTGGACGATTCCGAATCCATCACGGTCCCCTATGTGGGACGTATTACTGTAGCAGGAAAGTCCCCCAATGAAGTTGAAAAAGAAATTGCCGAGCGGATGAAAGGAATGGCCTTCACTCCCTATGCAGTTGTCACAGTTGGTGGACGCATGGGAAGTGACCTGGTGACTGTTACCGGCGACGTCAAGGCACCCCAGCGCATCTCCGTACCGCTGCCAGGCCTGAGGATCGCAGATGCCGTCACGGCAGCTGGTGGCAGCACTGGGAAAGACTACGAAACCGTCGTCAGCGTCCTCCGTGGTGGAACCGTCCGGACAGCCTACCTTTCAGAGATCCTGAGCAATCCCTCCAGTAACATCTACCTCAAGCCTGCAGACACCCTCGTCGTCCGCACCCGCCCATGGAGCTACGTGACCTTTGGTGCCACTGGACAGAGCCTGCATCCCTTCTTGTCTGGCAGAATGACCGTGGCCGAGGCATTGGGATCCTCCAATGGTATGGATGATAACCGGGCAAATCCCGAGGCTGTGTTCCTCTACCGACTGGAATCACCTGCTCTCCTGAATCGCCTAGGTGGATCCTACCATGGAGCGAATTCGGAGGGGGTACCAGTCATCTATCATTTCAATTTGCGCGATCCCAAGGGATTCTTTGTAGCCAAAGAATTCGCCATGAGGGACAAGGACGTCCTCTATGTAGGTGATGCCGGATCTCTCGGCTTCCAGAAGGCTATGAATGTCATCGGCGCCCTCACAGCGCCCGTCATGACGTCAGCCTCTGCTGCGGGTGGGGCAGCGACCCTCTCAACCCTCCACTAGAGATAAACTTTTCCCCAAATCAAAAAGATTTAGAATCACAAAATCTTTTTAGAAAACTACTAACATGAAAGAACACTTCTCGGGAAATCCGCCTTCCGAAAACACTCACTCAGACATCGGAAGTCTAAAAAAGATTCTATCATCCCCAAAGCAGTCTGTATCCGATCTAATAGGATATCTCAAGCAGCACCCTTCCTTCAGCATCATCGTTGTTATTCCAACAGTGCTGGCCGTACTCTATTTTGGACTATTTGCTTCGAATGTTTACGTTACCGAGTCGACTTTCGTTCTCCATAGTGTTTCCCAGCCTAGTGCCACGACCGGAATCAGCTCCTTCCTCAAGGGCAGCGGGATCTCAGGACTCAATCCCGCAGATGAGAACCTAGCGGCCGTGACGGCCTACATCACATCACGCGACGCGATGAGGGAGCTCGATGAGCAGCTAGATCTCAAGAAACAATGGTCCCGCTGGTGGATCGATCCCATCCAGCGCTTTTCGACATTTAGCTTCAGAAAGCGGAATGAATACCTCTATCCCTATTATAAAAAGCACATCACCGCCGAGATGGAGAAAGAATCCAATCTCTGCACCCTAACCGTCCGAGGCTTTTCCGCAGAGCAGTCATTGCAGATCAACCAACTCCTCCTCCAGGCGGCCGAGCGACTCGTCAACAAACTCAACGAACGCGCCCGACAGAACATGATCGACTATGCCAAGAGAGAGGTCGACTCAGCCGAGAAGATGGTCAAAGCGGCTTCGGATAAAATGACCGACCAAGCATCCAAGGTAGCCTACGAGTCCGGTCCCTTAGCAATGAAGGACGCCCAGTATCAGCAACTCGTGCTCGACCGCGAATTTGCCAAGGAGCAACTCGCCTCAGCGATGACTACTCTACAGGCAGCGCGGAACCAAGCAATTAGGCAAGACCTCTACCTCGAAGTCGTTTCCAAGCCCAATTTGCCTGACGTGGCCATGGAGCCCAAACGATTTTACGATATTATCTCAGTATTGGCTGTGACACTACTGCTCTGGGGAGGATGGACGCTCTTTATCGCTGGCGTGAAAGAGCATCAGTACTAGAGGCTCTAATCGCAGCCCAGGAGACTAGTGTGTAGTTTTCTATGCCATAGAGACATTTTGATCCGATATTAGCATTCTAATTTTATATCCATTCTTAATTTACATTCTAAAAAAATGCGCAAAGGTATTGTTCTCGCCGGAGGCACCGGCTCTCGGCTTCATCCCCTGACCATGGCCGTGAGCAAACAGCTCATGCCGGTCTATGACAAACCGATGATCTATTACCCGATCTCGGTGCTGATGCTGGCCGGGATCCGTGAGATCCTGATTATCTCCACGCCGCAGGATCTACCCAATTTTCGCAAGTTGCTTGGGGATGGTTCCCGCTTTGGGGTTCGCTTCGACTATGCGGAGCAGCCCTCTCCGGATGGTCTGGCCCAGGCTTTTCTGATTGGAGCAGATTTTCTTGCGGGATCACCTGCCACACTCGTTCTAGGGGACAATCTTTTCTACGGACACGACTTCACGGATATCCTAGCAGCCGCAGATCAAAACAAAGATGGAGCCACAGTCTTTGGTTACGAGGTCGCCGAGCCCTCAGCCTATGGAGTAGTCGAGTTCGACGCATCGGGTAAGGCGATCTCGCTGGAGGAAAAGCCGGCTGAGCCCAAGAGCAACTACGCCGTGCCTGGACTCTACTTCTACAGTGCCGACGTCGTGGAAAAGGCCCGTGATCTCAAGCCCTCAGCCCGTGGCGAACTTGAGATCACTGACCTGAACCGAGTCTATCTCGAGGAAGGGCGCCTGCAGGTTCAGAAGCTGGGACGCGGTACGGCATGGCTCGACACTGGCACCCATGAGTCCCTACTGGAGGCGGCAGACTTCGTCCGCGCCATCCAGAATCGACAGGGTCTCCGCATCGCCTGCCTCGAGGAAATCGGTCTGCAGATGGGCTTCCTGGATGAGGTCGCCTTCGAGCATGCGCTCGAACCCCTCGGTAAGTCCACCTATGGTACCTACCTCCGTGGCGTCCTCAAACGCCGTCGTAAATAATCCCAAGCTCCTAGCTTCCACTTTCGGGCCATGCAAAAGCTACCCACCAAAATCCACGATGCCTACCTGCTGAAGCCCAAAGTCTTCGGCGACGCCCGAGGCTTTTTCCTCGAGTCCTGGAACAAGGCCACCTTCCGTGACCTCGTCGGCGACTTTGACTTCGTGCAGGACAACCACTCTCGCTCCTCCAAGCATGTACTCCGGGGACTGCACTATCAGTCAGGTGATGCCGCCCAGGGGAAACTCGTCTGGGTCACTTCCGGCACGGTCTACGACGTGCTGGTTGATCTCCGGAAAAGCTCCCCTACTTATGGGGCGTGGGACGGCTACTACCTGACGGCTGATGCGCACGAGCGTCTCTGGGTTCCTCCCGGCTGCGCTCATGGCTTCCTGGTGGTGAGTGACACGGCCGACTTTCATTACAAAGTGTCTTCACCCTACGCCCCCGCCACAGAACGCTCTCTTCGGTGGAATGACCCGGATCTTGGCATTACCTGGCCTATCGAGATCGGGATCGCCCCAACGGTTTCTCCCAAAGACGCTATCGCGGCCTCGTTTGCAGAGTGCGAGAAATACGATTAAGCCCAACGGGCTTGGTAAAAAGTGGGAAAGTGAAAGGTGTGAAAGTAAAAAGTGCGGAGGTGGAAAGTAGAAAGGTTAAAAGTCGATGAATTTTGCTGAGCAATTTGAGGATCTTGAAATCTGGAAAGAGGCCAGAAGGCTTAATCAGCAGGTTTATTGTTCTCTGGAGGAATGTCGTGACTTCTCATTCAGAGATCAGATACGACGAGCAGCCTTATCAGTCATGAATAACATCAGCGAAGGGTTTGAGCGCCGTACGGCAAAAGACTTTGCTCACTTCCTTGACCTTGCAAAAGGATCAGCAGGTGAGGTCAGGAGTATGGCTTACGCTGCTGAAGATCTGAAAATATTGGGAAACCACATCGCCAGTCAGTTGAGAGAAGACTACGAAACTCTTTCCAAGCGTATAGCGGCCTTCCAAAGGCACCTCCGCAGGAAGTAGCACCTTTTACTGTTCCATCGCTACATGAACTTTATAACTCCCTCCAAGCTTCCCCACCATCCCACCTTTAACTTTGACACAACTTCCTCCCGAAAGCCGTGACGCCCTCCGGGCTACGACTCCGTTGTAGTCTTCCGCGCCCGATCCTTCGGGCTTGGTTCCCACCTTACACCTTCCCACTTTCCTACCATTTATCTTTAACGCCTCTCAGCCTCCCTCAACCTTCCCACCTTACACCTTACACTTTTCACTTTTCACTAACATACCATGTCAACCATCCTCGTTACCGGCGGCGCCGGATTCATCGGTTCCAACTTTGTCCTCGATTGGATCGCCCTCGAGAAAGACTCCGTTATCAACCTCGACAAGCTCACCTACGCGGGCAATCTCCAGAATCTTGCCGCTCTCGAGGGCAATTCCGGCCACTCTTTTGTCCGCGGCGATATCGGTGATGCGGAACTCGTCGCCAAGCTCCTTGCCGAGCACCGTCCCCGAGCCATTGTGAACTTTGCCGCCGAGTCCCATGTGGACCGCTCCATCCATGGGCCCGCGGAATTCATTCAGACCAACATCGTCGGCACCTTCAATCTCCTCGAGGCGACCCGCGCCTACTGGAACGGACTCGACGAAGCCGAAAAACAGGACTTTCGATTCCTCCACGTCTCCACTGATGAGGTTTACGGCTCGCTAGCTCCAGCGGATCCTGCCTTCACCGAGACCAAGCAATACGAGCCAAATAGCCCGTATTCCGCCAGCAAGGCTGCCTCCGATCACCTTGTCCGCGCCTACCACCACACCTACGGCCTGCCGGTTCTTACGACCAACTGCTCCAACAACTACGGCCCCTACCACTTCCCCGAGAAGCTCATCCCGCTGGTCATCCACAATGCCCTCGCCGGCAAACCCCTCCCGATTTACGGCGACGGACAGCAGGTGCGAGACTGGCTCTATGTAAAAGACAACGCCTCGGCGATCCGCCGGGTGCTTGAGGCTGGTAGAGTGGGTGAGACCTACAACGTGGGTGGGTGGAACGAAAAGCCCAACCTCGACGTCGTTCACACACTTTGTGCCATCCTGGACGAGCTATCGCCACGCGCCGATGGCAAGAGCTACAAGGAACAAATTACATACGTTACCGATCGCCCCGGCCACGACCGCCGATACGCCATCGATGCGACCAAGATCAACCGCGAGCTTGGCTGGAAACCAGCCGAGACCTTCGAGACTGGCATCCGCAAGACCGTCCAGTGGTACCTTGATAACCAGGAGTGGGTGACTAACGTCACCTCAGGTGCCTACAAGGAGTGGGTCGATAAGCAGTATAGGGGTTAATTTTTGTTTAATAGGCCTCAATTATTGAGGCCTTAATGTATATAATACCTCTCAGGACAGAAGTAAAACCATGAATCCCCCTAGAATTCTTGTAACCGGTAAAAACGGCCAAGTTGGCTATGAGCTGCAGCGCTCCTTAGCACTGCTGGGCGAAGTGATTGCGCTCGACCGCGCCGGCTGCGATCTCTCGAGCGAAGAGTCCATCCGTAGTGCAATCAGAAAGTATCAGCCGAGTATCATCGTCAACCCAGCGGCCTACACAGCGGTTGATAAGGCTGAGACGGAAAGAGACCTTACCTATGCGATTAATAGCATAGCACCAGGTATTATTGGCGAAGAGGCCAAGAAGCTGGGTGCACTCGTCGTTCACTACTCCACGGATTACGTTTTCAATGGAACCAAAGCAGGGCGCTACACCGAGGAAGACGCCACAGATCCTCTTAGTGTTTATGGTGCGAGTAAACTGGCTGGAGAGGAGTCCCTGCGCTCGTCTGGAGCGGACCACCTGATTTTTCGCACAAGCTGGGTCTACGGAGTGTACGGAAAGAACTTTCTCATGACGATGCTCCGACTCATGAAGCAGAAGGAGGAGCTCAAGATCGTCTCGGATCAGGTTGGTGCTCCCACCTCGGCTTCACTGATTGCTGACGTGACAGCATTTGCACTCTACCGCATAGGATCTAATCCCCCAAGCCACGCTGACAACCTCGGGCTCTATCATCTGACGGCATCCGGGGAGACCTCTTGGCACGGGTTTGCATCCTACATATGCCAAGTTGCGACAGAACTAGGGATCACTCTTCGGGTGATTCCTGAGAGTATCCTTCCCATCCCGACATCGGGATATCCTACGCCGGCCGAGCGCCCGTTAAATTCGAGACTTGATTGTAGGCGTCTAGAAACAGTCTTTCGATTTGCAATGCCCAGTTGGCAATCCGAAGTCAAACATCTCCTCAGACTCCTTTTTGAAATCACCCATGGCTAATAAACCCACATCCAAGCGCCGGACATCTGGATCGAGCGCATCCAGAACTTCACAATCGCTGATTCTGCAACGCTCAGAGGGATCAGAAATTTTGCAGTCCAATCAGTACAAGTCGCTCGCACTCCGCTCCATGTTCTGGAGGCCGGATTACTTGCAGGGAAGCTCTGCTTGGGTCGAGCATCTCCCCTTTGCATTCTGGATCGTCGAGGCTCTCCAACCGTCCCTCTTTGTCGAGTTGGGCACCCATTGCGGGCACTCCTACTTCTCCTTCTGTCAGGCGATCAAGCGCTTGGGGCTCAATACACCTTCCTATGCCGTCGATACGTGGAAGGGTGATGACCAGGCTGGCCACTACGACGAGAGTGTCTACCAGCAGGTAGACTCGTATAATCAGGCAAATTACCCCGAGTTCTCCTCACTCCTACGCTGCACCTTTGACGAAGCTCTCACGAGGTTTAACGACGGATCAATCGATCTCCTCCACATTGATGGATTTCATACCTACGAAGTCGTCCGGCATGATTTCGAGTCGTGGCTACCGAAGCTGTCTGAGAGAGCCGTCGTCCTCTTTCACGATACGAATGTCAGGAGAGACAGCTTTGGAGTTCATAAATACTTTGCAGAGCTAACGCAAAAATACCCCTACTTCGAATTTATTCATGGTCACGGTCTGGGAGTACTGGGTGTTGGAAAAAAACAACCAGACCTTCTAAGTTCCCTGTACAATTGTTATGCACATCAGCCTTCAAGGAACATTGTTTATGAGCTGTTCTCAAGACTCGGTCGCTCTTGCCATGACTTGATGGATCTGAATGGAGAAAGAACGCGAACCCAAATAATTAGCGAAGAAAGTAAAGCGCGCGCGAATCACATAATTCATTTGGAGCAAATTGTAAAAGAACGCTCAGTTCAAGAGGGGCACCTGAAAGAGTTGGAAAAAGAGTATCAGGAATCGCAAGTTCGCATTAAAACGCTAGAATTGGAAAGAGACAAGCTGACTGAGAAACTCACCGAGAGCCAGAAGATGCTACGTGAAGAAGTAGAGGCACGGTTACAGATTGCGGCAGAAGCGAGTGATAAAGAACAAGCGGTACTAAA
>Ga0208868_1000082_pt1 | contig 21839 bp, 21 predicted proteins | sample CryBogCBE23Oct07_FD_184583 | JGI IMG/M metagenome (GOLD analysis project Ga0208868, IMG submission 184583) | Freshwater microbial communities from Crystal Bog, Wisconsin, USA - CBE23Oct07 (SPAdes) (version 2) | ecosystem: Environmental > Aquatic > Freshwater > Lake | place: Crystal Bog... | reverse complement strand
TGCCGTCAGGGAAGCGGGAATGGCCGTGAGGTTATCTCCTACGAGCGAGACATTCTGAATAGCCGGGAAATTTGAGATCGAGGAAGAAAGCGTCGAGCCATTGGCTAGGGCTGCCGTGAGCGTTTGGTTGCCTGCAAGCGAAACTCCTGACGTCAATGAAACTCCAGTAGGTCCATTTGTGGCCGTTACCCCATCGTCATAGGTAATTGCCAGCACCGGGCCGATTGTACCAGTTCCCGAGAGCGTCAAAACACTATTGGTTCCTTGCACATAGGTGCCATTGCCGCTTTTGAGGCTATAGAGGATGCCGCCATTGCTCACATCCGTAATTAGAAGGATATGGTTTTGCGGAAGGTTGATCCCGGTTAGCGTAATTGCACGACCGGAAATAGTATAATTATCAAGGAGTTGTTTCATTTTTTTATAGAGCTATCGAGTATGCAAGCGCGTCATCATCGGCAGCTTGGCTCACAACTACCGAGAATCCTTCGGCAGTTGAGACAGCTGTTGCTAGTTGAGCAGGTGAGACGGGCGTATAACCGAGAGCGGAAGCAATGTTTCCTTGGGTCACATTGGCATCCGAGCCATTGGTTCCGTTTGTTCCAGCGGGGCCTGTAATTCCTGGAGCACCCGTTTGAATTTGAGAAACAATGGTTTTTGTTTCCGGTGCGACCATCACGGTCAAGACGGGTTGAGCCGGAACAATTTGCACGAGGATCGGCGTATCCATAACAAATGGCGGTTACGGAATGACCTGTACCGGTCCGTTGCCCATCGGCAGCACGCTGCCATCGGCTGTGGTTAACAAGAGCTTCAGCCACCAGGTTGTCGGCCCGCCAATCGTGATCAGCGACGTTTGCGAAGCAGGCAGCTTGCAAATAATTGGCAAACCAAGCTGTGAGGGCATCGAAACACTCAGTACCTCCACTTCATTCCCCCCCTGCGAATCATACATCGTGGCAGTCAAATAGCATCCGGTCAGATCGAGATAGCTTCCGTCGGATTTGTTAATAGGCAACACTCCGAACGCATAATCAGCCCCCAAGGTCAACGGAGGCGTGAGGTAGGTTGAATTTGTTGCAGTATTGAAAATCGAAGCATTGGCAGATGTTCCCTGAGACAACGCCGGAAGAATCGTCACCGGATATTGGGCCAGCGTTTGGGTAGACCCGTCGATCGTGGAAGATATTTCCAAAATGATCTGCGAACTCGAATTGCTGACCAAGGTTTTCAAGGCCGTTCCCGCTAGGGACAGAGAACCGGATTTGTACGGCGTCGAAATGAAAGAACTGGTGATTTGCAATAATGGAATGGCGACATTCGCCAGGGCATTTACAAAACTGATTGAAAATTGAGGAGAATTTCCAGCCACCAACACATTCCCCGATTTGATACCGGAAAGAGCACTGAGCGCGGATTGTATTCCGGCAGCTCCCGATGTTGCCAAGATATTGGTCGTCGTTTGGGCGGCACAGGAATAATTCCCCGTGAAAGAAAACGAAATTCCAGTCAACATAGCCCCCCCAGATGTGGCGGCCAAAGTGAACGTCAAGGAAGTCGGAACCGCCTGGACATAATATGTCGTTCCAGCCGTGAGTCCGGTAAAGATGCCGCTTTGCTGGAAGCTAATGATATCTCCTACAGAAAACCCATGGGCTGCCGACGTCGTGAACGTGTTTGCAGTCAACCCCACAACGGTAGCCGTTTGCCCGGTTGTAGAATTGGAAAAAATACCCAGTGTTGCCGCTGGGCTAATATCGTTACCGGGGGTCGTCGTTGCTACCGTGAATGTGGTCGGCGTCGGCGTGGAATTTACATAAAACGTCCCGCTGTAAGGAACCGATGTGGAAAATGCCGGAATCAAAAACGAACTCCACGAAAGCGCAATGGTTTGTCCGACGACCAAACCATGATTCGTTGAAGTCGTGAAACTCGTGGCATTAGCCGAAGTGGTGAACGTCCCCGTCGTTGCCGGTAGCGTCAATGCAAACGTGCCCGAATTAGGCACTGCATTAAATGTCATGCTTTGAACGGAATTTGTTGTCGAAGAACCATTCGACACACTGGAAATCGTTGCGGTGATCGGCAGATTGTCATTCCAGAGCGATGAAGAAATGACCGCTCCCGTTGCCAGAGTCCCGACCGAAACAGTCACCGGAACGCCCGTCAGATCGACCGGAGAAAGCGGAGAATTGGTTTTTCCGGTTTCTTTTAAGAACCCAAGATTTAAATTGACGGTATCGCCGAAATAAAACGACAAGGCAGGAAGTGGCGAAAGACTGGCATCCGAAGATAAAAGCGTATGGGATGTCGTGTCGACATAAAGATCGATGGCCATACCGGAGATTCCATGTCAAAAGACCGGCTTACCTGTTTTTAGATCGGGGTCATATTTTACCACGACAACAAAAGCGACAATCAATTATGCAAAAGCCCATTGTTCAGAAATTACCATTGTTAAATCACACTGATCGATTGATACTAATAATCCCGATGTTCCGGTGGCAATTTGAAATGGGATGTTATATGTGTTTGCATTTATGACCATCTTTACATTTCCGGAATATGGATTTCCAATAATGCTATCTCGTTGAATGGTTGTAAATCGAAGCAACCCATCACCTGTATTTAACGTCCACCAAATGCAAATATAATAAAGTCCGTTGTAATAATAACCCAAAACCGGGCTTGTTATCCTTAAAACATTTCCATACGCAAACCACGGTCCGGAATTCCCGATTGTATTGGCCCCACTATTTGCAATCGTATTGCCAGAATCAAACAAAAGTGGCTTGGTTAACCCTAAACAAATATAATCTAATTCTGAATTTGGTATAAATCCGCCATTATCTGCATTGAATGTATAAAAATCATTGATTGCGTATGAATTTTTCGTGTTGGAAGGAGTGTTTGTAAATGTTGTTTTAATTGTTCCGGTAATTTGAAATTTTTTGGATTTCCAGAAAAACGTCATGGCGTCAACCAAAGTCATTCCCACAGGATACGCCGTTCCTTTGCCCACAAGATTTCCATCTGTCGTAGGCTGAATGCACATCGGGAAAATGCCAGGATACAATATCTTGGCCATTTTATTGCAAATAACCTAAAACAGTCAGGAACGCTGGATTTCCATTGTTGCAAATCGTCAATGTGAATGTTTGAAACGTCGTGCCCTCACTGGTCATTTGAAAAATTGGTTTCCCCACGGGGTTGATCGGCGTGAGCATCCGAAAGTTATCATCGAGATCCGATGCCTTGATATGCGCCCGAGCGCTTTTGTCTCCGCTTTGGAGATACCCTTTAAATTCAATCAATCCACTGGTATTTGCCATAACGCGTTACAATTACGAGAACGTCAATCCCGAACTGATCGCAGCTCCATACTTTACCGTGACTTCACTGACGGTTCCGTAATTGGTCGAATCAATCGACACCACTTCGGGGATTAGACTGACAGTTGGTGATGTGTTTTGAATTGAAAAGTTAGCTGAATTTTTTAACCCAGGAATCGATGCAACCGCTTGATTTAAACTACCTAGTTGAGAAATCAACGAGTTCAAGGGCACCGGAGCGTTACTGACATTTGTCCCCGTCAAATTGACATTTGTGAAAACCACATCGAAGAGTCCTGCACTATTGTAGGGAAGTTGTGGAACAACCGGAACAATCGCGGCCGAGGAATACTGAACCCAACTTTGCGTGATCACCGGAGAGACATATTTTGCCGTGAACGTGAGATTTGTCGAACTCGTTCCCGATCCGTACAGGGTATATTCGCCGGTCACGGTACGAACTTCAGATCCCGTTGTCGTATAAACCTGTTTTAGATCATTTGCATCTCGGACGCCATAGTATTGGCATTGCAACGTCGAAAATACCTGATCATTATTCTCTGTTGGTTTTCGGAATAAATAGACGTTTGGATATGCGACTGCGTTTTTAGGCGTGTAGGGTGTCGATCCTATAGATAATGTGGCGCGAGCGGTTGGTAAATACGAGAGAGCGCAAGAATAAGTGCGAGTCAGAATAGCCAATTTGCTTGGCTGCACTACCAATTGATCCTGGGCACTCATGTAGAGTTGTTGCGTATTTCCAAGATAAGTAGGGCTTTTGAACGCCACTGCTGCAGATACTGTTGCAAAGACGATATTGTACGTTCCCGCAATGATCTTGTCGCTTGCTGAAAGCGCCGTGAATGGCGTGGATGCTTGCTGAACCGCATAAACAACGATTGTCCCCGTCCCACTTACCGTTAACGAAAGCCCGTCGGCACTCATCACCCCCGGCCCCGATGCCACCGCATAAGTCAAAGCCCCAGGCGACGTCGATGAAGCTTGAGGAGTAATCGTCAGTTCGGGGGAATAATTTAGCGTCTGGTAGGGTTGCTTCGTAATTGTCGGGGCACCCGTTGTCGAAATGATCGTCCCCACCGTGACACCAGAAAGCGATGAATAATTGGCGGATATTTCCTGAGAGACTTTGACAACAACGGTTCCCAATCCTCCGACGCCAACCGTACCGGTCGATGGATTGATCGTTGTTCCCGTAGGCGCTCCAGATGCTAGGGAATATGTAAGAAGCCCCGGAGATGTCGAATTGACCGACATATCGACGCTCTGGCTTGGCAAGAATGCGCCGGTGACAGTTTTTGGCACGGCGGCCCCCGAGGGTGCTGTCAGCACAGGGGCAATCGGCAAGATTTCCAGTGACCCCGCCGCCGTGGCATTTGTGATCGCGGCATAGTTCCCCGAAGCAGCTTGCGTCACCGAGATGTAAATCTTCCCCACGGCAGCTCCAAGTGTCACAACGCCATTGCTGGCAACCACGCTCCCATTTGGCCCTCCAGACATTTGATACGTCAATGTCCCAGAACTATTGGAAATTGCTGTGGAAGCAAAATTGTATGTCGATCCGGCATTATACGCCGTCGAAAGAGTCCTAGGGCTAATCGTCGGAACCGCAGGATTCACCGTAATAACCGCCGCCGTGGCGTTCGTGATCGCCGTGTACGATCCACTCGCATCCTGAGAAACAAGCACCGTAATCGGTCCGGCTTGTCCCGTAACAGGAATGACATAATTTGCCAACGATACTTTGCCCGATCCGTCCACGGTAGCCCCTGATGCCGGAGCCTTGATGGAATAATGATATGCCCCTGGTGACGCATTGGCCGCGACATGAGCATCCACCGTTTGCGTCGGTGACCACGTGACTGTTTGAGCCGATCCAGTTGTGATACTTGGAGCAACCAGCACTGTGATCGCCGCAACTTGCTGAACCGTTGTCACGGCTAAATACGCTCCATTTGCGGCTTGAGTGACTCCGACCAAAACCGTTCCCGTCGTGCCATTTAATGTGACGACGCCAGTAGTAGGATCAACCGAGCCAGGTCCTGAGATTTTTGACCAAGTAAACGCGCCATTTGAAGGCGATGACGGTTTGGATAAAGCAACCGTGGATGCGGTTGAAGAATAAACAACAGTCTGTGCAGGAATCGCTTTAATCGTCGGTACATCCAATGCGGTGAAAGATCCGGCTGACGCATTGACCAGTGGTCCCACCGTGGCACTCCCGCCATAATTCACAATGCCCGAATAAGTGCCAGCACCAGCCCCAAGCGTAACAATTCCCGTGGACGGATCAATCTTGCCCCCGGCAGGATAACCAGGAGCCAGCGAGTAAGTAAGAGCAACCGAAGGGCTCGTCGTTGCCGACATCGAATAAGTCGCGCCAGCCGCCGCCGTGATATTCGTGCCGTTATGAGCATTTGGCGTCAGTGTGGGTGATGGCGCGGCTGTCAGCGTGACCAATGGAACATTTGTTGTCGCGGCATACGTCCCATTTGCTGCTTGAGAAATAAAGAACGCAACGGTAATTGGAACAGTAACACCGTTTTGTGTGGAAGAAATAGCAGCTGGAAAAGATTTTCCAGTAATCGGGACCGAATTACTAAAAAGAGTCGTTGGCGGCGCTTTGAAATTGTATGTGCAAGCACCAGCCGAAGGTGAAGTAAAATTAATTGTTACATTTGCCGTGGTGGATTCCGGAACATAAATTGGCGTTGTCGGAGATGCCACGGGAATCGGCGTAGCCCCGTTAATCGAAACCGTGCACGTATATGTAGGTGTTATTAATGCCATATTCCTTTATGCCAGAACTGCAAAGTTTTCGGTGTTGGTCTGGATGTCGTCAGCAGACTCGTCAATGCTTGGAAGGTATTTGCTAAGTAGCTTGAGAATGTCCCCCATAGGGTCTTTTGTTGCCGCTGATGCTCCTGCATCACCAGCAGTCCCAGCGGATGTAGCAATCGGGCCAGGGACTTTATTGATGTCGTTGTAGAGCGGGGCAGGGGTTGGACGCTTGGTGATCGGATCAAAGGTTGCTCCTTTTCCGGCTCGTTCTTTCTCAATCTGCTCACGAGCCGCTGCCGAAGACCAGCCAGCGTCTTCCAACTGCGCCTTCCGTAATCCGATCTCTTGCTCCTCCTGTTGCTTTTCGGCACGCTTGCGCTCCAGGTAAGCCGCTCCCCGCCAGTCACCGGCAGCCTGAGCCGCTTTGATACCAGGATCGAATTGCTTGCTAAGCTGGGAAGAAATCCCCATCGAAGAAGCCGCGAGCTTTTCCTGCATATCGAGCCCGAGATTGGTAGTGTTCTTATAGAGTCCTGTCGCCACCATGGCTGGGTCAATAATAGGCGCAGCTTTGGCAGTCCATCGGGCTCCCCCTGTTGCATTGGCATTTGCCGCATTGGCCGCATTCATTGCCGAGGCCCCTTCCTTGAGTGCAGCGACCGTCGATTTCGTATGCTTGGCCGTAGTCTCCGTTGCCTTTGATTCTTTCTCTTTTCCCTCCGTCAGCTTCTTTTGATGCTCGAGCTGTTCTTTGGTCAGACTTGCAATTTTGTCTTGCTGTTGTCGAACGTCAAAATGAGCTTCTGCTGTTTTGTAAGTCTCTTCCGTTACATTAGCAGCATGAGCGACTACTTTGCCCAGTTCGCCAGCTGCCACATCGAACCCTGAGGCAAGAGCCTCTTGAGACATGCTGATTTCACGATTCGTCGTCTCAAGTTGATATTTTAAAATCGAAACTTCTTTAGAAAACATCGGAATGCCATCCAGCATGCCGATCAAGGCTTTCTGAAGAGTTGACGCAATGTAATCACCGAGAACGGTGAATGCTGTCTTGATGTAAGCGAGCAAATAGCTGTCTGGAGAAAACGCACCCGCTAGAAAATCCGACACGCCAGCAATCGCGGCATCAAAAGCACGAAAAAGTTCATTGCCCATTTTCATGGCTTGCAATTTCACCAGCTCATAAGCCAGCTCGAAGGCATCTTTGAAATTTCCCGAGGTCAGATCCTTGGCGATGGCCAGTAATGGCTTTCCTAGCCCGTCGGTGATCTCTTTACCGAATTTTGCAGCATCGAATTTGGCAATCTTGTCCGAGAGCTCCTGGAGGCCACCGGTGGCATTACTGAGCGCGCCGGCTGTGAATTCGATCAGTTTGTGACCGATCCCGTTCTTAATGGTATCGCCGAGCTTCTCGAACTCCTCGGCATTCATTCCCATGATCGACGAATACTCTCCGAGCTGCTCTTTCGATTCGGCAACTTTTTCATCGAAATCCTTGAAGAACGTCATCAGTTTCCCGCCGCTCTTGCCGAAAATCCCGAGTGCCGCCGCCGCCCGTTCCGAACTATCCGGGATCGACGCGATGGCTTGCCCGATGGCTTTCAGTTGCTCATCCGGGGTCATTTGCTGGAGTGTGCCGAAATTCAGCCCCAGTTGGCCGATATGATAGGCCGCTTCGCTTGTGGAATCACCGGCCTCGACCAAAAACTTCTGCATCTTATTGACGACGCTCCCCATCGTCTCGGCTTCCATGCCGCTATTCTGGAAAGCACGTTCCAGAATGGTCAGTTTCTCGGCAGCAATTCCCGTTTGATCACTTAGATTTGTAATCCGCCCCCCTTCTTCAAGGGTTTGCATGAAAATCTCGGCACCTTTTTTCAAGGTTTCCCAACCGATGAAGGCTTCCGCAAGTTTCTTGGTGTGTTCCATGAGCGCCTTGCTCATTTCTTCACCAGACTTAGCCACGTCATGGAAAGCACCCGTGATCAGGTCTTTCCCGGTGACGCCGAGAGCTACTGTGACGTCACTCATCAGTAGGATTGGCTCAGAAGCCTGTCATCGGCCGCGCTCTTCATTTACCGACGCGCGAATGTCAAATCATCCTTCTTCCCGTGCTTTTTTGAGTGCCATTCGGATTTCGATTCCGAGGCTCTTGTAAAACTTCTCCCGCGAGAGGCGGATGGCTTCTTTGTGATCGTTGGACCGCAGGGCTTTATCAGCCCAGGGAACCTTGCTGGTGAGCTTAATGAGCGGGAGGGATTTCTCACTCTGATCGTCCACTGCATGGGACACCTTGCCCACATGTCGCCTCACCCAGGCAGGGATGCCACTGAGTGCATCTTTCACATCCGCCTGCACATCGAGGGCACAGGCAGCCCACGCGGCTTTGGTAAGGCCGACCAACTCTTGTTTGCGTTGGATGAAAAACTGAAGGTCCCGCGAGTTCATCACGACGTTGCGACCTTTCCACCCCTTGCGGACGCGTCCGTATGCATTCCGAGTCCGGGCATGCACACTCCGATCCACTCCATGGTCAAACGTAAGTTTGGAAAATGTCGGCAATCCCGAAACAATACTTCGCAACCGCTCAGGATCAGCAGCCTTCACGGCTCCGAGGATTGCTTGCTGGAGCTTGGGACTTTTCGTCAGGAATTTTTGAATCTGCTCTTGAAAACTCCATTGAGTCGTCGGGTACTTTGTGCTGATGGGAGTCGCCGGTGTGTAGATCCTCAAGATGTCGTTTTGAACGGCACGCTCGCCTAATTTCCGAGCCGTCGCATCTTTGCCAAAAGGGGGAGTTGAGATCGCCAGATTGACTGCCATGAGACGCGCACCACGACGGAGCGAAGCTGCCACTTCCTTGCCCGTGACCTCCTCATAACGCTTCATGCGTTTGAGAAGTTTCGAGTTATCAATCGTAATTTTCGGCTTCGCCATCCTCTAGGTCATCGATGTCAACCACATCATCGGACCAGCGAAGCGATTTCCCATCACGCCAGACGTGATAATCGAGGATCCGGAGACCTTCTGTAAAAGGAAGCTCCCAGAGGATGAAATCAAATGACCAAGAAGTTTTCTCGGCCAGCCTAGCAACGTAGCTCGTCAGCCAGCCTGGCCGCCAGCTTTTGGGTCGGACTCTCCACCCGATCCGGAAGCCTCGCCACGGATGGCGGTGCGAGCGGAATTCATCCGCTCGACAAGCTCGACGATCTTCGGAGTCGCTTCCTGAAAGACATCGGGCTCATACATGTCGAGGAAATCGTAGACCATGTCACGGAAAGCCCCTTTTGCCCGGCCTGCCACCCGCCGCACGGTCTCGCGGGGCCTGCTCTGCGAGTAAAGGATTGCTCCGACATCGAACGCTATCGAATCAGTCCGACCGACCACGATCCCAACTCCATTCTCAATGAGGAGTGCCAGATCCCCCGCCGTGATCGATCGAAGCTCGATCCCAGCGATTTCGTCGCCGCTCTTGAGCATTTCCGTGTCGAGAGCGCGGTTGCGTTCGTCGGTATTCAGGTCAGGGGACATGTCGTCGATCATATTCAATGGTTGTTAGCGGTGGAAAAAAACTAGGAGGCGAGTTGAGCAAGTTTCTGGCGCTCTTCCCGCCCGAGGCGTGCCGAGACGAGCAAACGCTTGTCGCCTCGGTTGCGAAGCGTGGCTTTGGGAACCTTGTGACTCTCGGCAATGATATGCGTGCGCGCGAACATCACTTCACGCGCCACTAGGAAAGCAACCAGATTCGAGGGGCGAGGCATCGACAATCCATCGCTCTCCCACGCTGAAAGGAAATTCACTATTTTCTCCCCGTCGGAATTCATGGTCTCGAAATGCCAGGTGAAAATCTCCCGGTTCTGAGGATCGGTCAGTCGCGTGCATTCTGCATTTGCCTTAAACGGGAAACCCGCCACCTGGAGCGCTACTGCGAGCTTGAGATCGGAAGTGGAAAACCATCCACCTTTTACGGAATCTTCTTCGGAGGACATATTCAAATATTCATTGGCGAGCCCCTACGAAGCCGGGGCTCATGGCTGTGAATTCAATCAGGAAATGTTTGGATTGCGCTCGCCCGAGACCGTGATTTCTTTGAAGCCATCGGGCTTTTTGTTAATGGCAACCGATTCAACATAGGATCCACCTCCGGAAACTCCTCCGACAAGCGTGTCGAGGTTTGCTACCGTCAGAAGCCCGGCTACGGCAGCCGCAGCGACACCAGTAGTTCCGGTGATTGTTCCAGAAACCGAAAACGTGGTTTTGGGGTTGTAAAAAGCCTTAAGCACCACATCGCCGTCGTTGTCGCGGACTTCGGCTTTATCTGCCGTGGATGTCTCAGAAAATGAAGAAACAAGAATTCCCGTTTCAGCAGTGCAGCCGAAAGTTGCCGAAAGAAGAGAGGATCCAAGAATAGTTGCAGCCATAGTAGTTGGGTTGAGTTACTGAGGGCGAGGTGTCAAATCGCCCCGATACCGATCAGGAGCCGCATTTCTGCCGTCCATTGATCTCCCTCACGTCCAGTCGTTGTCTCCTGAAGCCAGCTTCCGAAAAACCCAATCGAATTGCCGGAAGGCCAGTGGCTGGTAATACTTTCCGACGCGGTGATGATACCGAGCACATCGAGATAGGCACTCATGTCGGCATACATGGAATCTCCCAAGAGCGCCGGAGCCGTCAGACGGATCAGCACCGGCGAGGTATAGAGTCCAGGGCCTACCGGCGTCATGGTTTCAACTCCTACCGAGAGATTCACGCTCTCGGGTGTCAGGATCTGATCACTTGTCCCTGCATAAACGGTGGCAGCGGAAAGCGATGTCCCGGCCAGCGAGGCCGTGAACGCGGAAACGAGAGCTTGTTCGATAAGAAGTGGATTCATGAATTAATGGATGAGGCACTTATTGCCATTCGGCTTCGGCGATGTGCTCCGCAGCTAACGGGCTGATCGTGGCTGGCACAACCCCCCGGATCACAAAGGTTTTTCCGGAAGCCACATCCTTGACTTTTTCAAGCGCGGCCGGAGGTGGTGTGATCGACGCAGGGAATCGAAGACGCCAATTCTGCTTTTGAGAAAATCCACCACTAACCAGATCAAGCGCCGGTGGAGCGGTGCTGATGCGGATATTCATGGTAACTCCCCGGAAAATGACGGAGGTGCCCTGAGCGGAAATACCCATCGCTGCTCCACGGGCGGCGAAACTGGCAATCTGTTGGGGATTCATGTGGGGTAAATTAAAAAAGCAAAAGCCCCTCTGAGGATCCTACAACCTCAAGAGGGGCCACGTTGCCGATGAGAAAAAAGAGGTTACTTGGAAGCCTTTTTACCGGATTCCATCGCAGGCGTCGCCCGAAGCTCTTGGCATTCGGCCAAAAGCGCACGATGTTCGTCTGCCAACTCTTTGAGCAGAATCATGTGCACGGCCGGAGCGATCGTCAGGCCGCTCGCAAGCTGATTGTGCATTTCGCGGGTGCGCTCATAGGCGCTCTTGCGGGTGGAAGACATGAAAGGAAGATATTCAGAGTGAAACCCGGCACCCTCAAAATGAGGGCACCGGGCTAAAGATCACTCGTTCAGCTCTTAGGCAGAGACGAGCACGACACCGTTGTTCGGGTTGCCGACGGCGTATCCGTCGAGCCACACGAGGCGGTTGTTGACGGCAAGCGTGGAAGGATCAATCCACTGCTGGACCGCCACACGGAACCCGTTCTGCGCCTCGACGTAATCGAAGATGCCAGGGAAGGGGAGATTCGCGATGATCTCGGTCGGATTCTTCGGAGCGCGGGCCACATAGACCGTGCTGTCGGGAGTTCCAGCGAACCCGTAACGGTTGATGCTGGCAGCACCGAGGGTGGGATACTTGTCGAGCATGATGCCGTCCACTTCGGGCAATTTGCCCGTCTTGATCGCCTCGAGGTTTGCAGGGTTGTTCAGCGCTGCAACGATGATCGGATCGGCGAGCAAGCCGTAATACGGGGTGCCGTTGAGCACCGCGAAGCGGTTGTCCTGAGGGATGGCATTCGCATCAGTGGTCCCATCCATGAGCTGGGAAAGAGGAAGAGTCAGACCGGAACGAGTATAGGTCGTGCTGATCTGCTTCTTGGCGAAGTTGGTCGTGTTCCAGAGCGTCGCGACGCTGTCGATGATGTAGTTCGCCAGGGTGACGGCGATCGGCTGGGCCACTTCGCGGATGAGATCGCGGTTGGTCGAATTGATTTGAGCGGCCGTGAACTGAACATGAATTTCCTTCATGTTCGAGAGAGTCACACTGACATCGGTGTCGGTGACATTGCCAGGGCCGGTCCCGAAGGCGTTGACAGCATGGAGACCCTTGACGCGTGTGATGACGCTCTGCCCCATGAGCGCGTTATCCACGCTGCCGTCGAGCTCGCGAAAGCCCTTGGAAACGAGGCCGAGCGCGGGACGGTGCGCGAAGGTGAGGTCGAGAGCTTCCTGAAGGATCAGGGCTCCGGAGAGTGTGCCGAGATTGTTTGCCATTGTCGTGAGTGCTTAGTAGCGGGTGTGGGTTGGGTTGGTTTTCGAGGATGTGAGGCGTGTCAAATGGGAGCGCGCGCGTTAGTCGAGAAGCGCGGCCTTGTGCTTGCCGTAGAAAGAAGCACGCTCGCCCGGGGTCTTGAGCGCGTTGTACCGGGCGATGAGTGCCTCGCGCGTGCCTTCCTGGCCGGTCGGCTCACCATCTCCGCTTGCAATCGCGCGGGCCGGATCGATGCCATGCACACCGCAGAGTTTTTCGAGGCGGGCGCTGTTTTCACTCGCTTTCAACGCCTGATCTTCGGCAGCCGCACGGGCGGATTGCTCGGTTTCCAGATCCTTCCGGACGGCGGCGAGTTCTTCCTGATGCTTGGTAGCAGCAACAATCGCCTCATCGAATTGCGTGCGAAGCGTGTCACGCTCACCAGTCACAACGGCAAGATCGGCGGCATGCGCGCTCTCAAGCGAAGCGATCCTTTCGGAAGCAGCAGTAAGCGCGGACTCACGCTCAGAGAGAAGAGCGGTGGCTTCCTTGAGAGTGGAAGGAGTCTTGGGAGCGGAAGATTCTTGAGCGTTGGGGTCGGTGTTCGTGGACATGCCATGCCCCGCGTGTCAAAAGGCGCGTTGGGAACGCGGATTATTCATTTGAGGCGATCAGCCGAAAAATCCCGAGTCAGCAGACGAGGGATGCCTGATCTGGCAAGATCGGCAGACAAACAACTCCAAAAAAAACCCCTCTCTGCACGTGCAGAGAAGGGTTTTATAAAAGATCAGGCCAAACGGATCATAAATAGGGCATGGGATCCGTCCGCCCGTTGCCAACTACTAATTGTAAACAAATTAGTAGTAAATTGGTAGATGCTGTCTCTGAGTTGGAAAGGGCAATGTTTGACGCCCTATCCTCCCCTCCGGATCTGACTGTCTGGGAGTGGTTGGAGGAATATGTTAGAACCGTTTAAATTCGGCCTTTACCAAGTGCAGTGAAGAATGCCGAAGAGGATGGCCAGAATTTGTCGGCAAGATTTGCCGAAAGAGCGTCTTTTCCCCGAAGCGATTGTCCCTGCATGGTTTCGGGCGAGATCGCGCGGTTGGCTGTGACATCGGCGGTGAAAGCGCGATAGCTCTCGTCCACTTGGCCTTGAAGGAAAACGGATTCCTCATCGCTGAGACGATTGCCCGCGATTCCCATGGCTTTCATGGTTCCGGCTTTGAAAAGCTCCAGCGAGATCCCCGAATTCTCCATCATGTCGGTGTAATCGTACATGGCGATATAGACGCCGATCGAACCGAGGTCTGCCGTCGGAGTCGCATGGATTTCCGAACACTGAGCCGCGAGCCAATAGGCTGCCGAGCAGCACATATCATCGGTGAAAGCAAGCAAGCGGCGGGATTTGCCCAGCTGGCGCAATTGAGCAGCCGCTTCGGGGATCCCGCTGATGACTCCTCCTGGAGATCGGAACCAGAGCACGACCGTCGATCCCTCGGGAGTAGCCGCGACGGCGTTGATCATGTCGTCGCAATCAACGGCATCGAGCCACATTTTCTCCACGACACTCCATGCCCTCCCTAATACTCCCCATGGCATGACCACATAGAGGCCACCTTCGGGGTCATCGAGCTGGGGCAAAGAATCGTTATCCTCGGCGTAATCGCTCTCGAAATTTAGCGGCATGTATTGACCGGCTTTTACGCGAGCAGGACGCTTGGTCTTGAGCGCTGTCATGTCGGTTCGAGCACCGCCAACGGGAGAAGTATTCAAAAGCGAATCACCCCCTTCGAGGATCAGGCGGGTAAAAAGTCGAAGCGAATCCCGTTTGATTGCCCAAGGCTGAGCAACCACGCGGTGAAGAAGTGGTAAATTGAGTTTCATGCGGTAACTACGAAATGGGGTTTTATTTTTTCTTAGGGTTTGATTTTGCAGTCACGGAATCATCTTCGGGCTCGGCAGGCAGGGGATCAGCCTCAGCCACTACCCCCGCGCGACTCTCAAGCTGGAAGCGGATAAGATCGGCGATGTCGGGATTTGCATCGATGGCTGTCTTGATTTTGCGGGCTTTCCGCACGGCACCGGCCACTACGAGATCCTCGACATCCTCCGCGTCATGTCCCTGCATGCCGTGGTATTCCTCCGGGCTCATGTTGCCATCCTCAAGCCTCTGGTCGTAGAGTTTTCCCTCGCGGGCGACATCGACGGTATCATCGGCGGGCATGATGAATTTCACTTTCCACCAATCCGAAGGGATTCCTCCTTCGACTTCATCGAAACGGCCACTTGCGATGCTCTGCCAAGTCCAGTAAGTGACCCAGCGACGGCAAAACTGATCGCTTAATTGAAAACTGCGAACGCTGTTTTTGATCCGTTGGACGCGTTTCTGAACCATGCGAACAAGCGTGCCCTGGCCAAGATTGGCAAGGTTAAACACATACTCGGGTGGATAAAGCGTGGCGCGGGCCACCCCCTCAAGTAGGAAACGCAAAAACTCCGGCGTTTCCGTTGAACGGTTACTCTCGACCACTTTGATATCTTGACCGGCTGGAAGATCGGCGACATCAACTTCGCTGTCATCCATGGAAATGAGTTTCTGAACCATGAGCTTGCCCCCACCAGGGGCGTCGAGCTGCATGTTCATCGAAGCACCGGGGATCATTGGCGGTAATCCATCCCCGTCATCTTTCTTGGTAATAGCATAAGCGAGACGCGTGCGAAGCAAGGTGCCGCTGATTTCACTTTTCTCGATATCCGCCATGGAAAAGAGCTTCCTTGCGACCGGGGCCAGGGCACTCATGCCGCGCACCTGTCCGTTCCAGAACTGATCGTGCTGATGCAGAATATCATCTGCCGAAATGTCTTCCCAATCGCTTCCTTCGGCATTTTTCAAGAATCGATACCGGATGGCACGACCGAAGCGATCGGTCATGACGCCATCTTTCCACGAAGTCTGATCCGCTTCGGTGGAGGCGTTGCCGCATTGCCAGGCGTTAAGGAAATGGACAAGCGGGAAACCTACAGACGTCACGGGACGCAAGAACTGTGCAAAAATCTCTCCATAGAGGCGCACCGCTCGGCGGATCATGAACTGAACGGAATAAAAATTCTCTTTGGCCGAAGCGGAAAAAAAGCGGGCGTCACCACAGCTGTTATCAAACAGGTCTGTTGCAAGTTTATTAAACGCGGGATTGGAGGTGGTCCATTTCGGCCAGATCCCTCCATCGACCTCATCGAGCGCCAGCCCGTCGATCACCATGCGAACTGCATCGACGTTATTGTAGAGCCAGTTCGCCTTGCGGTTGATCTCCATGCGGGTCCAACGGGGCATCTGCTCCTCTGCTTCCAGTGTGGGAAAGAAAAACCATCCGCGATAGCCCGCTTGCTTGGCCGCATCGAAAGCCCACGACATGCCAGGGTAGCTCGAGACGGCATTCGGACGAGCTGGGCGGTCACTGCTGGTGACACCATGCGATCGTGATGGTGCAGCCAAGGGAGAACCTGAGGGAAGCGATGGTTTCCTCCGAAACGACGAGAGAATCTGTGACAAGTTAGGCATGACAAAAAAGAAATTAGACCCAGACGCGGATCCCCAAACGGCGACGCGGCGTCACGGCGGCTGGGTCGAAAGCCACTGGCTCGAACGTCGCATCGAGCTCGGCACGAACCGTCAACAGGGCACGCATGAGAGCCTTCTGATCGAAATTTCCGATGCCTTCGGTAGATCCACCCTCATAAGAAAGACGGGTGATCAGGGTGGAGGTGATCCCTTCGTTGGCGATCCGGTCGTACTCGGCTTTCCAAATGGCTGGCGGGGTGCCGGTCCCCAAGCTCGCCAGATCCGGAAAAAACATCCGATAGTGGGCTAGGGCGAGTTGGAAATCGGCTTGCGTGGCGTCCATCACCCCCGATCTCAAGTCAAATCGCCGGAGGCCAGCAGACGATTTTTTTTAGACTTTCCCTCTTTTATTCGTCAATCGACTGAGCCGATGGAGTCGTAGGCCCGGAACTATCCACGGCGGCAGATCCGGTGCTGACCTGTTGCTTTCGGGTCAAGAAGCGAAGGCCGGTAATGATGTCTTTCACGCAGTCTCCGTAGTGGTTTGCTCCGGGATGTTCGTTCCAGCGGGTGCGGCCATGCTCGTCGCGCACCAATTCCTCGGCGCACATCTCCTGAACAAATTCTTGATCACCCACCACATCCATCGGGAACCAAACGCGCGATCGGCGTTTCTTTAGGCGCGAGACGTAAAGTTCGTCTTTGGCATCTCGGTCGTTGTAAGTGAGTTCTTTCAATGTTTTTTGATAGGTGGCGACTTGGTGATAACTCCAAGCTTTTCCACTTCGTGCGGCTGCACCACCGAGACCAGCCGTAGGGATCAGCCGACGACCAGGCACGGCAAGGCAAGCGCGATAGACTTCGGTCTTTCGGAACTTGGCATCGAGGAATCCGAAATAGATCCGCAAAGGTTTCCCATCCACGCCAGGCCAGGTCTTGGTATTGATGATTTCGGCAACGGCATTAGGATCGAGTTCCTCACCCCAATCGATGACGGCCACATCATTCAGATTCTGAGAAACGGCACCAAGTGCCCATTTTGCATAATTGCCTCCGACGTCCCCTCCGAGCAAAAGACATGACGGGACGAACGGCACGGTGCCTCGCTTGTAGGGAGGGCATTCGTCTCCTTCGCTGGCACCGGCAACATTGGCTCGGATGTCGCTTTCGCGGGTGACATTGACCTCGTGCGTGTAGGGGAGGCCAAGGCGGTGATTGTAGAACTTGGCGATGCCGTCGACACCTTCCTTTTTAGCATCGAGGTACTCCATTGAGAGATGTCCCAGAGAAGAGCTTTTGTCCGATGAGTAGAGATCGCTGATTTGCTGGCTGACACTGCCCGGGGTACCGTGAGCAGTAGGCATCCACCATTGACGCTGAAGAAGTGCTCGCTTGGCCTGCTCATCGATGAGGTGTCCGCACGAGGCGCATTGGATTGCGGCTTCGCTGAGCATGCGAAGGCGGTCCCATTCACCCAACGGAGTCCGGCAATGATCAAACACGACCTGAGACGTGCGAATGGTACGGGTTTGGCCTTCGGGGTAAGGTGTCGGAAGCAGAACGCTTCTGGTGCCGGAGGGATGACGAACTTCGATGAGATTCTGATAATCCATCACGGTCTCGACCGCTGTTTCAAAAAATGAAGGCCATTGATTATGACCACAGGCAGGGCATTTGAAAAAATAATGTTCCTGGTTGCCGCGTTCGTATGCTTTGTGAATTGGTCCTCCGGAATACTTGGGCTTGCTGAGATTGATTTGCAAACCGTCATCGGCGGTTTTCCCACGTGAAGCCATTTCTCGGATCGTTCCCTTGGCACCATGTTCTTCGATCTCGTCCAAGATGCGGAGCGGGGCTTGTTTGTTTGCAAACTTACCAGTCGAAAATGAACCGATGAACCAGACGATCATGTCGCGCAGCCGTGCGACGTAGGTGCCCACATCATCGTCATCCCCTGTGAAGATCGAAGGATCAATGTCTGCCAGCGTCGGGATCAACCGATCGACAATGTTCTTTGCTTCTTCCCTGGTATCGATTCCGTAAATGACGTTGCAGGGATCGTGTTTGGCACGCCAGCGCACGATATTTAGCGCGGCCTCGGAAAGACCAGCTTGGCTGGATTTCATGGCCGTGTATTCCCCGACCGCAGTCCAAGTCCATTCCAAACGCTGCCAGCTCCAGACGGGAACCACCGGCTCGCGTGCCAGCTCTTGGATGCGACGGGTCCAAGGAGTCTTTGCAGATCGGTAGAGCCCCGGCTCGGCTGCCGACTGGGAAACAAGCCAAACATTCCGGTCTGCCCATTCCCAAATGCTCTCGGGTGGCAGCTCAGCAAACGCCCGAGCAAAAGCGTCAGGCAGGATCGAGGTCGTGAACATTGCCGAATTTCCGGAAAAGAGCGTCTTCCTGTTCGCGGACTTTTTCGATGGCGGTGGCCACGCTGGCGCGAACTTCCTCTCCGACATCGGGAAGGAGTTCCAACACGCGCCTCACCATGTTTTTCCGCATGGTCTTCAGGCGTTGGCAGGCGGTACCCGCATCGCGCTCGACGATATCGCGACGAATCAAGATGCCGCGTTGCTTGGCTGCTTCACGCTCGGAAGCTTCTGCCTTGCGGAGTGATTCCAGCGCTTTCTCGTGTTTTTTTTGAAGCGCATCCACGTCATTTCCCAACTGATAGGCTCGTTCGAGCTGGCGATACACGACGGCCACGAGCGCGCGAGATTGTTTCACCGCCTCGCCCTCATCGAGGTGGTATTCTGAAAGCTCGATTGCTTCAGCGGCGGGAGTTGAAACATTCTGATTAATGTCACCACCGCTTTCAGCAGCGGCTTTTAAAATCGATTGCGGCACTCCCCAGGTCATGTGACGAGCCCACCACGCTTTTAATTCGGCAGGATTATCGATCGGGCATGGCTCGCCTACTTCTTCGCCTCGAGAAAGCCAGCGGCGAATCGTCCTTGTCGTTGATTCATACCGATCAGCCCACGCTTGGAGCTTATCCGCCGGAATGCCACGGCGCAGGGGCGCACCGCTCAACTGTAGATTTTCGACCACATGTTTTGATCGGTGTCAAAATGACATGAAAAAAACTGAGCGATTTTGTAAAAATATGAGTCCAGTGCGCCCAACTGACATGGGGAGTGACACAAAGGAAGAGATTCCTTGTTCTTTTGCCAGCATCGGGACTAAAAAACGGCATGAATGGGATAGTGTCACGCTGTTCTTTCCCTTTTATCACAAGCGCTTTTATTTATTAAGCCAGTTACCCCCCTATATTCTTCCTTCACTTTCCCAGTGATTCTCCAAGATATTGGATAACAATGATTTAACTGTGGGAAAGTGCTATGGGATAGTCGCAACCACTGGGATAGTCGAAAGGCCCTAAGAGCCCTTGCGCTGCCCTTAGCATGGCCGTAACTCACTGAGTGGGATAGTTGAGGCGGTTGATCATGGGCCTCAGTGGGATAGTCGAGTGGGATAGTCTCACCCGTTCCGGGGATGATGAGCACGGCCGTGTTGCTGCGCGCGCATCGAGGCCCGACAACCACAAATTCATTGGCCACGGCTGCGCGGCGGCACTCTAACCCACATAGTTAGAGTATGCACGTGAGGGATCGAACCTCATCGAGTTAGTAACGACTAAGACTATGCCTGAATGATCTCAGCAACTTCGGGAGCTTCAACCAACTCCACCACGAACGACCGCCAGTTCTTGGATCCGCGTCGCCCGAAACGAACCTGTCCAACACCATCGACACTCCAGATCTGTCCAGCTTCATTGCCTAGGATACGTCCCATGCTAATACGGGAGGCCCTGGTCAGCTTATCATCGCGTCGCTCGATCTTATCGACGAACAGATCCGACTTTTCACAAAGTTCGATCACCCGATCAAACTCGAACTCCGCTGCATTGGCAGACTCATCATCGACCGGCCGTTCGTCATCGCTTTCAGCAGAGTTAATCTTCTCCAGCAATTCAGAAGCCAGAAGCCTCACTAGCTCCTTCATATCTTTCGACTCATCATCACCGGCTACGACCGACTCGCTTCGATCGATGGGATCAGGGAGACCGGCAGCCGTACAGATACCACCGACAAGAGCAGCCCACGATTCAAAGGAAGCCAGCGATCTGGGACCTGCAGGACGACCTTTTTGATCCCAATTGACGACAAGCGACCAGACCGCAGAAAGAATGTCACTTCTGACCTCCGGACGCTTTAACCAGCTATCATTAAGGACACGATCGAATTTTCTCGACGAGATATCGACATGCTCTGAGAAAAGCTCGCAGAATAACGACCGACGATCCGAGTCTTTATCGACCTTCGGGTGGTTCGATGAAATGTAGATCACCGACTGCTTAGGCACCTCGAATCCCGTTTGTCCCCCCATCCGGCGACCTTTCCACGACGGCTGAGTGATCCACATATCCAAAGCCTGCGATTTCAACGAACGCTTCACATTGTCGAAGAACAGAAAGGGCTCATTGGCCAGCGCCTCCGTATCGAGCAGCTTTCTCAGCTCATCCTCATCACGGCCAAAGAGAATTGCCGACGATTTCCCATACAAAGCCCACAGGATGATCTTCACAAGGAGTGATTTGCCCGAACCCTGACGGTTAGAGCAGAAGACAAACATCGGCACCAGATCCTCAGGAGCCAGCATCCCCAGCACAAATGGAGTTATGAATGCCGCGATGAATACCGAAAGCGCTTGAGAGATACCGCGTTCATCGCGACCAGGCATCGGAAATCCCTTGGTCAGATTCGACAAATAAGTGATCGCCTCCTCGGCAGGCATCACACGATAAGATATTTCACTCGGCATCGTCATGATGCCCGTTTCTTGATCGAATGTTCCAGGCGTCAGCAGCTCAAGGGAACCGTTCGCCCGCAGGACAGGCGAGGGGACCGAGTTCACGCGCCAGATTTCACGTTGCTGAATGCGAAAATGCTGCGAGGCCAGCACCGAGCGAGCCGTCTCCTTCGACATCGACTCCTTGATTTTTACGAATTCATCACCCGATTTTTCCAGCTTATGCAGATAGGCCAGCCCTTCCGCATAGGTTACCATCGTGTCCGCATCGAGACGCTCGAGTCGCGTATGCCTCTTATCAAGGAACATCGGCACATCGGAGCGCACATAGACCCCATTGACCGAACACACCTGGCCAAGTTGCCGAGCGAATTCCGAGATATAGACATTCCGCCCAGGCAGCCGGATCGGCGGCAGCGAGAGAGTCGGATCCGGCTCCTGTCCCGCGATAGCATCGGGAGTGACTGGCGCATCGATCACTCCCGCACGCTGCAGGACCGCATTAATTAAATCAGCTTGATCACTCACTGAGGTAAATCCAGCATTTCGGCGAGTTCACGCGCAGCGGCCTTGCAGATTGCAGACTGACCCGCCACGTGTTGCAGACGACGGTGCATCATGGCCAGTTCGGCAGGAGATTGATTGAGGAGAGTCAGTCCCTTGGTTTTTACGAGCGCCTCGAGGGAGGCCACTGTGTTTCGGCGTGGGATCATCTCACAGATCGGACGAGCGGCAGGCTCTCGGCAGACATAGAGCAGCTTCTGCAGCTGAGGTTTAGGAAAGGGTTGGTAGGTTTTTTTCATAGGTTTTTCAGAATCTTCGGCAGAGGGGGCAACTTCTTTTCCGAGACGGAGGCAGTTG